>Ga0207024_10030_pt1 | contig 45449 bp, 48 predicted proteins | sample Alteio_BWMinCont_44_FD_153470 | JGI IMG/M metagenome (GOLD analysis project Ga0207024, IMG submission 153470) | Enriched cells from forest soil in Barre Woods Harvard Forest LTER site, Petersham, Massachusetts, United States -... | ecosystem: Environmental > Terrestrial > Soil > Temperate forest >...
CTAAGGATATTTATGAAATAGTTTTTAGAGAAGATTTACCAGACTATGAAAATAAGCCTATTTATTGGTCACGTATAAGCCAAACAAAGAAATTAGATAAACACCGCTTCAGGAAAACTAATAAATTTTATACTATTTGTCCCTTAGCAACTGGAATTGAGCTTTTTGAGTTTCTTGATCTTGATAAAGGTCAAGCATTAACGTTTAATCAGCGGTATGTTTTAGCATATCTTATGATTAAAGAATATATCAACAAAATACAAGAAAAACATATCGTCCATCATGATATAAGTCATACCAATATCATGATTAACAAATTCAGAGAGTATTATTATGCAAAATTTGTAGACTTTGATCCAGCCAATAAAGTTGGAACTCGTCCAATAGAATTTTTATCGGTTCCTGCTTTTTCCTCACCTCAGGTACTTCATAAAGATTATATAGCACAATATGACTCTGATTATTATTCATTAGGCATCATTTTACTTTTTATTTTTTTCTATAAAAACTTCACCACGGCCTATAATCCTGAAGAAGTACAATATCATTTTAGATATGCTATGGCTTCCGCAAACTCCCCAGATCAGGCTTTCTTTAAATTTGCCACCCAAGAAATAAAAAAATGTTTAGTAAGGTTGGTTAACGAGATAAAAACCGCCTCTGTAGACAATTTAAATGAAGTTGAAAAAGATAAGATCGTAGTAGTGGTGTCAGCATTATGTGGTCTCGAAAGTGCAAAAATAGATTTTTATCACACAATGCCAGGTAATAACCCGATAGAAAAAGCGTTAAATTTATTTATGGAAAAGTCTGTAATAAAAGTAGAAGATTTTTATGCTGAAATAACTCATTACTCAAAAGCACGTAATACGATTTCCAATATACAGGTTCAGTTACCCTGCCATCAATAGTTTACTAGCTTTAGATCGCAAGCCTAAACACAATTTTCGCAGCTCGATGTTTACCCACTTGAAACACGTGAGTCGCGCCTAGCGAAAATAGGGCTTTTTTATCAGTGATTTTTTCCCCATCACATTTCACCGCTCCAACATCGATCATCCGATTGGCATCGGTAGTGCTGGAAACTAAACCTGCTTGTTTTAATAATTGCGCAATGCCGATCGTTTCGCCGTCAATTTTTACTTCAATCGTTTCAAGATTTTCTGGTAGCGCACCTTTTTGAAAGCGGGCAATAAAATTTTCTTGGGCTTGCAGCCCAGCGCCCATTCCATGATAGCGATCGACAATTTCGACACCTAATTTAAATTTAATATCGCGAGGGTTAGTGTCCTTGGCGACAGCTTCTTTAAAACTTTTAATTTCGTCATTAGTGCGTAAACTTAATAAATCAAAATAACGCCACATGAGATCATCAGAAATTGACATCAATTTGCCAAACATATCATCAGGTGGTTCATCAATACCGATGTAATTGCCTAATGATTTTGACATTTTTTTTACGCCATCTAAGCCTTCTAATAACGGAGTAGTTATAATAATTTGCGGTTTTTGCCCAACTTGCTTTTGTAATTCACGCCCCATCAATAAATTAAATTTTTGATCAGTGCCGCCTAATTCAACATCTGCTTGCATTTCAACTGAATCCCAACCTTGTAATAGTGGATACATAAACTCATGAATAGCGATGGGCTGACCATCTTGATAACGCTTATGAAAATCATCGCGCTCTAACATGCGCGCCACGGTATAGCGCGATGCCAATTTAATTAAATCCACTGCGGATTTTTTATTCATCCAAGTTGAATTAAACATAATCTCGGTTTTCGCCGGATCTAAAATTTTAAAAACCTGTTTTTTATAGGTAATGGCATTTTGTTCTACTTGTTCACGCGTTAAGGGCGGACGAGTAGCATTTTTACCCGTAGGATCACCAATCATGCCGGTATAATCGCCAATTAAAAACATCACATGATGGCCTAAATCTTGGAATTGACGTAATTTTGTTAACACCACGGTATGGCCTAAATGTAAATCTGGCGCGGTAGGGTCCATTCCTAATTTAACGCGCAGTGGCTTACCGATTTTTAAACGTTCAATTAACTCCGCCTCTAATAAAATTTCTTCTGTACCGCGTTTTAATAGTGCTAAAGATGCTTCAATATGACTCATGTAGTTACCTCAATTTTTGCTATACCTCTGGATCGACATCAGGTATGATCGCAGAGAATTTATAGACACAATCTTACCATGCATGATAAAGCTGACGCAAAGCCTCGAACACCAAAATCTTTTCCCATCCGCTTAATAATAGCTGTCTTGGTAGTATGCATCTTAATTATGATATTATTAAGCTGGCTGCTGACCCACAGTCCAGATAATCCCGATGTTGCCCTTCCTCTTGCTTCTCAAGTGACAACGGATAATGCCTCGGGTGTTGCGCCAACTGAACCTGAACCCGCGCCTGCGCCCGCTCCTAACTATAAAACGATTATTATTAAACCGGGCGATACCCTCGCTAAAATTTTAAGCCGTCAAGGCATCGATAATAAAACGATTCATGCGTTACTACAATTAGGGCCTCAAGTGAGCCCGCTAAAAAAATTACGTGCCAAACAAACTTTGCGTTTATTGATTGACACCGATCCAATAACCCACAAAAAAACCTTAACTGAATTACAACTTCAAGCAACAGAACTTAGCACTATCACCATTACTCATGCGGCAGGAAAATATCAAGTAGATGTTGCCAATAAATTATTAACTGATAAAACCCAATTTGGCATGGCCACTATTCAAACCAGTTTATCAGCGGCTATACAAAATGCGGGCATGCCGAGTGCCATTCTTCCTAAATTAAGCAATATATTTAATTGGAGTATTAATTTATCGCGTGACTTACATCCAGGGGATACCATCGTAGTGGAATATAAAGCACAATATAATGGCGATAAATTAGCAGGTGTAGGAGATGTGGTTGCAGCTGAATTGTTGACTAAAAAAACCACTTACCAAGCTGTTTTATATAGCGATGGTAAAGGCAATGAAAATTATTATACGCCGCAAGGGAAAAGTTTACGACCCACTTTTTTACGTTGGCCAATTTTACATGGCCGTATTAGCTCGCCTTTTAGTTTAGCTCGTCGTCAACCGATATTAGGTTTTGTGCGGCCTCACACCGGAACCGATTTCGCAGCACCTTATGGTACCCCCATTCGCGCAACTGCTGATGGTATCGTAAGTTTTAAAGGCACTAAAGGTGGTTATGGCCGCGCGATCATGATTAGCCATGGACAAGGTTATGTGACACTTTATGGGCATATGAGTAGTTATGCGAAAAATATCAATCAAGGTACTCGTGTTAAGCAAGGTCAAACCATTGGCTATATTGGCACCAGTGGCTTATCAACTGGTCCTCATGTGCATTATGAAGTGCGAATTAATGGAACATTTTTTGATCCGATGAGAGTTAAATTTCCAAGTTCCACGGGTTTAACAGCAAACCAAATTAAAAATTTTTCAACATTTGCTGAACAGCGAATTGCTGAATTAGAGAAATATAGAGAAAGTCAAGGAACAAAATCATGAGCAATCTATACATCGGTTTAATGTCAGGCACCAGCGTTGATAATATTGATGCAGCCTTAGTTGATTTTTCTCATCAACAAGCAAAATTAATGGCCCATCATAGCTTAGCAATTCCAGCTGATATTACCAAAGCCTTACGAGAATTTAACACCCCTGGCAATAATGAAATTGATACCATGGGACAACTTGATATAGTAGTTGGGAAATTATTTGCTGAAGCAGTATTAGCTTTGTTGAAACAAACTGATATTAAACCTTCACAAATTATAGCGATTGGCTCGCATGGACAAACTATTCGCCATCGCCCTAATTTCCCAACTCCTTTCACTTTACAAATTGGCGACCCTAATACTATTGCTACCCTGACTGGCATTACCACAGTAGCTGATTTTCGTCGTAAAGATATGGCTTTAGGTGGACAAGGTGCACCGCTATTGCCGGCTTTTCACGCGGCTTTTATGCGCTCTAACCACATCAATCGCATTGTGCTTAATTTAGGCGGTATTGCAAATATTACCGTATTACCAACAGATGTTACGCAACAGGTCACTGGCTTTGATACCGGACCTGCCAATGGCTTATTAGATCTTTGGATACAAAAAAATAAAAATTTACCATATGATAAAAATGGAGAATGGGCAAAACAAGGTAAAGTAATCGAAAATTTACTTGAGCAATTTTTAGCAGATCCTTATTTTAAAAAATTACCGCCTAAAAGTACGGGCAAAGAATACTTTAATTTAGCGTGGTTAGAAAATTATCTGTCACTTAATAAGTATGATGCAGCCTCCATACAACGCACGTTATTAGAATTGACTGCTCAAAGTATTTTTGCAGCTATTCAGAATTACACTCAACTTACTGCGGGCGAAATCGTGGTCTGCGGTGGTGGTGCGCACAACCAATTTTTATTAGAGCGTTTGCAAACATTAGCCAGTCATTTCAAAGTTATTTCAAGCCAAACTCTAGGCATCGATCCAAATTGGGTTGAAGCTATGGGTTTCGCGTGGTTTGCTACACAAACTCTGGAAAGAAAACCAAGTAATTTGCCCAGCGTGACAGGAGCTAGAGAATTAGCCGTCTTGGGTGGGGTTTATTATTCTTGACTTATTGTGTTAAAACTGATATTTTTTCATTAATACAATTAATAAGAGAAAATCGAGATGAAAAATAATATTAAATGGTTCTGTGTCAGTCTATGTTTAGTCAATTTTGCTTATGCTGCCGCACCAAGTGTGGTATCTATAATGCCCAGTATTCAGCCCACAAGTTGCGCCACTAGCACCACTAACAACTGTACCGCCACTATTGTGCCCAATGCGCAACTACTAGCGGCACCGGGAACAACAGTGCCTTTTCAGATCCAAGTTAATCAAGCGGCATACCCCAATTTCACATTTTATCCACCCATCTTTGCACGAGATGATGAGACTCAACCAACACAGCATGTTTATTGTGATAATGTCAGTGTAACGGGGAGTGGCACCAGTTATACGGCTACGGTAACCGTACCGACTTATAGCTGCATACTTAGCGCGGTCGTAGTGGGCACTTATTCACTGTATAGTCCGCCTGCTAGCATCGCTGCCGATGGCAATGGCAATTTGTGGTTTACTGAACCTGAATCTAATACCAGCCAAATCGGAGTATTTTCGCCAGGTACTGGCAAGGTTACGCAATATCCTGTTGCGGGGGGTGTCGCCACTAATCTCATCAATGATCCCAGCAATAATATTTTGTGGTTTAATGAAAAGAACAACAAAGCGCTTTACAGTATTGATTCAAATGGAAACATAACTGCACATCCTCTTCCTACTCTTCAAGCAGCGCCTAACTTAATCACCTTACGATCTAACGGTAACGTATGGTTTACTGAACAGATCGGTGGACAATTTGGTAATTTTGATCTGCTTAATAATACGACTAGTGAATATACCCTTAAACCGGCTCCTCTAACTCCTGTGCAAGCCATAGTGGTGGGGCCTGAGCCTGATAATAGTTTATGGTTTCTCTACAGAAGCTTCACGGATATGACAGTGGCTAAATTTAATCCAGGTGACCAGACACTCTCAACATGTATTCTGCCTATGATGTCTGATGGTATAACAGCAGGACTTGATGGTAATCTTTGGCTTATGGAAAGTCCAAACGAAAATAGTAGTCGAATTGGTGTTATGACGCCAGCAATAAGCACTACATCATGCCCTATATCAGCTCAATACCCAATATATGATCCTATTGCTTTTATGAATAACCAAATCATCAGTGCGCCTGAAGGCAGCTACTACTTGTGGTTTACTGGACTCATGGGTAATCAAGGTGGTGTAATTTTATCAACCACAACTTCTGGGACAATCGCTGCTTACCAATTACCTTTCAGTAACGGACCTCTCGCTGGTATGACGTTTGATAAAAATGGTAATTTGTGGTTTGTTGCTCAAAATAAAACTCATTATTACATTGGTGTTTTATAAATATTAAATAAAAAGAGAATGTATATGAAAAATATTATTAAAATGTTTTGTGCAGGTTTGTGTTTAGTCAATTTTGCTTATGCTGTCACTATAACGCCCAGTATTCAGCCGGCAAGTTGCCTAAAAAACTGTATTGCCACTATTGATCCCGCCACACCACAACAAGCGGCACCGGGAACAACAGTGAATTTCAAAATCCAAGTTAATCAATCGGGATACCCCAATCTCACATTTTCTCAACCTATCATTGCACAAGATAATTTGAGCCAAACGAAAAATCCTATCTATTGTGAGAATTCCATTGTGAAGGATAATGGCACCGGTTATACACTTACAGTAATAGCTCCTAATCATAACTGCGTACTCAATGTTACCGTAATGGGTACTTATCAACTGCCTAGTCCGCCTGGTAGCCTGGTTTACAATGCCGATAGCAATGGCAATTTGTGGTTTACCGAACCTTTTGCCAACCAAATTGGAGTATTTTCGCCTAGCACCGAAAACATTACTCAATATCCCGTTGCAGGGACAGGGGGTCCCGCTAATCTCATTAATGGTCCCAACAATAGTAGTACCTTGTGGTTTAATGAAATGAACCGCAGCGCGCTTGGCAGTATTGATTTAAACGGAAACGTAAAGCAATATTCTATTCCTGGTCTTCGAGCAGCGCCTAACTTAATCACTCTCGGAGCAGACAGTAACTTATGGTTTACTGAAACAGCGGAGGCGGGGGGACAGTTTGGTAAGTTTGATTTATCTACTTACGAGACTAGTAAATATATTATTCCAGCAGGTGTTTTCGATGTGTTCGCCATGACGAAGGGACCTGATAATAATTTATGGCTTATTTTCAAAATTAAATCGTTTGAAGTTGCAAAAATTGATACGACTGGCACGACACTTAAAATATATCCGTTGCCCGAGCCTTTTGATTATGGTATTACAGCAGGAAATGATGGTAATCTTTGGATCATGGAAGGTAGCGGAGACAATACTAGTCAAATTGGTGTCATGACGCCGACAACAGGCACTATAAAACAATACCCAATACAAGGAAATGTTATTTTTACAAATAACCAAATTATCAGTGCTCCGCCCGGAAGCAACAACTTGTGGTTTACTGGATTAATGAATGGTAATCAGGGTGCGATTTTTTCAATCACGACTTCTGGGACAATTACTGCTTATCAAGTACCTTCAATTACCGAAGCTCCTGTTGGTATAACGTTTGATCAGAACGGTAATTTGTGGTATATTACACAATACCCAAATATGATTGGTGTTTTATAAGTATTAAATAAAAAATCCCCTTTTTTCAAAGGGGATTTTTTTGTCAGTCGACTTTAGCCGTGTTGCGTGGGGTTTATTATTAAATTTGATACCATTATGGCTCTCTGGGACTAAGGAAATTTTGAGAGTAACGATCGAAGGACGAAAGAGAAAGAAAGCTAATTAACTTATATTTATTAAGATATTCTTAATAATTTGATGCTATAATTACAAAAACAAATATTCATTTAATTCAATTATTACTAAATACAAATAAACTGCTATTGAGGGCAGCTTATTAGATAATAATTTAAGGAGCAACAAAATGGCAACTAATATTCTTGAAAACCAAAGTGATAAAGATAAATTAGTGTTAGAGCTAAATAATGGCGATTTGAAAGTATTAAACGAAATTATTGAATCATGGAAATTTAGAGATTCTCCTAGCGCAATTAGATTTGCTTTAGCCGTACTTAAAATGACACCTCCAGGCGAGTTATCGAACAAAGAACAAACCCTAATTCCAGCGAAGGAGTTAATTAAACCTTTGGAAGTTCATGGCATCTAATAAATCAAAAGAGCAAATAAACGATACCTTTCCCCTTGACTTGGTGCGTGCTCATGAAAATGATTTGACTAACCTTAAAAGTAAAATTAATGGCTTGGATAAACTCGATCCTCGACTAGTGCGTGTTGAAACAAAAATTGAAACGCTTGAGAAGGATATTTTAGAAATAAAAAATGACATTAAAGATGTAAAAAAAGAAGTCAGTGGAGTTACCAAATTATTTACCTGGATGCCTTTTAAATTAGCGAGTTGGATTCTAGGTTTATTTGTAGCAGCAGGAACCATTATAGGAGCTATAATAGGATTGGTGAATCACTTTCACCAATTTTATTAACTACTAATAAGATTTAAATGAAGAAAGTTATTTAATGCTGGATTCCCGCCTACGCGGGAACGACGGAGGCACGTCGTCCTCGCGGTAGAGCCTGCCCCCGCGAAGGCGGGGGCGGGGACCCAGCTTTTAAACATGCTAAATAAATACTAAAGTCAAAAATATTGCTAATAAAATTCCAAAGGCCCAGCGCCAGCGTTTGAGGCTTTTGGTTTTCACGAAGAGTAATTGCTGAAGCAGTGCTAATTGTTTTTGTTGTGCGTCGGTATTGAGATTATGTTGCAAATTCTTGTGGATGAGCTGAGGCAAATCAGGCAAGGCTTCTAGCCACATAGGAACACGTTCATACACCTTTTTGAAAAAACCACGAATACCTAATTGTTTTTTCATCACGGATTCTAAATAGGGTTTAGCAGTTTCCCATAAATTTAAGTCTGGGTATAGTTGTCGGCCTAAACCTTCAACATTTAATAAAGTTTTTTGTAATAAAACTAATTGCGGTTGCACTACCATATTAAAACGTTGGGCTACTTGGAACAAGCGAATTAATACTATAGCAAAAGAAATTTGACTTAAGGGTTTATTAGAAATCGGTTCGCAAACTGTGCGCACAGCCGCTTCAAATTCATCAACTCGGGTTTCAGGTGCAACCCAACCTGAATCAATATGTAATTGCGCGACTTTACGGTAATCGCGATTAAAAAACGCTAAAAAATTTTGTGCTAGATAATATTGGTCTTCATCGCTTAGGGTGCCCATGATGCCAAAATCAACGCCTAAATATTTTGGATCTGCAGGATCGGTTGCATCGACAAAAATATTGCCAGGGTGCATATCAGCGTGAAAAAATTTATCGCGAAATACTTGTGAGTAAAAAATTTCGACACCACGCTCGGCTAATTTTTTCATATCTACGCCGAGGCTTTTTAAGGTCTCAATATCAGAGACTCTAATACCATGAATACGTTCCATCACTAAGACATTGGTATTACAATAATCCCAATAAATTTTTGGCACATACATAATGGGTGAATTAATAAAATTACGCCGCAATTGCGACGCATTACCGGCCTCTCGCATCATATCTAATTCATCAAAAATGGTTTTTTCAAATTCTCGTACGACTTCGACAGGTTTTAAACGCTCAGCATCGGGCCAGCGTTTTAATAATTGTTTGGCTAAAAAATATAATAAATAAATGTCATATTCAATGACGTCTTTAATATCAGGGCGAATAATTTTTACAATAACATCTTCACCGGTTAATAAAGTGGCTGCATGCACTTGCGCAACGGATGCCGATGCTAAGGGTTCGATAGAAAAATCTTGAAAGACGGTTTGAGCTGGTTTGCCATAGGCTTGTTGCAAAATACGTAACACTAAGCTACCCGAAAAGGGGGGCACTTGATCTTGTAATTTACTTAATTCAGTAATTAAATCGGCCGGCAGTAAATCCGGACGAGTTGATAAGGTTTGACCAAATTTAACAAAAATAGGCCCAAGCTTTTCTAAGGCTAAGCGTAAGCGTTGTCCGCGAGTAACATGCAGGTTATTAAACCAAGCGGTTGGGTTAATCAATACAAATAGTTTAAGCCAGCGTTGGGCTTTTGATTTAGGTAGCAAAGTATCAATGCGATAATGAGCTAAAGTCCACAGAATAGATAATAAGCGTAAGCGTTTAGTCATGGGTTAATTTCTCAAATCGGGCAACTAAGCGTTCAACATCATCACGCAGACGCGTCACATTGCTGGCAAAACGTTGCATTTCATCGCGAGTAGGCAACACTTTTACTTCTTCTTGAAAATAGTCTTTACTGGTTTCCTGTAAGTTATCATGTGTTTGTTTTAGCCAACTTAAACTACCTTTTATGACTTTGCCAAGATGATGAGCCGCAACATCGCCGGTGTATTCTGCTAATCCTGCTTCCCAATCTAAATCTAACTGACTGAAAATTTTTTTCATCTCTTCCGCTAAACCCATATCGCCCATGATTTTAACTTCGCTATTATAAAGACTGACATGTTTTTGCGCGCGTAATTTCATGAAGCCTAAAGTCGTACCACGCATAACAATATCAGGTATATGATCAGTTTGCTCAACGACTTGAAAACCAGTTTGGGTCAGTAATAAAAAAACTTTTTTATCGAGATTTGTTAAATCAATTTCAATAGTTTTATCAGCTAAATTTTTTAAGCGAGTAAACATTTCCGGATCTAATTCCAGGGTTTTATTTAAGGCTTTTGATAACGCATTTAAAAAGAATTTTTTTATCATTAATATTTAAACCCTCGATGCAAGGCGACAATGCCGCCGGTAAAATTAAGATAATCACAATCTTCAAATCCAGCTTCTACCATCATCTGTAACAAGGTTGCTTGATCGGGATGCATACGAATAGATTCGGCTAAATAACGATAACTGGCTTCATCATTAGCAATCCATTTGCCTAACTTGGGTAATAAATTAAATGAGTAACTATCATACAATTTATTTAACCACGCATGAGCGGGTTTAGAAAACTCTAAAATCATTAGACGTCCACCCGGTTTTAAGACTCGCAACATGGAGCGCAAGGCTGCAGCTTTATCCGTCACATTACGCAACCCAAAAGCGATGGTAATAATATCAAAATAATTATTTTCAAACGGCAATTGCTCGGCATCGGCTACTTGATATTTCACATTGCCAACAATGCCTTTATCAAGCAATTTTTTGCGCCCGACTTCAAGCATCGCGGGGTTAATATCAGCTAATATTACTTCGCCTGTATCACCTACTAAACGCGAAAATTTAGCCGTTAAATCACCTGTGCCACCGGCTAAATCTAAAACCTTTTGCCCCGGTTTCACTTTGCAGGCATCAACCGTGGCTTGTTTCCAATAACGATGAATGCCCAATGACATCGCATCATTCATGATGTCATATTTGCTGGCAACCGAGCTAAACACTTCAGCGACTAATTTAGCTTTTTCAGTGGTTGGCACCTCTTGGTAACCAAAATGGGTTTTGTTTGTCATAGTGTTAGTATTCTACAATAAATACTGAAACTTGGCACTTTAATTAAGCTCGCCTATACTGAAGCTAGCAAATTACCAACAATTTTTAGGGTATTTCAACATGAGATTATTAACGTGGATTGCGGTTATTTTAGTACTGATTGGCGCTTTTAATTGGTTTTTAGTAGGCGCTTTTGAATTTAATGTCATCAGTCATTTGGTGGGTTATTCTGCGAGCAGGATCATCTATGTGTTAATTGGTGTCGGTGCCATTATTTTATTAACTGATCCTAAAAAGTTGTTTAAATAATGACAACCCATTTTGATTCATTACCCGATGAAATGATACTGCACATGTGTAGTTTTATGAATCTGGCTACATTAAGAAAGTTTTCCAAAACTTGTAGAAAATTATATGTCTTAGCAAATGATGAACAGGTATGGCGAGCACGTTTAGCCCCCATATTACAACGTCAATTATTAAGCGAAAATTTACCCATTAATAGAATCAGCTATTTTACTCTAGTGGACAGGCTCAACCCGCTATTACGCTACGCATTTTTTGCAGATATTATTGATTTGGCAGATGCGGTCTGGCTGCAATCACTTAATCATTTTAAGCCTACGATTTTAGTAAGTAAAATTTCGTTCGAAGGTCTTGTTATTCCTCACTCTGGAAGAGTATTAATCTCCGCTGAGAAAGCTAAAGTCATCGATTTACACTCACTTGGCTTTGGCTGGCCTGACTATCCTGTTATTATAGCTTTAGTAGGCGGTCTAGTAACTATTGGTGATATTGTAAAGTCATCTACTTATGATGACTTTAAACCAGAAACGATAAAACAACGCTTATTATTATTGAAACATAATTCCCTAGATACATTTACCACCCAAGCATTTAATCTAGAACGAAAACAAGAGCACTTTTCAGCAACGTATTGCGCTTAGTTACTGGAAAATCCTCGGTAAAGACTGGATGCGTTTGAAAACCCCCACCCTAACCCTCCCCCGCAAGCGGGAGAGGGGATTATTACAATACATACCGACTTAAATCTTCATTGGCAGCTAAATCGCCCAAATGTTGATTGACATACTCCGAAGTAATCGATACTGATTCACCATTCCGATCTGGCGCTTCATAGGAAATTTGTTCTAACAAACGCTCCATCACTGTGTATAAACGCCGCGCACCAATATTTTCAATTTTTTCATTCACGTGCCAAGCGACTTCGGCAATACGGTGAATACCATCTTTAGTAAATTCAACTTTCATGCCTTCAGTGGCTAATAAAGCGGTATATTGCTTGGTTAAAGCGGCATCGGGTTCGGTTAAGATACGGACAAAATCTTCAATCCGCAAAGCTTTTAATTCTACACGAATAGGTAGACGACCTTGCAACTCTGCCACCAAATCAGAGGGTTTAGCATAATGAAACGCACCGGAAGCAATAAATAAAATATGATCGGTTTTAATCGGACCATATTTTGTATTTACCGTGCAACCTTCAACTAATGGCAATAAATCGCGCTGTACCCCTTCGCGGGAAATATCAGCGCCACCATGATCACTACGTTTAGCGACTTTATCAATTTCATCAATAAAGACGATACCATTTTGTTCCACACTTTTAATCGCTTGATTACGCAATTCTTCTTCATTGACCATGCGCCCGGCTTCTTCTTCAATTAAAAATTTACGCGCATCTTTAATGGGCATTTTGCGCACTTTACGTTTTTCAGTGCGTAAATTTTGCAACATGTCTTGCAATTGACCGCTCATTTCTTCCATTCCAGGAGGTGCCATAATTTCAATACCGATGCCATGAGCCGCTACTTCAATTTCAATTTCTTTATCATCTAATTGATGTTCGCGTAATTTTTTACGGAAAATTTGCCGAGTGTTGGAATCTTCTTCAACTTTCTTGGTTTCTGCATCAATATGAGTTGCCTCATCTGTCTTAGCTTTTGGTAACAAAACATCTAAAATGCGATCTTCGGCTGCATCTTCGGCACGCGCGCGAACTTTTTCCGTGGCTTGTTCGCGAGTCATCTTAACCGCCATTTCAATCAAATCACGAATAATTGAATCGACATCACGACCAACATAACCCACTTCAGTAAATTTGGTGGCTTCTACTTTAATAAATGGTGCATTAGCCAGCTTGGCTAAACGCCGCGCAATTTCGGTTTTACCAACTCCTGTAGGGCCAATCATTAAAATATTTTTAGGGGTAATTTCTTGGCGTAATTCTTCTGGCACTTGCATCCGACGCCAACGATTACGCAGTGCACTTGCTACCGCACGTTTCGCGTCATCTTGACCAATAATATATTTATTTAATTCATGGGTAATTTCTTTAGGCGTCATAGACATCTTGTTATTTCTCTTCGTAAGTTAATTCTTCTATTACTAAATTATGGTTAGTAAAGACACAAATATCAGCGGCAATGTTTAAGGATTTTTCGACAATTTCACGCGCAGATAGTTCAGTATTTTTTAATAATGCAAACGCAGCTGCTTTAGCATACATACCACCTGATCCAATAGCCATTAAACCATCGGTTTCTGGCTCAATCACATCGCCATTACCACTAATAATTAGCGAAGTGGTGTTATCAGCCACACAAATTAAGGCTTCTAAACGCCGCAGCATTCTATCAGTACGCCAATCTTTGGCTAATTCCACTGCCGAGCGTAATAAATGCCCTTGATGCGCTTCCAGCTTAGCTTCAAAGCGTTCAAATAAAGTAAAGGCATCAGCGGTACCGCCTGCAAAACCGGTGATGACTTTATCTTTATAAATGCGACGTACTTTACGCACATTGCTTTTCATAATAACGCTCTGGCCCATGCTCGCTTGGCCATCGCCGCCAATCACAACTTTACCACCGCGACGCACGGATAAAATGGTCGTTCCACGAAATTGTTCCACATTAACCTCTGGTTGTTTAATAGATAAACGTTAGATTGGGATGAATTTAGAATAAATCAAGGGCAATAGCTGCAATAGAGGCTAAAATTAACAAAATTAATAGCGGTTTGCCGCCTTTTACTCGGTAACCCAAAGCAATTTGTTTAACATAGCGGCCACTGTAAGCCATTAAAGCAGGCAATAAAATTAGTAATATAATACAACAAATACCAGCATAACTTAAGGCTTTAATAAATAAATCAGGAATAAATATAACCAAAATAGTGGGCGGTAACAACGCGGCAAACGCAATTTTAACTGCATGATGTTTTTTTGGCACGTTAAAGCCATCTGCTAAAAAGTCCATTAAACACAACGCTACCCCGAGGAATGAAGTTAAAATACAGATTGAAGTAAATAAATTAGCGCTCCAATCAATCAAACTATTTTGCGTCATGGCACTTAAAGAATCTGACAATTGGCTGGTGACATTACCTGATTGTTGCATAGCCATTAAACTGTGCGTGCCTGTTATAGGTAAAATACCTTGTACTACTAAACTCCAGGCAATATAAAAAACTAAAGGCACGGCACTACCAATAATAATAGCTAAGCGTAATTTTTTTATATCGCTATTAAAATACGTACGTAAACTCGGAACGATGGTGGCAAAACCAAACGAGGTGATGACCACCGTAGTCGCGCCTAATAAACGTTGAGCGTGACCTTGTAATAAATTATTAATATGAATAAAAGGTAATAATAACAAGATCAATAACAAGCAAAAAATAAATTTCGCGCTTAATAAACCCCGATTAACTAAATCCACCCAAATAATGCCGCGGTAAACCACAAAACCTAAAACGACTGTAAAAATAATGGAAGCAACCCAGTTGGGAATAACTAGTCCTAGCATACTAAGCCAATGGTGGGTAATAGCAGCTCCACCGGCAATATAAGCCGAGAGTAAAGCATATAGTAAGAGTAGATAAGCAACCCACGCGATCGCTTGTGCAGGTCGACCTAAAGTACGACCTGCCATGGAAATTAAATTACTATTCGGGGGCATCCATAAGTTAACTTCTAAAATGAGTAAAGCACCCAACATCATAATTAACCAGCAGATGATCAATAACAATAAACTTGGGAAAAAACCACCGGCACCAGTTGCGACTGGCAGAGCTAACATACCAGCACCAATAGAAGTTCCAATAATCAGCATAATGCCGCCAATTAATTTAGCGTTATTCATATTTAGTACCGATTATTATTTTACTGCTGCAAGGGCGGCATCGTAGTTGGGTTCATCTGCTATTTCACCGACTTGTTGTGAATAGATAACTTTTCCATGCTCATCGATTACTACCACAGCACGCGATAATAAGCCTGATAACGGGCCTTCAGCAATGGTTACTCCATAATCTTTACCAAAATTATGATCGCGAAAGGTAGAAACTGGCGTGACGTTTTCAATATTATGTGCGCCACAGAAGCGATTGTGGGCAAATGGCAAATCCGCTGATACACATACCACTTGCGTATTTTTTAAGCTGCCTGCAGCTTCATTAAATTTTCGTTCAGAAGTTGCGCAAGTGGGGGTGTCCACACTGGGGAAAATATTAAGAATTAATTTTTTGCCTTTAAATGTAGTTAATGAAATATCTGATAAATCTGTTTTGGTTAATTTAAAATCAGGAGCGTGACTACCAACAACAGGTAAATGACCGACAGTTTTGATTGGGTTACCTTTAAAAGTGACAGTTGCCATGATATTCTCTCCTTTACTTGTTAATAGTGAAAACCGGATTATAACAAAGACTCAGCAATAACCGCAACTAAGCGATTAACTAATTCTTTCACTTCTTCTGCGGTAATAATATAAGGTGGCCATAAACGGATTAAACGCTCGGATACCACATCAAATAACAACCCATGCTTTAGCCCTAGTTCAATAAGTCCCGGTATTTCTTTAGTGAAATTTATCTCTAACCATAAACCCTTGCTATGTATAGCATTAACTTGTCTATTATCAGACAATCTGGTTTGCAACTCGGCTAATAATTGTTTGCCTTGCTCAGTAACATTGGCTAACAAGTTATATTGTTTAACAGTTTTAACAAAGGTTAAGGCTAAAGAACAAACTAATGGGCTGGCGGTGAATAGATAATCATGTGGCTGAGGTTGCAATAAGCCCCTCATTTTATGATTGCTTAAACACGCCCCCAAAGGTAAGCCACCTGCTAAAGGTTTTGATAAGGTTAAAATATCAGGGTGACAATTTTCAAATTGAAAAGTAAACCATTTTCCTGTACGCCCTAATCCACATTCAGTTTCATCTAAAATAAATAATAGCTTATGCTTATTACATAAAGCCTGTAATTTTAACAAACCGTTTTCTGGCTCGGTCAACCACTCTACATCCAATGGATTTAACATAATAGCCATTACCTGAGAGGCTTTAATAATATTCTCTATATCTTGCATATCACTCGAAATTAATTCAACTTTATTAACAGCACAATGATTAAAGTTTTCTTGTAATATTTTTAATTCAGAAGTTTGCGTCCCTAAGCCTGATTTAATAACAACAACTCGGGGATGAATAATACCGTTTTTTTCTGCATACAAACTAAGCAATTTAAGTGCTAATACATTAGCATCATTAGCTGAATTGACTAACAATGCTTCTTCCATACCACTTAACTCTTTCAATTTTTCCGCCAAGGCTTCTTGCTTTTCGGTACGATAACTAAATGTATGGATCAATTTGGTAGCTTGCTGGGTAATAACTTCAACAATATTTTGATGCGAATGTCCTAAAGCGTTAGCGCCTTGTCCATTTAATGCATCCAAATAAAGCCGGCCTTTTTTATCGAGTAACCAAACCCCATTACCTTGTTTAAAAGTAACTGGTTCGATGTCAGAAGTTCGTTGTAATGTGAGAGACATAATGGGTTCTCCTTGATTCTTGTTATGTAAGTGTGCCTGAGGTTTTTTTATATTAATTGATAAGAGTCAAATAAGCGCAGGAGATAATTAATTTAACTTGATTTTTATCAAAACTTCGGGTTTTAATACGAGTATTATAATTTCTGTAACCACGTGTTATGCTGATAATGTTTGATTATGGCATCGATGATTAGGGCGAGTCTTTCAAACCAAAACATTATCAGCATTTTTTTTACTCTTAAGATTTCCTTAAGTTTCCTCTGTTATGCTTTTAATACTTGATAAGATCATTAATAAAAGGTCAAGCAAAGCGATAATTTAATAATAATCGCTCTGGGTGAAGGCAAAAAGTGGAAAGATTTTAGTGTCCTTAAAATTTGTTAACAATATTAATAACCTAACAAACTTTAAGGACTTTTTTTATGCCTAGCAATTATTGAAATTTGAACTATGCTTAGAGAGTAAATTACTGTTCATCACGGAGGAAGAACATTATGACTACTGCAATTCACTCACCTAAGCCAACCACAGCAGCTGATAAAACCATGCTGTTTATTTTAATGATGGTGCTTATCGTGTTACCCTAAATTTTTGTATTTTTTCTTGTTTGGAGAATTACACATGCAATGGTTATATTTAAGCATTGCCATTGTGGCCGAAGTGATTGCAACTAGTGCATTAAAAGCCACTCAAGGTTTTACTCAATTAGGGCCTTCTTGTATAGCAGTGGTAGGCTATGTTATTGCTTTTTATTTTTTATCGTTAAGTTTACGCACTTTACCGATTGGCATTGCTTATGCAATTTGGTGCGGTGTCGGTATTTTATTATTAACCTTAATTGGCTGGATCGTGTTTAAACAAAGGGTGGATAGCGCTGCAATAATTGGCATAAGTTTTATTATGCTAGGCATAATCATTTTAAATGTATTTTCTAAAGCTGTGCCACATTAATTTACGAGACATGCCTTATCATTATCTTTATCTAAGCCTAACCATTTACAGTAATAACCAGACATTTGTTGGTAACTATGGCCTGGATTTGTTAGTTCTGGTGTAGTTATGTTTGACGCTACTGTTAATGCAGAGGCTAGAGTGGGAAAGCTCGCGTACTGGTTTGCTGCGGTTGAATCATAACGACCATACTGCATTAAATAGTTCATCACAAATTCACCGGTACGATCCGCACCTGCCTCGCAATGAGCGTAAATAATCACCGGTACTTTTACACCGTCATACGTAATAGATGTCGTCATAAGTTGATGAATTAACGCCATTTGGCCGCTATAATCGAGGGATTCATCTTTATCTAGAGTATCACCACCATAGAGTTGCTTATTCACGATAGTAGCTGGAACAGTGCCCATATCAACATCATAGCCTAGCATTTCCCACCAAATAAAACCGGTAGAACCAGGTTGCAAAATATCATGTTGCGATGGATTGGTATATAACATTTGGTGCAATGCCTGTGAGAGATCACCTTTATTATTGGTAATAGCATTTAACTCTACCGGTAATTCACCAGAGCCTTTGCCCGTTTGCCCATATAATACCACATCGATAAAAATAGATTGGTTGGGGGTAGGAAAGGTTGTAATTTTATGGGGATTCAAAGGTGAAGCAGCAAACCCTGGATAGGTACCACCATCAGCTCCATTTTCTAATATATTGTAAACCGTTGGCAAACCTACAAACACAGGATTATAACCAGTATCATCTGTATCCATAGGCATAGGTCCGCGAAATAACATATTGCCTGTATTAGGGTCAACAGCAACTAAGGCCACATGATCTTCACTTGTTGTAAAAGAAATAGCGGCAAAAGTAGTTGAAATATTTACTGCTATTAAACCCGCTATCAAACCTAACAATTTCTTATTAAATATCATTGTAATTTCCTCTCAAAATAATTAAGCTTTTTCGCCCAATAGTCTGCAATTTGCTAAAGCATGAAGATTTAACTCTGGATGTTTCCCAATATATAAACTAACTGCATTACAGATATAATTAGTTGAGTTGTCATAATTCTGAGAAGTCAATTGTCCATCCCCTGCGCTACCTGCGGTTATACACTCAGCATCATCACCCGCATTAACACAGGTGTTTGGATATTGCGTGTCATTTTTCAATTCAGAAGCTTGTTTAGGATTAATAATTAGTTCAAGATTATCGATATAAGTATTGGCGTCAATACGAGTTGAAACCTGTGAATCAGTTGGATAATTAGGATTATTATACGTTTTTGAACCCTGGGCTTTTTCCCCACCGGTATTACTATAACCGCCATATAATAAGCGATATGCCATGGTCAGTGCGCCAGTACGATCACGTCCTGCTGAGCAATGAAAATAAATGACATGGGGGAAACCATCGCTAAAACGATGTGTTAGCAACTCATGTAATTCAGATGCTAAACCAATACCAGTCGTGTTGGCGCCATCAAAAAAACCTAGTGGTATATCATTTTGATTTGGACTCACCAAACGATTGGCAACATTTTTGCCGCCATTGGTATAATTAACTGCGAAAGCTTCCGCATACACAGGCCCATTTGCAGAACTCCATGAATTAGCTCCCCAATTACCATCGTTTGATAATTGATAGTACCAATTGATATAGGCATTGTTGTTAGCATTATCCCAATAAAATTGTTGGAGCGCAGGCTTAGCACTTCCATCTGTTCCACCATAAGCTTGTGCTTCTTTAGCATCTGAACTTAATAAGCTGATATCAATAATATCATGCCCCCCTAAAATATTAGTGGGAAAAGCAGGAATATGATCAACACCTGCGTGACGACTATTTTCAAAATAACCATAGGCAACTTTTATTTGGTCTGCTAAGGCGCTCGGCATAATATTAGTTAATTCGTTACCACGTATTAAAATATTGCCCGTAGTCACATCAACATCAACCACAGCTAAACGGCTAGGATCAAATGCAGCCTGCAAATTGCTAGCGATTAACATCGCCAAACAGGCTAACACTGCGGTTTTTTTACTAAATATCATCATTATTGCTCCATAGAATTTTTATTATTTTACTCACTTAACATTAAGACATTATTAAACAACCCTAATTTTGCGAATAAGTTGCGCGTTCTATTTCGCGAATTTCTACCGCTATATCTATTTTTTGCTCGGCACTTGGGTATATAGCTTGTAAATATTCTAGACAGGTTTGCGATAAACGCTCACGCTTGGCAAGATCTCTGCCTGTCAAAATAGCAATAGTCACTTGTACAAAAGCACGCTTTGGCTCACTGCCATCGGCAATATAATAATCATCTAGCTTAACAGCCCAACTTTTACAGCTGGCTAATTTAGCTTCTAAAGTAGACACCACCAATTCATGCAAGTGCTGAAAAGTTTTAGCAAATTCAGGGTGGTGTTTAATATTTTTTGTGTATTCTAAGGTAATAAGTGGCATAGTAAGATCCTATTTTTTAACTTAATATTTTTTGATATTTCTTCGCAACATACTCATCTAAAATCGCTTGAAATTCTTCTGCGATATGATCACCACGTAGCGTGGCAAATTTTTGCCCGTCAACAAACACCGGAGCCACAGGTGCTTCACCTGAACCCGGCAAACTAATGCCAATATTGGCGTGCTTACTTTCGCCAGGGCCATTCACTACACAACCCATCACGGCTAATTTTAATTCTTCCACACCCACATAATGCTTACGCCACTCCGGCATTTGATGACGCACATAACTTTGAATTTTTTCTGCCAACTCTTGAAAATACGTGCTGGTAGTACGACCACAACCAGGGCAAGCAGCTACCATTGGCATGAATGATCGCAAGCCCATGGTTTGCAAAATTTCTTGACATACGATCACTTCAATACTGCGATCGCCATTTGGATCTGGCGTTAGGGAAGCACGAATAGTATCGCCAATACCACGTTGCAATAACACCCCAAATGCTGTGCTGGTTGCCACAATGCCTTTGCTCTTCATGCCAGCTTCAGTTAAACCTAAATGTAAGGGATAATCACAGCGAGTGGCTAAATCGCTATATACACTAATTAAATCTTGTACCCCGCTGACTTTGCAGGAAATAATAATTTTATCGTGGCTCAAACCCATTTTTTCAGCCTCGATTGCACTGCGTAAGGCTGATTGAATTAAAGCTTCTTGCGTAACTTCGCCTGCGGCTTTAGGATTTGCTAGCTGCGAATTTTCATCCATTAAATGGGTTAATAAATCTTGATCTAAACTGCCCCAATTCACCCCAATTCGCACCGGTTTATTATAGTTAATCGCTTGCTCAATCATCATCGCAAATTGTGTGTCATGCTTTTTACCAAAACCCACATTGCCAGGATTAATGCGATATTTATCCAGCGCTTGTGCACACTCTGGATATTTGCTTAAGAGTAAATGGCCATTGTAATGAAAGTCACCAACTAATGGCACCTTACAATTTTTCGCTCGGATTAAATCTCGAATGTGCGCGACTTGTTGCGCAGCAGCTTCTGTATTAACGGTTATCCGCACTAACTCTGAACCTGCTTTCGCCAACATAATAATTTGTTCAGCAGTGGCTTTAGCATCTTCAGTATCAGTGTTGGTCATTGATTGCACGACAATGGGCGCCTGCCCACCAACTGTAACATGCCCTACTTTGACTGGCACAGAGTGGCGACGTTGAATAGAAGAAGTAGATAAACTGGCCATGCGAGGCTCCGCTTAAATTAATATACGGATATTATACCGGAAATTAAAGGTGTGTACCTAATAATTCTTTGGCGACTGCAACATCTTTCCAATGCGGTTTACGCAGAGCATAAATAATAAATGGCGGAATGCTCATCAGCAAAAACAAACCAATAATAAAACTTTCATAACGTAATAAGCTGCCAATGTTTACGCCTTGTGGTGGGAAAAATCCAATAATTAAAGTAAATATGGAGGTTAAAAAACCTAAGCCTGCAATAAACCAAATACCTGCTTTACCACCCGGAATAATAAAAGGTCGCTTGACAGTCGGATGTTTATAACGCAGTTTAATAGCCGCTGCAAACATAATAATATACATGACCATATATAATTGTGCCGATGCAGCTGTTAATAACCAATAGGAACTATTAATGCTCGGCATTAACACAAAAATACCTGCGATGAAAGTCACGATAATAGCTTGTAACCATAATAAGCTAGTGGGTGCGGCAAAACGATTTTCATGCTGTAAAATAGGCGGTAAATTACCATCTTGAGCGGCTGCTAATAAACCCCGGATAGGTGCAAGCGTCCAATTGCTGATGGCACCGATGGTTCCTAAAGCAATTAGAATCGCAATGCAGGGAATAAACCACGCCAAATGATACGCGCTTAAAAATTCGCTGAACGCTTGCATAATCCCAGAGACTAAATTTAATTTAGCGTTAGGCACCACGACGGCGATGGCTAGTGAACCTAAAATCAAGGTTAAGGCAATAATCAATGAGGAAATCCACATAGCTCTTGGAAAATCACGTTGGGGATTACGGGTTTCCCGCGCATGCACAGTGGCAATTTCGATCCCTGAATAAGAAAGTAATACGCCGGTCATAGAAACTAACAAAGTCGGGTCGCTAAAATTAGGCAACCAATGATGCGGCGCAAAAGAAATTTGTAAAGTTTGACCGTCTAAAATCCAAATAGTACCTAATAAAATAATTAACCCCATCGGTAATAATAAACCCACAATACCACAAAAAACACTGACCCAAGCTGAAGTATTCAAACCTCGAATATTAATCAAAGTAGTCACCCAATAGGTTACTAAAATAACGCCTATTAAATAATATTTATTATCGGCCAAATGGGGGTTGATTAAATAGGCAATGGTACCGGCAAAAAACGATAAAATAGTCGGATACCACACTACATTTTCTACCCATTGAAACCAAATTGCTAAAAAGCCCCATTTCACACCAAACGCTTCTTTCACCCATAAATACACTCCTCCGCGTTTAGGCCAGGCGGCAGCTAATTCGGCAGAAACTAAGGCTGCAGGAATAAGGAAAAAGATTGCCCCCACGATAAAAAAGAAAATCAACGGCGTGCCAAATAGTGCGGTCGCCGGTAAATTACGAATACTGTCGACCGAAGTCACAGTAATCATGATAATGCTAAATACACTGAGTAACCGCAGCTGGGGGTTATTAAATTGCGCCATAGTAATTGCCTTGTCCTGGTTAATACGTTATTATTTGATTGTAAAGGAAATGCCGCAAAATTGCCAGGCACATCCAAAATCGGCTTTATTCTATATGAAACCCTCTATCTCACTTGACTGTATTGCTTTAAAACAAGCCTTTAATCGTGCTGCACCAGCCTATGCTGAGTATGGGTTATTGTCGCAAGAAATTGCTGCACGCTTATTTGATCGGTTAGATGTCATAAAAGTTCAACCTGAAATTGTCGTGGATTTAGGCTGCAGCACGGGCTATTGTACAGTGGAATTGGCACAACGCTTTCCCAACGCTCAAATCATCGGCATTGATTTTGCCGAACAAATGCTCAACTTTGCCACCTCTGGCATTAACATTAATTACCAATGTGAAAATGCCGAGCATACCAGCTTGGCAGATCAATCAATCGATTTTGTGTTTGCCAATTTATTATTGCACTGGTGCGATATGAAAGCATTATTTGCCGAAGTGAAACGGGTTTTGAAACCTAATGGTTTATTGTTATTTTCTACTTTAGGGCCAGACACATTACAAGAATTACGCTATTGCTGGCGCCAAGTCGATAAACTCACACATGTTCATCAATTTACTGACATGCATGATATTGGTGATTTACTGTTAGAAATGAAATTTGCCGACCCAGTGATGGATATGGAATTTTTAACCACGACTTTTCCAGACGCGGAAAGCTTAATGTACAGTTTGAAAATGGCGGGAGCCCATAATGTGAATGTGAACCGCCCCAAACATTTAATGGGTAAACAAAAATTAGAAAAAGTGGTTGAAGCTTACGAACAATTTCGTGATGAAGATAATTTAATTCCTGCAACTTTTGAAGTTATTTATGGGCATGCCTGGCAACCCGATTTATCACAACGACAATCCATTGATGCTGATGGTCACGCGCATATTCCCATAAACTTGATAAAAATCAAATGATTTTCTCTGTATTCTTTTATTATTTCCCCAGCGTTGTCATGCCAGCGCAGGCTGGCATGACATATATTGATATCTTAGGAGATAATAAACATGCTCTCATTTCGCAAATTAACTCTAATCAGCCTTAGCTTATTTTGTTTTACTACTATTTATAGTTATCCGGATGTAGAAAATCTTACTTCCCCAACAGACGCTACTGACAACGATTTTACTGTCATCCCTTATAATTATGCACAAGTCACGCAACAATCGGCTCAAGATATAAAAACTTTATTAAGACGCCTACGATTTGTTTCCGATCCCAATCGAAAAATGCAATTGATTAGCCAATTTTTTCAAAATAAACCCTACGCAACTTCTGGTGCTGAGGGCGAAGGCGATTGGTGTAATGCCACCCAACGCGACTGTGTGCATATACAACAAGATCCCATTTATCGCACCGATACCGTAAATTGCTTTACCTTGATGCAAACTGTGCTGGCTTTGTTTCATACTACTAATTTAAAGCAATATAATCAAAATATTCTTGCCATTGCCTATGGCGCTGCAAACCAACCCGCTAGTAATACAATACATTACTATAACCGCAATAATTTTGTCAGTGGCGATTTCAATCCTATTAATGAACGTCAAAATAAAATAACTGACATAACCAGCTTCGGCCCTTTTGCAGCTTTTATTCAATATACCATTGCGACTATTGACCGGGAAAATTGGTTTGCTTTTCAAGAAAAAGCTGGTGTGATTGGCAACAATGTACGCGTTATTAATGCAGTGGATGGCCCAGCTATGTATGAGCGCTTTGTGAATAGCTATCCGGAAGCCGCACACCCTTTTATTCCTGTACCCACGCCTATTAGCTATATTCCAAAAGAAGTGTTAGCAACACCTATCACGGAAAAAAATGGACAAATTGATTATGCCCCCAATGAAACCTTGATTAATCAAATTCCTGTGCCCACGATTGTTGAAATTGTACGTGATGCCAGCAAATGGAATATTAATGGTGTCAATATTAAAGATATTATTGGAACGGAATTAAACATATCACATGTTGGATTATTGTATCGGCAAACTTTTAAACCTAATGACATCATTTACCAAAATACTATTTGCAGCCTGGATAATAATGACAACAAAGTTTGCACAGTAGCGCCAGTCATATGTTTAAATAAAAATGGTTGTACTGAAACCATGTTTTTAGATGCCACCAGCGCTTACCCTAGCGGCTATTATTATTACCAAAGTCCCGCTAATTCAAACCATTATGTTTGCACAGCAACACCCGCACCTCCTGGTGTGCCTTCTACTACTTGCAATCGGGTAATGGCTTTACCGCTGGGTGATTATTTAACGACCTATCAATATGGCAGTTATATTTTTATGACTAGTCCTTCAATTGTAGGTATTCATGTGGAAAAAATTAATTAACTAATAAAGGTGAAAAAATGAAAGTAATATTATTATCTATATCAATGGTTATCTGCAGCATAACCATGGTTTATGCTGACACGGTCGCCGTGCAATGTCCGGCAACAGTAACCTGTCGTTACAATACGGGTGGATTTGTAGCCCAAGAATGTCAACCTGATAATTCTACCCTTAATTTTTGGACTTATTTTAAAATTAATGGCAATGAACCACCTACTACATCTTTGCCGCAAAACCGTGACGGGGTTGATCCAGGCCCTTGGGTTAGAGTGGCTTTTTCCGAAGTTATTTTACCTTATGATCAAACATCGAATCCCAATACAGATCGCCCACGCTGTTTATATGGTGCAGCGGATCCTTTTATTCCTGATTTTGTTTCGTTAATGGCGAAGGTGCCCACTCTTGCAGCCGTACCTGAAAATCCCAGTACCTGGCAAAAAATTGTAGATCAATATAATGATCCTCTCTATGTTTGTACTGGCGATGCCAAAAAATGTACGATGCAAGTACCAACTTAGTTATTTGATTTTTCAATCCAGGCATAAGCGGAATGATTATGAATCGATTCAAAATTTTCGGCTTCTACTTTGTAGCAAGGAAAACGCGTATCGGCATCTAAAGCAGCAGCGGTATCACGGACTAAATCTTCAGCAAATTTAGGATTATTATAAGCATATTCTGTTAAGTATTTTTCGTCCGAACGTTTTAATAAGCTGTAAATAGGTGACGAACCTTGTGCTTCGATTAATTCGATCAATTCTTCAATACTAAAACTATCATTCCATGCGACCGTAACAGTTAAATGCGAGCGTTGATTATGCGCACCATATTCAGAAATTTCTTTTGAACAAGGACATAAACTTTTCACAGGCACGACCACTGTACAGGTCACTTTAGTCACCTTAGTTTGCTCTGCTGATAAAATAATTTTATAATCTAATAAACTCTCCCGTTTAGAAACGGGGGCGATTTTTTGCATAAAAAACGGAAATTCAAATTGAATACCGCCTTGACTTGCCTCTAAATGCTTGAGCATTGTATGCAACAATGCGGTAAAGTTTTTAGCTGTTAATGGTGTATCAATTTTATTTAATAACTCGACAAACCGCGACATGTGTGTACCACGTTGTTCGGCAGGTAATAGCACTGCTAAATCGCAATATGCTACGCTTGCTTGTGGTGTACCATCGCGTTGCAAAATGCTAAGAGGATGGCGCACGCGTTTAACACCGACGCGATCGATGGTTATTTTTCGTATATCAACTGAACTTTGTGTATCTTTTATCATAATTTATCTTTAATACTCTTTACAATTCCCGCCGCATTTAACCCTAGCTCGGCCAACAATGCATCCGGATCGCCATGTTCAATGGGATAATCTGGCAACCCTAAATGTAATATCGGACACATTACATTTTCTTTTGCCAATACTTCACTCACTGCACTGCCCACTCCACCTGTCATCACACCTTCTTCCACAGTGACTAATAACTTATACTGTTGCGCTAATTGTTTAATTAACGCTTCATCTAATGGCTTAATAAAGCGCATATTCACCACTGTGGCATTTAATTCTTCGCCGGCTTGCAGGCTTGGTGTAACCATCGAACCCCAAGCTAAAATAGCAATCTCTTTACCTTGCCGGCGAATTTCTGCTTTACCAATGGCTAATTGCGTGAAAGCTTTTTCCACCATCACACCCGGGCCACTACCACGTGGATAACGCACAATCACCGGCGCATTTAAACTGATACCAGTATAGAGCATTTGCCGCAATTCGTTTTCATCCGCTGGCGCCATAAAAACAATATGGGGTAAGCAACGCGCATAAGCAATATCGTAAACCCCATTATGTGTGCTGCCATCACCACCTACAACGCCGGAACGATCTAAGGCCAATAAAACCGGTAACTTTTGTAACACTACATCATGAATTAATTGATCATAGGCACGCTGCAAAAACGTAGAGTAAATCGCCACTACTGGTTTTAAGCCATCACAGGCCATGCCCGCCGCCACTGTCACTGCGTGTTGTTCTGCAATGGCTACATCAAAATAACGCGTAGGATAGGCTTGGGAAAATTTAATTAAATCAGAGCCTTCGCGCATGGCAGGAGTCACCGCTACTAAGCGTGGTTCGATGGCGGCCATATCACATAACCATTCACCAAACACATTGGAATAAGTCGGCTTACTCGGTTTTTTTATTGCTGAAGTGGCGGATACTATACCTTTGTCTTTATCTAAATAACCGGCTTTTACCGCATGATAAGCAATAGGATCGGCTTCTGCTGGCGCATAACCCTGGCCTTTTTGGGTAATAATATGCAACAGTTGTGGGCCCGGTAAATCGCGAATATTTTTTAAAGTATGAATTAAATGTAATAAATCATGTCCATCAAATGGGCCCAAATAATTAAAACCTAATTCTTCAAATAAAGTACCTGGCGCAATCATGCCTTTTAAATGCTCTTCAGTGCGGCGGGCAAATTCCCACATCGGTGGCACCCGCGCTAAAATTTTTTTACTGCCTTTGCGAAAACCTGTGTAAAGCTTACTGGCTAAAATGCTGGCGAAATAATTAGATAGTGCGCCGACATTATCGGAAATTGACATATCATTGTCATTGAGAATCACCAATAAATTGGCTTTAATGGCACCGGCATGATTTAAGGCTTCAAACACCATACCCGCACTCATGGCGCCATCACCAATAATAGCAACCGCTTTGCGATCGGAACCTTGTTGTTGCGCCGCAATTGCCATGCCTAAAGCGGCACTGATAGAGGTACTGGAATGACCAACCCCAAAGGTGTCGTATGGGCTTTCATCACGCTTGGGAAATGGCGCTAAACCATCTTTTTGGCGAATGGTGGTAATGCGATCCCGTCGGCCAGTTAAAATTTTATGCGGATACGCTTGATGCCCGACATCCCATACTAAGCGATCTTCGGGAGTATTAAACACATGGTGCAACGCCACGGCTAATTCTACGGTGCCTAAATTACCGGCAAAATGGCCGCCGCATTCGTTTAACGCGACGATCATGTACTGACGTAATTCATCGGCTATCACTAGCAATTCTGGTTCCGATAAATCACGTAAATCAGCCGGATTATTAATTTTGCTAAGATGCGGGTATAGAGTTAAATCAATCATGGTTTAAGCTTAATTAAAAAGGTCTATATGATCGCTGTTTTTGACAGATTAAGCAATCAGGATTTTTCCATTACATTATCATGCTCGATAAAATCACCAGTAGCTTGCCTTTTCTTACGTATTGGCGTCCATTCCCACCAAGGTTTTTTTATCCCCGTTTTAGCTTCATGAATAATAGCAGCAAACGTATCCCAGACACAGGGGTCATGTTTTTGGCCAGTAATCTCTTGCAATTTCTTATATAAATCATCTGGCTCAGCTTTAACAAGCACCGCAATAGAATGAATGCCAAGCAAAGCCAAATCAGCACGTACTGCTTTGCCTACGTTCATTAAATTTAATAATTCGTCAGCCGATTTATTCTGCATAATTAAAGCTATTATAAAGTATTTTAAGCATTTGCAAATACTGGCTTGAGTATATAGGTAAAATATCCTATATAATTTATAAAATTATCATGATAAGCTAAATAGCTTATCGAACGCGCTCGTGCCATCATAATAATTGGAGAATTTCATGGATTGGGACTATATCATTGTGGGAGGCGGTACAACAGGCTGTGTATTAGCTAATCGCTTATCGGCTAATTCTCAGCATAAAGTATTACTTTTAGAAGCTGGTGGCAAAAATAATTCTTTATTAATTAAAATACCTACAGCTCAAGGTAATGCACTTGAAAAACCACAATATACTTGGCAATATCAATTAGAAGCCGATGAAACTCGTCATGGTAAAAAAGAAATATGGCCTACAGGCAAAGGTTTAGGTGGTGGAAGCGCTATTAATGGTATGTTGTTTATTCAAGGCCTGCCTGAAGATTATGATCATTGGGCTTCATTAGGAAATCAAGGTTGGGGTTATAAAGATATTTTGCCTTATGAAAAAAAAGTTCGCGATATGGTTTTAGGGGAAGGCGCTGGAAAACTGCGCTATCAACACCCGTTGGTTACTGCTTTTATCAATACCAGTTGCATGCTAGGATTTGACGCAAAAATACGTAGTGTCAGTCAAAAAAATGGCCGCCGTAATAGTTCTGCGAGTGCTTATCTTGATCCTATTAAGCATCGTAAAAATCTAACCGTGTTAACCAATGTTGTGGTAACACGCTTATTGCTTAAAAATAATGTTGCAATTGGCGTAGAATATCGTGAACAAAGAACAATAAAGCAAGCCTTTTGCAATAAAGAAGTTATTCTTTCCGCAAGTACTCTTGCTAACCCCAAGATTTTAATGCTCTCAGGCATTGGGCCACGAGAAGAGCTAAAAAAGCATGGTATCCCTGTTATACATGAATTAAAAGGTGTTGGAAAAAATCTACAAGAACATCCTGCTTTTTTGCTGAGTTATTTGACCAATGTACCTACTATACGCAGTGAATTAATGATTACTAAATTATTATATAATTTAAGTCGTTGGTTTTTTAAAGGTAATGGTCCTCTCACTACACCAGTAGCCCAAGGGATAGCTCTAATCAATACTAATTTTACTTCTACTTCACCCACCGTATTTTTGGAATTTACTGCCTTAGAATTTAAATTGGCAAATCAATCAACTGTTGAAAAACCTGCACCTACAGTTATGTTTGCGCCGATTTTATGTCGGCCAGAAGCCCGAGGCTATGTAAGCTTAGCTTCAAACAATCCTCTTGATATGCCAAAAATCCACTATCAATTTTTCTCATCTGAAAATGATGTTAAAAATCTAGTAGATGCTTTAAAAATAACCCGTAAAATATGCAGCACATCCCCCCTCTCTTCTTATTTAATTAAAGAAAAAACTCCCGGCTTAAACATTCAAACTAATGAAGAAATGATAAATTATATTAAAGAAACGGGGGTACGCAGTTTTCACAATGCTGGTAGCTGCAGAATGGGTAATGATGAACTTGCGGTAGTTGATGATAAACTACGTGTACACGGTATTAAAAATTTACGTATTGCAGATTGTTCTATTATGCCTACCATTGTCAGCGTGAACCCGATGGTCACCACATTAACCATTGGTGAAAAATGTGCGGATTTAATTTTAGCACAAACAGCTTAACGATATTTAAGAATTATAAAGGTTAAAATAAAATGCGAACTGGTCAATGTCAATGCGGGGCGATTTGTTACGAAAGTAAAGGTGAGCCATGCTCCATTTATATTTGTCACTGCAAGGAATGCCAGAGACAATCAGCTTCGGCGTTTGGCATTTCGCTCGATGTGCCGCAAACTGGTTTTCGGGTTACACAAGGGACGCCAAACTATTGGAGCCGTACTGCTGATAGTGGCAAAACCCTTAAGTGCGCTTTTTGTCCAAGTTGCGGCTCACGGCTGTGGCATGAAACCCAATTTAACTCAGCAACACTTTCCATCAAAGCGGGCTCGCTTGATGAACCACTTGATGTTTCTAACGCAATTCATGTGTGGGTTAAACGTAAACTTCCAGGTATTATTATTCCTGCTGATGCGAAGCAATTTCTTGAAGAGGATTAAAAAGAGCAACCATAACTAGAATGATTGTTACTATACTCAAAACAGATAATACTAAGGCCACAAAGAAATAGAATAAGTCGTTTTTCTTGATTCATCATATTGCATATACTACACGAAACACCTGAGTACGATAGTATCAAATCAAGTGCCGATCTACCCTGTGCCAACCTATCACTATGTTTGAGGGCCTATTCACATTTTGTAAAAATTTGAGTGAGTATACCAAACAATTATTGATTTCTTTAAACCAAACAAATAAATTATCATCAATCACAACGAATTTTTTAAGCGTGGCAGGTAAACCCATTTGATGTTCTATTTTAAAGGTAGTTCTATTCCATATAAATATCTTTTTTCCTTCTATAGCTATTTTGCCAGCCACTATAAAAGGGGTTCCTTTCACAAAATAATGCTTGCAAAAATCTAATTCGCTGTCTAATTGTGGAGATTCATAATTTATTTCTGTTATGGAATATTGGTTGTGCTGCTTAGTAAATGGAAGAATCTTATTTCGCGCAAAAAATTGGCTAATAGTGGATTTTGCTAAGGGCGCGCCAAAACTTAAATGGCCTATAAAAAAGTCTCCAGAACGCCAAATTCTTGTTTGAGGAATAATTTCATAGTTTTCATTTAATGAGTCTAAATTATAGACAATAATTTTTGATATATAATTCGTACCATACTCACTATCCATTAGGGCGAGAAATAAATAACTTTCATCAACAGTCCAATTGGTAAAACCATCTATTAGATGGGTAAATTTCTGCGTATCTATATCTAATAACACTACTTGATAAACATCTCTTAAGAGACACCATTTTGTATGAGGTATATGAATAATTTCCATTCTCTAGAGAATGAAACATAACTTACAGTTATTCGTTCTGAGTCAAATGAAAAATTAAAAAATTTAAGGCTCCAAATTTGGGCAATGGGATTATAAAAGTGTAGTGTACATAGCCCCATTCCATTATTGTGCTGTATTAACCATTTTCCATTATAGACATCGAGCACTTCACAATTACTAGCAAAATCATGGTATTGAGGAGAGTTAAAGTTGAACATTATTGCTCCCGGTTGGTTGGATAAAAGCCCGAAAAATAAATCTGGAGGATTTTATCAAACTGATCTTAAAGTAATATTAATTAACAATGGATCGCCCGCTGTTTTTGACAGATTAAGCAATCAGGATTTTACGGAGGCTTAACTCGATTTAAAGGATTAATTACCCTCGGTTTATTAAGTTTCAGACTTTGTCCTTCTTCATAAAGTTTCTTAAGTTGATCACGAATAGTTGCGCTATATATTTCCGGCTGATTCATAGCGGTTTCGAACACATTTAAGACGAAATCTATATAACTATCAACCACCTCAAAAGCGATACTCGCCCCCGCATTTAAGTTTTCTAGTATAGCCTTTAAATTTGCTTGCTCAACTTCATTTGACGTTTTAGCTATACCATCACTTAAGGTATCAAAAATTTCTTCTATCCAATCATGGATATAAGAATCTAGATTAACTTGCCTTCCTTGTCTCCGGTAATAAGTTCGCTTGCTATCAGGCTGATGCTGTACCTGAAAAGATTTAGCTTGTTCTCTACCATATTGGATAGTAAGTTTATGATAAATTTGAGAGTTTTGCGGATCTATTATTCCCTCATCTATTACCAACGCAACCCGGGCAATAACATAAACCTCAAATCCATATTGATAAAGCTTGCGTTCCAAGCCAGCAGCAAAGCTATCTTGGCCTTTTTTTTCATCTCCAGATGAACAAGAGGTTAAACTAATACGTAATTTTCTATTAGAGCTAGAAGGAAGCTTTAATGCAGGGTTTAAATTATCTGCTAAAAATTTGGCAAGATCTCTATAACTGATTCTGTTCCGAATCCCATTTACCATCTCACTCCATATAGTTTTGCTGGTAGGCCAACCGTGAGCATTAATATAAAGCCTAGAATTATGCGTTAACTGTTGTAAAGGGGAAAAAGGATTAGGGCCAGCAGAAAGAGCTACAACCTTATGGTTTTCAATATTAAACCGGATTAAATGACAGCTTGCTCTTTCTGTTTGTGGATGCTTAAATTGCCATGCAGATTTAAGGTGCTTAGCTAAGAGCGATTCCGTGTTAAAATCTAAAATAACTTGTCTATCATAGAAGCGCTTAGGCTTATAGGTGAAAGCACTAGCTGCTACTGTAACTAATGATAATAGTACCTTATATAGCTCTCTTTTTCTATTATGAGTAAAAATAATATTGCTATAAGTAAATAAATATCTATTAATATAAGTATTAATTTGAGCAGAAACATTTGGATAGTTTAGTAAAGACACAATATAAATATCATCAGTAAGAAAGCCATACAAAGCACTTTCATCCCTTTCAAGGAAAGGTTTTATACGTTCTAATCGAGTAGCATCAGGCGCGGTAAAAATAATAAATCGGGGGCCATGTAAAGGATTATTGTCATATATCATAATAAGATATTTTGTTATTCTCTGACAGATTGGCCCTAGTAAAGAAATAATATCTTCCCACTTGGATAAATCATCATAATGCCTGTTAAACGCATCTGATTTATTATACCGCTCTATACTCGGATAAAAATAGAATTTCATAATAAGAAAATTTTACTACATTTTTGAATTTTTTCTGCGATATGCTATAGTTAAATAACGAGATAATCTAAGGAAGGATAAATCATGAAAACACTAGCCCTCAGCGCCGTTGTGATGTTAACACTCAGTATTACCAGCTTTGCTCAAGATTGTTACCAAGTTAATATTAATAATCAGATTTTAGACCCTTATAATCCGGGCTTGAATAGTTCAATAAATTACAGTACTTACCCTGCCAATCCACAATATATTCCTGGTTGCTTTCCAATTTATCGCGGCAGCTTAGCGTCCTTATACAGTGGCGGCGATAATATGACGATATTCACTTTGCCATTAAACGCGACTGTTACCATCAGCGATTATTATGGCGGCACATTTAATTTTCAAATAAACAGTGATACCAGTATTAAATGTACCGGCCTGCCTTATAAGGCAGTATGTACTGCAATAAATAACGATTAGTAGGTTTATATTAATTAGCGCTAAAAAATGGTCAACTACTTTATTTTTTGGTGTTATCAAAACTTTCTAATTCTTTCTTAAGTTCATTCAACAATTGCTGTTCAGAAGGTAAATATAATTTATATTCGCTAGAGAGCATGGTTTTATTATCTACTGGTAATGTAAATTTTACCACTTCATCATTTTTACTCGCACACAGCAATATACCAATGGTAGCATTTTCTTCAGGAAGTTTTTCAATGCGGTCATAATAATTTACATACATTTGCAATTGGCCTAAATCTTGATGCGTCAATTTATGAGTTTTCAACTCAATAATTACAAAGCAACGTAATAAACGATTATAGAATACTAAATCTACAAAAAAATCATCGCCGCCTATATTCAAACGCTTTTGGCGTGCCACAAATGAAAAACCATTTCCCAATTCTAATAAAAAATCCTGCAAATGAGTTATGATGGCTTGTTCAAAATCTTTTTCATAATAAGCGCTTTCACGACGTAAACCTAAAAACTCCAGCACTAAAGGATCTTTAATGATTTCTTGCGGTGTTTCCGGTAACCGCTCATTTCGTGCTACCGCCAACACTTTCTCTTTATCATTACTAAGTAAAAGACGCTCATATAAATTACTATTAATTTGCCGTTCAAGCTGCCGAGATGACCAGTTATTTTTAACCGCTTCAGCAAGATAATATTCACGTTTATCTACACTTTCAAGCTGAATTAAACGTCGGTATTGAGTCCAATTCAATTGCGGCCGCAGTGCGGTCGCAATTGGAAACATTCGATAAAACTGCCGATAACGTTCCAAATGTCTAATAGAAAATCCACTACCAAATTCCGAAACGAGTTCTTTAGCAAGGGTTTTGAGCAAATATGCGCCATAATCAGCTCGATCTTTACCCTGCTGTTCTTCTTCAAAGATCATTTTACCTATATGCCAATACATTAGTACACGATATTGATCAACACTGCGCACAGCCTCCAATCTTGCATTCGAAATAATGCTTTTAATGTCTACGATAAATTCTTTTCTAACAATGCTTAAGGTGTTCATAGTCGTACCAATCCCAAAAATTCATATTTTACTATTTTTTAAATTAAAAAACAATTAAAATTGACACCCTTTCATCCTAGGTCTATCATGTCCTTACGTGATTCAAACCACTCGCATAGCGGAAAACATCCGCTATCAACTTTTATCAGTTTAGCGGATTTTTTCTGCCTGTCGTTTTGCCAGGTGGGGATTGTCCGTAAGGCTTTCCACCCGTCTATGCGCGGTGTTTGAACCACCTGGCACCTTTTGTAATGAAAGGTTTTTGAATCCTATTCAGGAGACGCAGGTATGTTTATTGATCCCGACGAACGCTATTTTCGCAATGCCAATCGCCCTATTTCTGAAATCTTTGAATTGCTGCCACAATTTCAATTAGAGACAAATACAAAAACCACCAAATTCACGGGCAATGCAGAATTACTCACCGCGCTGGAAAAACATTTAGATAATTCGACTGATACAGTGTTACACGGGCTGCAATCGCTGGCGGATTTGATTATTGATAAAACGACAGAAGAATTCGAAATATCAGAGTATCAATTTAAAAGTCTTATTGATTTTATTTCCTTGAACCTGAATTTGGTGCAAAACCAATTAGAGGTGAAAGGAAATATTAAGTGTGCGAGGGAAATAACACCTTAATTCCCCTTGACTTTTGCGCGGCAGCTGGTTAAATTGCTCAACGTTGTTAGCAGGTAATATTATATAACCAGGGAGCTATTATGGATTTGATAAAGCGGCAAGGTTTATGGGGTTTAGTGGCATTGTTAAGTTTGTATATGCCGCTCGGTTTTGCTGACAACACCACCAATCAAACCTCTTGGCAACAGCAATGGTTTAACAATCCAGAGGCCAGCAATTGGTTTGTCGGTATAGATGGTGGCGCAGTATGGCCTATTTTAAATGATAAAACCACTATATCAAACAATACGGGTTTCCCCTCACCTAATGATATTGATACCTACACAATCAACGCTCCTAATGTTACTGGCGCTGGTTCGCTTTATTTCGGTTATCGCTGGGAAAGACCTAGCGGCTCTCTGCCTTGGTTAAAATCATCCGCTTGGTTACCTTACTATAGTGTAGGGTTACGTTACCAACATGTAGATGGTTTTAATGTGAATGGTGATATTCAAGAATTTTCTTTAGAGCCATCTAGTTATAGTTATCAGCTTAAAGTTTCTGGATTTGATGTTTTCAGTGCATTCGCTAAAGTTGATATCTATGAATGGAAAAAATTTGCGCCTTATATTAGCTTTGGCATAGGTACTGTTGGTAATATCAAAGTCTCAGACTATAGTGAAACACCCATTAATGGCACCACCCAACCTCGTAACAGCCCCGCATTCCAAAATCATTCTCTACCTTATAATTTCATGTTTACCGTGGGCACTGGGCTTGATTATTTTATTACGCCTCAGTTATGGGCTTCGCTCGGTTATGAATATGCAGATTACCAAGGCGATATCACTACGGGCAATGGTACCAGCAATAGTATTATTGGTGACTGGCGCAATGAATCATTATCACTCGGTAACTTAACATCTAATACAGTTTTATTAGGTTTATCTTATCGTTTGCCATAAAACTAGGAGCAAAACTATGTCTTTCTCGCCTAAACTGTTGCGTGTAATAATCGCAATAACTGGATTACTATGCATCCACTCTGTATTAGCAATAAATTCTGTTGATTATCAAATAGACAGCGCTGGTTTCCCGGCGCAAACGACTATTGGTAATCACTATTCGATTATTTACACCATAACTAACAATGTTCCAATTAATCATCCTATCACAATTAAAACTTCACACACTGTTACAGGCGCACAATTCACCTTTAATGATGCGTGTAATGGTACCCCACTCAACAGAGGGGCAAATTGTCAAATTACTGTGACATTTATTCCAACTCTCGGCACAGTAAGCCCTGCCACTGTACAAGTGCTATATGGTTACGGCAATACTACTATTACTACCCCTATTCTTTCCACTACTGTCAATGTCCCTCCTGCAGGCAATATTACCGGTGTTGTCACTCAAGGCTTACCTTCTCCTATGCATGTAGGTACAGGTTATCCAGTTGGATTTACCTTTATAAATAATGGTAATGCTAATGTAACCAATGGCACCACTGCATTGACTGGCCAAACCAGTAATTTGCATAACGTGACCTACAGTGCGGGTTGTACATCACCTTTAGTCCCCAGTAATAGTTGCGTTGTTTCTGGTACCTTTATTCCTGAAGCCTCTGGCGATGCGGCGATTGGGGTTACCTATTCTTATGGAGGCAATGCGGTGCCACTTACTACAACTGGCCTAGTAGAAAATACTGGCGGTGATTGCTTAGAAGTAGATGGCTCAACAGCGTTATTATTACCTACTAATATTTATCAATATGGTGATAACGTCGTGAAATTTGTCTTTACCAATAATTGCGATAATAGTGCTGCTACCTTAGGCACTGTCAATATTACTGCCACACTCAATGGTAGCGCTACTACTGTGTTAACACCAGGTACGCCTGGCACCACGACTGATACTTGCTCTGGCCAAACTTTAGCAGCCAATACTTTTTGCTCAGTCATTGCCTCTATTGAACCACAAACTACAGGCAGCAATTTAGTGATGACTGCCACCGTGAATTACAGTGCTGCAACGCAATTGCATTCGAAGAAACGCTCTAAAAAACAGTTGCGCGCAACGCAGCAAGCCACCGCCACTACCTCCGCTGCTGCGGTTTTAGCCAATGATAATACCGATCGTATGGTGACTTTAGTGAATCAATGTTCTTATCCAGTTTGGGTTAGTTTCCAACCAGGTAGCGTACCCAACAATACCGGCAGTGGTTCACCGTATCCTACCACGTGTACAACAAATGCAGATTGCCCAGCTAATAGTACCTGTAATAATTCCACGGGTGATGCCAATGCGGGTAACTGTTTTTGGAGTAATCCGACGCTCGATGGTAATCATCCAAATGGTGAATTAGTTGCAGCACAACCCAATGCTGTACCTGACACAATGAATGTGATTATTCCCGAAACTAATGGTATCACCAACCCTCCTAACGGCGATACCCGCCCCACTGCCCGTAGTCCAGCCTTGTATAATGCCGGCATTGAAGCTCGCACCGGCTGTACTGGCAGTGGTACTGGCGATGGCATCACGACTGGCGTAGTGTGCGCTGTCAATAGTTGTGAAACTGGCAGCGATGGTATGTGTGCACCTGGTAATGGCTCCATTGGGCCTGCTGCTTATAATGCCGCTGAATTTACTTTCATCCGCAGCGCTGGCACCGATGGCACCGGAGTAGAAGGCGTGCTGGATTTACAAGTGATTGATGGTTTAAATGTGCCAATTGAAATGAAAGGCCGTGGTGCACCTACTACAGGTGATGCGCCGTATAACAATTGTACCGGTGTGGGTTTACCGATCCAGCCTATCACTGGCAGCGCAACCACACAATTAGGTAATTGCAGCTTTAACTTAAGCCCATCAGATGACGCTACTAACTATCGTTATGTGATTACCTCTGGCAGTTCTAGCAATGCGCCTTTGTGTGATGCTGACACAGATTGCAATGGCACAGATATATGTGGTTTAGGTTATTATCCAGTCGGAAATGTCATTGATAAAGTGTGCGGCCCATTAGCAGGTTATGTTTCGCCTAACAAAGGAGTGTGTTCACAATATAATTTATTGGGTACTGATAAACACGGTGATAATTTGCAAACTACTTTATACAGCAATACTTTTCACTGTGATGCAAATTACAACACCAACAGTGTGAGTTATACTGGACAAAATCTGTATGCATGTACCACTCCACCACTGAATACTTGTTATGCGGGTGATGCTCATCATGCTCCCAATAATCCTTGTTGTGGTTGTGTAGATTGGTGGAATCAAACTTCACCTGCTAATAACTTGCCTGTGCCGACTAATACAGAAAGTTGCAGCAAGTATACCAGTCCTAACAATACTAATTGGCAAAGTTTGGTGCAACCTAAGTTACAGTGGTTGAAAGGTGCCTGTCCAACAGCTTATGTGTATCAATATGATGATAAATCATCGAGCTTTATTTGTACGGTAAAAGGCACTACCACAACGCAAATCACCAACCCGATTGTGACGAACTATCAAGTGACTTTCTGTCCTGGTGGCGAAGGGTTACAGATGAGTTAGTAAAAAATCTTGTCCCTGATCTCTTTGCAAAAAGAGATCAGGGATTTTTTTAAGGCAGCAATTCTCTATCATACATATAACGTTGATTCGCGAGCTCGGGAAACATTTTTTGATGCAACTTCTCCCCTAAAGAAATAGACTGAGCTTCCAAAGTTTTAGCTTCTTGTTTTAATTTATTAATCATAGGCCTAAATTGAGTACGCGTCAGAGTAGTATCTTTAAATAATCAGATTGAACCGATTAGGAAAATAATTTTCCTGAAACCCAAGCGGTATTTGACAAGCAGCAGAGGGCTGTTTGTCGCCACTCACTAATTGAGCCAGCCACCAAAATTTAAAGCATAATGTAGAGAGAGTATGGAAATTCATCACCATAACCATAGACTATATATTTGGTTTAGGCAAAAATCACACGCTGTCCCGTCCGTACTGGAAATTGCGATAAAACTTATGTATTTTTTACTCTATAGCTGGTCTTACAAAAAAATTTATAAGCTCAATTAATATGCTAAAATATTTGCATATATTTTATTAATAAAAAATAGTAGCCGCCTTATGGTTAAATTATAATGGTTGGTAATTTACAATATCTAGGGAAAATCATATGAACACGCTCTCGCTTATGTCACAAAACCCTATGCAAGTTACAGCCTCTACAAAATGGCTTAAAATAATAGCTAAGAGTAACCCATTTTTACTAAGAGATTTTACCTATGGCAGATAAACATTCTGATTCATCCACTATTACCGTTTCATCTTTACATCTTATTCCCGAATATAATAAATTTTTAAATGGATTAAAGGAAAAGATTCGAGGAGCGCGATTTAGAGCCGCCTTAGCACTTAATCGAGAAGTCATTGAGTTATACTGGCAAATTGGAAAACAAATTATTGAACGTGAGAGCTGGGGGAGTAAGCTTGTCCCTACCCTGTCGCATGACCTTAATAATGCTTTTCCCGAAAATAGTGGTTTTTCTGTACGAAATTTGCAAAGAATGCGACAATTTGCTGCCTATTTCCCGGATTTTACAATTGTGCCACAGGCTGTGGCGCAATTGCCCTGGGGACATATAGCGGTTTTGCTTAATAAAGTCAACATTAAAAATAGTGACATACTCACTTGGTATGCTATACAAGCGGTTGAAGAAGGCTGGTCGCGATTAACACTTGAACACTCCATTAAAGATGAACTCTACAACCGGCAAGCTATCCCCTCTCAGAAAACCTCTAACTATTTAGCTCGTTTGCCTTCTCCTCAATCTCAACTGGCGCATGAACTCTTGAAGCAGCCTTATAACTTTGATTTTCTGGGCTTGCATGATGATGCTTATGAGCGCGAAATAGAACACGCTTCCGTAGAACACATTACTAAATTTTTATTAGAGATGGGCAAAGGATTTGCGTTTGTTGGACGTCAAGTTCCCATTTGCGCAGAAGATTCAGAATATTTTATTGATATGCTATTTTACCATTTAAAACTGCATGCCTACGTGGTGTGCGAGTTCAAGGCGACCAAATTTAAACCTGATCATGCTGGACAACTTAATTTTTATTTAAACTTAGTAGATGATTTTTATAAAACTCCCAAAGATAATCCCTCTATAGGATTGTTACTTTGCAAATCGCGTAGTAAATTCGAGGCAGAGTATGCTTTAAAAGGAATACAAAAACCTATTGGTATTTCAGAGTATCACCTCACACGCGCTATTCCAGAAAATTTCAAATCTAACTTACCGAGCGTTGAGGAAATTGAAGCTGAATTAAACGAGCCAGAAATAAAACCTGCTGATAAGGCCAGAAAGTAAATTTGAAATTTCTGAAATCTTTGAATTGCTACCACAATTTCAATTAGAGACAAATGCACAAACTATCAAATTCACGGGTAATGCAGAATTACTCGCCGCGCTGGAAAAACATTTGGATAATTCAACTGATACGGTATTGCACGGTTTGCAATCGCTGGCAGATTTGATTATTGATAAAAGCGCAGATGAATTTGAAATTTCAGAGTATCAATTTAAAAGTCTTATTGATTTTATTTCCTTGAATATGAATTTGGTGCAAAGCCAATTAGAGGTTAAGGGTAATATTAAGTGCGCGAGGGAAATATGATAAATCCTTGGTGTATTTTTAGTGTAGAAAAGTATCTAATAATAGACTTATCTACATATAAAATATACTACACAACAGAGACTAAATTGCTCCAAGTTGTTAGCAACTAATATTTGAAGATATTTTTGTGGATAAAAAAGTAATTCTACAGGTCTACAATTAGCCGATTTATTTGCAAGACCTTTAGCTGTACATAGTTTAAACCAGATCAGGAAACAGGGATTTTTTTAAGGCAACAATTCTCTATCATACATATAACGTTGATTCGCTAGGCCGGGAAACATTTTTTGATGCAACTTCTCCCCTAAAGAAATAGACTGGGCTTCTAAAATTTTAGCTGCTTGTTTTAACATATTAATCATCTCTTCCAAGGCTGTAGCTTCTTGTTTTAATCTATTAATCATAGGCCTAAATTGAGTACGGGTCAGATTAGTATCTTTAAATAAATCGTTAATCATATTATCAACATTCATCACTTCCAGAGGTATTGTTTCTACTTTAAGATAAGCCGCATGTTGATATACTGGCTCGTCCCTAACACACTTTACAGCAATCTTCTCATTCCATAAATCAACACTAAATCCCCTACTGTTAGCTAAGTACTCAGCAATCTTGACTCTATCTCTCGTCTCAATATCCTCTTCGCCATTAAACACAGTAAAAACATGGCTGATGCTTTTTAAAGTGTCAATAACTGTTACCATCTGGATTTTACGATAATCCCCTGCTTTATAAGGAAAGCTTTTTTTTATTTGTAAATACCTGGAATAACACATAACAACTTGAGTAACTTCTTCACAATTAAAACCAACTACTCCGCCCGTTAGCAATACTGCGTCACTAACTCTCAGCATTGTATACATGGCAGCAAACTGATTTTTTATATTTTTAAGTTTTTGCTGATAATGGGGGTTGGATTGTAATTCGACTTTATCAGCTGCAGCTAAGATGGAACTAATACCAGCGCTATATTGCTCGGTAAGTGGTTTAACATACAATCGAAATGCATCTAAACCTGGTCTTTGAGCATTTACCCACTGTTGTTGTAAAGCATAAGCTCTATTACATTCTGTTTGATTTTGCACTGGAGGCACACACTGGGTAATATTCCAATTAATTTCGTTATTCGCCACATAAAATTGCGAGTCTAAACCGGGGGCCCGATTACCAATAGTCAGATTAAACCGATTAGGAAAATAATTTTCCTGAAACCCAAGCGGTATTTGACAAACAGTAGAGGGCTGTTTGTCGCTACTCACCAATTGAGCCAGCCACCAAAATTTAACGCATACTGTAGAGAGAGTATAGAAATTCATCACCATAACCATAGACTATTATTTCATTTAGGCAAAAATTGCAATAAAATTATAAGCGATAACCATTTCGTGCAGATCCACGAAATGGTCAAAATTAGTTCAAGCGCTCAGTATATGATATCAAATATGAAGTTATCGCATTATACTGGCTATTTTGTGTTATAATTAAAAGACGAATTTCTATTGATGTAATTACATTTATTTAAAGTTGAGCAACTTAAAATGCAACCATCTGTTAAACATTATCCTAATCCTCCGATTATTGAAGCTATTATTGATATTCAAACTTCTTTAACAGAAATTAACAATGAAAATATAGAAAATATTAAAGCCCAGCTTGCGCAAACTTATCCTTTAAACAATGAAATTAAAATTGTCTCGTTTTCCACCCAAATAAAAAATGATGAAACAAGTAATAGTTTTGTAAGCCAAAATGAAAATTTAGGCACAAAATTTACTTCCGTTGATAATAAATTTGTCGCTCAGTTTAGAAAAAGTGGTTTTACATTAAGCAGGCTTGCGCCCTATGAAAACTGGGATAATTTTATTAGTGAAGCAAAAAAATTATGGCAGTTATATTGTCAAGAAATAAAACCATCTAGAATTACTCGGCTTGCAGTAAGATATATTAATAGAATTGATATTCCAGCAGTAAACTTTAAACTTGAAGACTATTTTCAAACTTATCCTATGATAGCAGATGATATAAAGGGGGAATTAAGTGGTTTTGTTATGCAAGCACAAATCCATCTAGAAGATAACATCATAGCTGTTATTAACCAAGCTGTTACTACTTCAACAAAACCTAAAGATACCTCCATCATTTTAGATATAGATGTATTTAACATGACAAATATATCTTCTGAAAATAATGAGCTCACGTTTTGGAATAAATTAGAGCTATTAAAAGAACATGAAAATACAGTATTTGAAAGCAGCATTAAAGAAAAAACAAGGGAATTATTCATATGACTTTTTTAGCTATATATAATAACGTTGACTACAATCCTGGGTACAACTCAGCAACCATTGCTCACGTAAGAATTGTTAATCAGCGTCCTACTTCTACTAATCAGCCACTTTTAATAAAATTAACTAATCAAACTATAGAGGCTACATTAAATGCTTTAGAAGATTTAAAAAATTGGCCAGATAATTGGGATAGCTATGGTTCTGTTAAACCCCTGGTATCGGCAATAGAAAATGCTAATATTTTTTCACAAAAATTATTTAATCTAACTTCCGAGTCTGGACATCAATGGACCCCACCACACATCAGTGCCGATCATAATGGAGAAGTGCTGCTTGAATGGTGGCATAAAAATAAAAGCTTAGCTTTATATGTTTCCTCTAGTGAAATAAATTATATCAAAGCTTATAATGCTAATATGAAAGATATGAAAGATGGGTGTTTACAAGATATAAACGCTTCAACCTATAGGGATTTGTTTGAATGGCTTAATACCGATGAGCTTAGAAACGCAGCCTGATTTTGTTGCAGATGATGAAATACTTTATCGAAGCATTCCAGTAAAAACTGGTTATGATTATTCTTCTGATGGCCAATTAAATTTTAGCTCCTCTGCTTTTCAAGATCGTTACCAAAAACCTTCTGTGGATAGAGCCAAATTATGTAATAACGACCCCAAGCATACTCAACAAAAACCAACGGATGGGGTCATAAAATTAATCGTAGGAGAGATCAGAGAAGAAATCGTTGAGGTTGAAAGCACACCTCTAAGACAATACGCATTAGATGTTATTCCTGATCCAATAGAAGCGTCATCTTTACAAAAAGCTAACCTGGCACATGCATTAATTATATCTAATCCCCAATATCACAATGATACTGGATTTAGAAAAGCCCAAAGAAGACTTGCTTATATCGCAACGCAAAATAACCCATCTTGGTTAATTCCCCCTCAAGAATAATTTTGACATTTCCTATCTTTTAGCGCTATCATCTCCTTACGTGCTTCAAACCACGCCAACAGCGGGAAAAATCCGCTGATAACAATTTATTTGCTTATAGCGGATTTTTTTCTGCCTGTCGTTCAACGTCAGGTGGGGATTGTCCGTAAGGCTTTCCACTCGTCTGTTGGCGAGGTTTGAACCACCTGGCACCTTTTGTAATGAAAGGTTTTTGAATCCTATTCAGGAGACGCAGGTATGTTTATTGATCCCGACGAACGCTATTTTCGCAATGCCAATCGCCCTATTTCTGAAATCTTTGAATTGCTGCCACAATTTCAATTAGAGACAAATACAAAAACCACCAAATTCACGGGCAATGCAGAATTACTCACCGCGCTGGAAAAACATTTAGATAATTCGACTGATACAGTGTTACACGGGCTGCAATCGCTGGCGGATTTGATTATTGATAAAACGACAGAAGAATTCGAAATATCAGAGTATCAATTTAAAAGTCTTATTGATTTTATTTCCTTGAACCTGAA
>Ga0207024_10038_pt1 | contig 44911 bp, 38 predicted proteins | sample Alteio_BWMinCont_44_FD_153470 | JGI IMG/M metagenome (GOLD analysis project Ga0207024, IMG submission 153470) | Enriched cells from forest soil in Barre Woods Harvard Forest LTER site, Petersham, Massachusetts, United States -... | ecosystem: Environmental > Terrestrial > Soil > Temperate forest >...
GTGCTGGCGGCATCGGCAATGCCGTTGCCAGTGGAGCGTATCGTTCCGCTCTGGTCAGTGTAGAACGAACGCTGTCCGGTGACCCCCACAGTAAGAGGAGTAGCGGTGATGGAATAACTGATGACGTTGCCAGTGGGATCGCTGGACGTGACTGCGTAAGTGTACTTGTAGCCGCTCTTGACGCCGGTTGCGAGGACAGAGTCAATCAAATCGGCGGCGGCAGACGTGGTCGCCGCGCCCGAACTCGGGCCCATATCCGTGAGGGCATGGGGAAAGCCGCCGTAGGAAGTCGAATACATGACCACGCTGGTGTCCAGGGTCTTCAGCGTCTCGACGGCAGCGGCTTCGTTAGCCTGAATCTTTGAGCGCATCAAATTGGGGATAGCGATCGCGGCAATGATCAAGATGATCGCGACGACGATCAAAAGTTCGATAAGGGAGAATCCGTTCCGGTTACTTTGGCGCGCATTCATGGTGCCTCCTAACCTGACTTACAACATGTGGCGCAGTGAACTGCGCGGGAAATATATCGCTCCACTAAATGCAGGGAGCCTGGATCTTGCTATCAGCCTCCAGCGAAGCGCCATTCTACACTGGGACGCGAAAAATAGGGTGACCAGTAAGGTACCGATTTTGGCCCACCTCGCGCACTAGGAGTCCTGGTTCGGCTATGATGCACGAGACCCCTTAGGTAGACAATTTCCCATGCCCCAAGTGCCCGCGCTTGCTTCCCACGCCGCCTTTTCAGCGCAACATTCGCAGCTGATTGAGATTTTGTATGTGGAGGCGAAATGCGCCCGCTGGGAGCTGCCGCAAGACTCCTTTGCAGAAGCATTGCGGCGGAGCGCGGACAAGCGATTCCGCAACGCGCAAGCCGGGCATCTTGAAATTGAGGCGTATTTGAAATCCCTCCGCGTGGCCGACCTTGGCTTGGCGTGCGCTTGCGCCGCGGGATGTGAAACGGCCTGGGAATTCTTTGTCGCGGAGTTTCGCTCAGAGCTTCGTTCGGCGGCGCGCGCGATTCTTAGAGCCTCGGGTCAATCCGGCGATGCGCGCGCGGAGGAACTTGCCGATTCGCTCCATGCGGAACTCTACGGCGTGCGGACCACCGGCACGGGACCGCGGAAATCCCTGTTTGAATACTTTCATGGGCGCAGCAAATTATCCACCTGGCTTCATGCCGTACTGGCCCAACGGCATGTGGACCTGCTCCGCACCAACGCAAAAATAGTTTCGCTGGAAACAGAACCGGAAAGTGATGCGCCAGGATTGTCGGCGGCGCGCGCGAATCCCGCTCCGCCCGATCCCGACCGGGAGATGTACCTGTCGCGGCTGGGCCGCGCCCTGAGCGAGGCGCTTGCGGGATTGCCGGCGCGCGAACGCCTGATGCTGGCCTGTTACTACACGGATCAGCTCACGCTGGCGGAAATTGGACGGACGTTGCGCGAGCATGAATCCACGATATCTAGGCAGCTGGATCGCACTCGGCGCGCGTTGCGCGAAAGTGTCGTGGCAATTCTGCGGCGCGGCTGGGCCGCGCGAGATGGCCGCCCGGCCGAGCCGGGCCTAGACGAAGCTCAGATTGAGCGGGCCTTTGAATATGCTCTGGAGGACTGGCCCTTTGATTTGTCCCGCTCACTTTCCCAGACAGAAAGCCCCGGCAAAAGATGAGGACGGGAAATCGGCGGGCGCAAGGCTGGATTGGCGAATAAGAATGCAAGGTTTGCGAGCCAGATCGTTCTATACAAGGAAGAGCACCAATGAATGAAAACAAAAATAACGAATCGCGGGCCAGGCTGCACGAAGAGGCGCTGGCGCGCCGGGTAGGCAAAGCGCTGGATCGGCTTTTGCCTGCGGGCACAGGCGAATGTCCCGACGCGGAATTGATCGCGGCGTATCAAGAACGTGCGCTGCAGCCGGACGAAATTTCGCAGTGGGAGAACCACTTCGCGGACTGCTCGCGCTGCCGGAAAATTCTGGCGGTGCTGGCGGCATCGGTGGACGCGCCGCTGTCTGAAAAAGAAGTGGCACGGCTGGGTGAGTTGGTGGGCGTCGCGGAGCGCCCTTCCCTTGTCGAGATGCCGGGAAAGGCCAAACAGATTAGGCGAAACCGATTTGACTGGCGTGTTCGCTGGCTGGCTCCGGCGCTGGGTATTGCTGCTGTGCTGGCTTTGTGGTTTGCAGTGCGGCCGCCGTGGCACACAGCGGGGCCCTCCGAAAACCTTATTGCGCAAGCACGCAAGAGCGAGCCGCTCCCGGGAACAGATGCCTTGATTCCGAAGGAACATCCTGTCTTGGAACCACGGCCTGCCGCTCCGGCCCTCACGCCGCCGCCCGCGAACAGGATTGTCTCCGGGAAAGAGACCGATGAATTGAAAACTGAAATTGCGCGGGCCGAGGCCGCTCCGGAAAACGCGAAAAAAGGTTTGGCAAATTCAGACCTGTTGAACGGTAAACCGCTTGCGCCTCCTCCCCCAGCACCTCCTCCGGCTGCCGCTACACCGCAGTTTCAGGCCGCCGATGAATTGGCCAACCGAAACGCCCCTGGTGCAGCTCCCGATTCGCCGGCGCGCGACAAGCCGCCGGCACGCGAGCGTGCGGATGAAATTGCTCCGTCCGCCACGGGAGCCGCCGCGGCAATTTCCAAATCCACTCGAAGCATGCAGACATTTTCCTCGGCCCTGAACACTGCAAATCTCGGGGAAATCCTAATAGCCGCGCCATCGGGAAAAATTCTTTGGCGCGCGGGCAAGGCCGGAAAGATTCAGCGCTCTGTGGATGCGGGTCGCACCTGGATCCTGCAGGCCAGCCCATTGACGCAAGATTGGACCGCAGGATCTGCGCCCGTGGATACAGTCTGCTGGTTGGTGGGCCGGAATGGCGCCATCGCGCGCACTGCGGACGGAGAACATTGGGCGCAGATTGTTCCGCCCGTGCAGGCTTCTGGTGGCGCGAGCCAGCTTCCGGATTGGGCGGGCGTAACGGCAGCCAGGGCGCAGGATGCGACGATCACTTCCAGCGATCAAAAGCGTTACAGGACGCAGGACGGCGGTCAGACCTGGCAACTGCAATAGCCACAGGTGAATTTTTTTGTGCAAGAAATCCTGGCGGGCCCGTTCTAAGGGGTGAAGGACGAAATCCGATCTTTACTGGAGACTGACGATGCGAAACAAGAAGAGATTGCCCCTTCTCTATGTTGCACTGACCGCGGCGTTATTCGCCGCCATGCCATTTCTTTACCGCCCTGCCTCCGCGCAGTCTACGAGCCAAAACGCTCCGGCGGCCGCTGAAGACACGATTACGACCACGCTCGGCGATCAAAGCGATTTGGCGCTCACGGTGTACAACACGGATCTTTCTCTGGTGCGGGACACACGCCAATTGACGCTGCCTGCCGGGGAATCGCGTTTGCGGTTCATGGACATCGCGGCGTCCATCAATCCCGCGACCGTGCATTTTCGCTCTCTGACCGAGCCTGCGAAATTGAGCGTTGTCGAACAGAACTATGAATACGATCTGCTCGATCCGAACAAACTGCTGCAGAAATATGTGGGGCGCGAAGTGACCCTGGTGCGCCGAAAAATGACCGGCGGGAGCACGGAATTCGAGGAAGTGAAAGCCACGCTGCTTTCTTTTAACGGCGCGCCGGTGTGGAAAATCGGGAACGAGGTTGTCACCGGACTTTCCTACGAAAGTATTCGTTTCCCGCAATTGCCCGACAATCTGTATGAGCGGCCCACGCTGCTGTGGACGCTGGAAAATACCGGAGCGCGTCGTCACAAAGTGGAGGCTTCGTATCTGACGGGAAATCTTTCCTGGAGCGCGGACTATGTGCTGAACGTGGGGAAGGATGAATCGAGCGGCGATCTGGACGGTTGGGTCACGCTGGTAAATCACAGCGGAACGGCTTTCAAAAATGCGCAATTGCAACTTGTGGCCGGAGACATTCACCGCGTCGTCGCGCAAAACGGCATGGATGAAATGAGGGCCATGAAATCCATGGCGATGCCGGCAGCCTCCGGGGCCCCGTTCCAGCAGGAATCGTTTTCGGAATACCATCTCTATTCGCTGAACCGCCGAACTTCGATTTTCGATCAGGAATCCAAGCAAATCAGTTTGCTGAACGCTTCGCGCTTTCCGCTGCAAAAAGTATTCGTGGTGAACGGGCAATCGTATTACTACCGCGGAGCTTCGCAGCCCGGCGCGCCGGTGAAAGATCCCGTGCAAGTTTTTTACAAATTCAAGAATGAAGAAAAATCCGGACTCGGGATGCCGCTGCCTTCCGGAACCGTGCGCGTGTATCAGGTGGATTCGCGCGGCGGGTCGTTGTTTGTCGGCGAAGATCACATTGACCACACACCGAAGGACGAAACAATAAGCCTGCACATCGGCAACGCGTTTGACATCGTGGCCGAGCGCAAACAGACCGATTACAAAAAACTTTCCGACCGGCTGTATGAATTCGAGTACGAGATTACGCTACGCAATCACAAGGATGCACCCATTACCGTGGAGGTGAACGAGCCGATCGGCGGGGATTGGGAAATGGTCAGCACGACGTTCAAAGCGACGAAGACGGCGGCGTTCGCGGCTCAGTTTCAGGTGCCGGTGGATAAGAACGCTACTTCCGTGCTGCGGTATCGCGTGCGGGTGAGGTACTGAAGGGCGGTGACTGGTGTAAAACCTGCGCGGCATTACTTGGGAGGCGCCTCGTTTGTTTGGGAAAAGGCGCCTCCCTTTTTTATTTTTTGCGGCGTTTGGATTTAGGGACGCGCGGTTTTGATGGCGCCGGCGAAGTGATGATTGCTTCGGCTTCGATTTCCACCAGCATGTCCGGGGAGACCATGCCGCCTACCTGCACCATGGCGGTTGCGGGGCGAATTTTGCCGAAGAATTCTCCGTGGGCGCGGCCTACCATTTCCCATTCGGCGATGTTGGCGACAAACATCCGCGTGCGGACCACGTCTTCCATGCGTGCGCCGGCTTTTTTCAGCGCGGATTCAATATTTCGCAGCGTCTGGACCGTTTGCACGTAGGCGTCGCCTACGCCGACCATTTTGCCGTCGGCGCCCGTGGCCGTGGTGCCCGACACATGCACCGTGTCGCCGACGCGCACGGCGCGCGAATAGCCGATAATCGGTTCCCAGGCGCCGCCTGTGGAAATATTTGTGCGTTTCAATTTCATCGAGCCTCCTCGATTACCGGGCGATCGGGTTTGGACTCTACTTGGAGCCCGCCCAAAGATTGTCCCACGAACCATGCGGCTTCGAGAAGCTAGACAATGCTGGAACATTGCCCGTAAGCTTGAGTCGCTGCAGGAACTCGAAAATGAACAGGGCTTAACACAGAGTTCACAGAGAAGAAGAAGAAAACTGAGAAGAGAATTTAAGGCGAAATGGCCGGAACCCGTCGGGAAATATACTAAATTCCTCTCTGTGTCCTCTGTGTTCTCCGCGCCTTCTGTGTTAAAGATTTTATTTTGGTGTTAAAGGTTTTTCCTAAGGAGCAATCGCTTGCGCTGCAATAATATTCTGGAAGCCGTTGGAAACACGCCGTTGGTGCGATTGAATCGCCTGGCCACGGGATTTGACGCCGAAATTTACGTGAAGGCCGACTACACCAATCCCGGCGGGTCGGTGAAGGATCGCATTGGCATCTATATGATCAACGAAGCCGAGAAGCGCGGCGCGCTCAAGCCCGGCGGCACGATCATTGAGGGAACTTCCGGCAACACCGGGATCGGCCTGGCGCTGGTTGGCGCGGTGCGCGGCTACAAACTCATTTTCACCATCACAGACAAACAATCGAAAGAAAAAGTGGACCTGCTGAAAGCGCTGGGAGCGGAAGTGATCGTCTGCCCGACGGCGGTCGAGCCGGAAGATCCGCGCAGCTATTATTCGGTGGCGAAAAAACTGGCCAAGGACATTCCCAATTCGTTTTACCCGAATCAGTATGAAAACCCGATGAACCCCGAAGCGCATTACCAGACTACCGGGCCGGAAATCTGGAAGGATTCGGAAGGCAAGATCACGCATTTCATCGCAGGCATGGGCACGGGCGGCACGATCAGCGGCGTGGGCCGTTACCTGAAGGAGAAAAATCCCAACATAAAAATTATCGGCGTGGACCCCATCGGTTCGCTGTACTACGAATTTGCGAAGACGGGAAAAGTGGGCAAGGCAAAAACGTACGTGGTGGAAGGAATCGGCGAGGATATTTTTCCGCCGACTATGGATTTCAAGGTGCTCGACGACGTTTTGCAGGTAAATGATCAGGAGTGCTTCATTTGGGCGCGGCGGCTGGTGAAGCAGGAGGGGATTTTCACCGGCGGGTCGGGCGGAGGTTGCGTTTCAGCGGCGCTGCGCATGGCCAAGGGTCTGCCCAAGGGTTCCTTTGTGGTCGCGTTCTTACCCGATACGGGCATGCGGTATCTGAGCAAAGTGTACAGCGACGAATGGATGCGCGAACGCGGCTACGTGGATTCGGAAGTAGCGCTGACTGCGGAAGAAGTGGTGAGAGCAAAACACAAAACCGGCAAAGTGCGCGATCTGATCGTTGTGGGGCCAGACCAGACCGTATTCCATGCGTTGCACACCATGCAGACCCAGGATATTTCGCAGTTGCCAGTGTTTGAAAATCAGTTGCCGATTGGCGCGATTTACGAAGATCAAATATTGAATCTGGCGCTGCAGGGCAAGGACCTGAGAAAAATGGCGATCCGCGAAGTGATGAGCGATCCGCTGCCCACGGTGCCGTGTGAGGCTCCCGTCGAGCGGCTGACGTATTTGCTCAGCCACGAAGAGCCCGCTGTATTCGTTCAGATGGGCGATGGGCGATTTGAAATTATTACCAAATACGATTTGATGGGAACAATTGCGGGATTGATGGAGCAGAAGCGGTAATTTGCTCAGGTGTTTGCGGATGGAAATACGCAAGTTCAAAAAAGACAGGCTGAAGCATGTCCTACTTTAACCTCAGAAAAAAATAAATCGTTTCCGTTTACGGTATTGCATGGACTTGGCACGCGGATCGGGCTGCTCCGGCTCGAACACCAGGCTGCGGCCTTCCAAGGCGGCCAGCGGATTTTCCTGGAACAACGCGTTGGCGATTTCCTCGCCCCGGCGCCCTGCAACAGCGTCGAACGCGGCGCGCAGCTGCAGCGGGCGGCTTTTTAGGTTGTGCGCGTCGCTGGCGACGAAGTGGACGCGGTCTTCATCCAGCCACTGCTCGGCGCTGCGCTGGGCGCTGCTTCCGAACCGGCCCAGCAGCGAACCCGCCGTAATCTGCACGTAAGAACCCTGATGCAGCCAGCGATACATTCGGTCGGGCTTGGTGCGCAGCAGCGCATTGCGTTCCGGATGCGTGATGATAGGCGATATTCCCATCAGCTGCAAATTATGCATGGTGTCGTCCATGGACGGCGGAATGGCAAATTCGGCAAACTCCACGAGCAGAAAGTTTTTCTGATTGATCGTGTATTTCCGCGGATTATTTTGCAGGTCCTGCAAATTCTCGTAACTCAGGTGAAAATCGCAGCCGGTTGCCAGAATCAGGCGGTCGCCCACGGCTGCTTGTAACTCGTCGCGGCGTTGGCGGATTATTTCCGGATCAAATTTGAACTGAGAATTTGCGTGCGGCGTGCCAACAATGTGAGTGACTCCATCGGCGATGGCCATTTCGGCCATCTGCACCGACGTTTCTAAAGTATCGGCACCGTCGTCCAGGCCCGCAAGAATGTGGCAATGAATATCAACCATAGTTCGTCGGCAACTAGTGACGATACCTGAATCAGCGAGACTGAACAATATTCAAACTAAAGGCTCGTTTCATTTTCGCAATATGGAAGAGGCTTCCCAAACACCGATTATAAATACAATCGCCGCGAAAGCTCGCCGCAATCCGCATGAGGAAAGTTTTTGGGCCAGGCGAGTCCCCACGAGCGCTCCGAAAAACACTCCCGGCATAATCCACAATCCGACCTTCCAATTGACTTCCCCGGCGGCGGCATAGTTGAGAAACGCCAGCAACCCGGTGGGCGGCACCAGAGCGACCAGGGATGTTCCCTGTGCTTCATGCTGCTCAAATCCAAATACGAGCACCAGCAGTGGAACGAGCAGCACTCCCCCGCCCACGCCGAAGAGTCCGCCGGCGACTCCGACCACACTGGCCATCGCGAAAATCAGAACAAGCCGTTGACGAGAAATCACGCCCCGCTCCTGGGCGTGATTGGGCGAGGGTCGGGATCGCGCCAAAGCAATGCCGCCGCGACGATCAGAAAAAGACCGAACCATTCGCGAAGGGATCTTGACGAGAGCCCAATTGCGATCTTACTCCCGAAATATCCTCCGAACAAAAATCCCGCCGCACAGATGGAACCGACGATCAGGTTTACTTGCCCGCGTTTCCGGTACATCCACAGAGCGCCGAGACCCAGCGGCGGCAATTGCAGAAACAGGGAAGTTCCCTGCGCCATGTGTTGATTCATGTGCAGAAGGTACACAAACATTGGGATTAGAACCACGCCGCCACCGACGCCCATGAAACCAACCAGAATGCCCACTACCAACCCGATGACGGCGAATAGAAAGTCCAAAGGCGCTCCCTCGCGTGGCCGACCGCTATCTTCGTTCAGATTCCTTGGTTTCCGCAACTCACGAAAGCTGAAAGTTTTGTAGATCGCCTCGGCGTGAAGTATCGCGTGGAGCGCAGAAAAGTCGTGTGGCGGAAATGCCGGAAGAGGCTGCTTCCCCTGCTATAATCTTCGCTGCTCCGGCGGCCCGATTCATGATGTGGCTGGCTGCGGCATGGACGGCGAACAGAGCATGGCTACATTTTTCATCGAACAATTCGGATGCCGGGCCACCCAGGCGGACGCGGCCGCGCTTGAGCGGCAATTGCTTTCGCGCGGGTATTCGGAATCGGCGGACGCGAATTCCGCCGACGTCGTAGTCGTAAATACGTGCACGGTGACGTCGGCTGCCGACCTGCAGGCGCGTCAAGCCATTCACGCCATTCATCGCGGCAATCCCGCGGCGCGCATCGTGGTGACCGGATGCTATGCGCAGCGCGCTCCGGAAGAAATTGCGGCGTTCAAGGGCGTCTTCTGGGTGGTTGGAAATTCGCACAAGCCGGAAATCCCCCGGCTGATCGGCGAAATGCAGCCTGAAGCGCGACCGAGCCATGCTGCGGGCTTTGTTTCCATTTCCGCGATTCGGGGAGAACTGCCTTCGCTGGACGAAGGTCCGGCAAAAATATTAACCGGCAACATTCTGGAGCAACGCGAACTGATGGTGGCGCCGGTAATGGGCGGCGAAGCCGGACACACGCGGCCCGTGCTGAAAATTCAGGATGGGTGCGACCGGCACTGCTCGTACTGTGTGATTCCGCAGGTAAGAGGACACAGCCGGAGCCTGGCTCCTGAGCGGATCGTCGAAGAGATTCGCAAATTGTGCGATGGCGGCGCGCGCGAAGTGGTGTTGAGCGGAATTGATCTGGGCAACTATGGCCGCGACCTCTCGCCGCGGGCGGAGTTGAACGAAACGCTGCGGCGCGTGCTCGACGAAACGCCGATCGAGCGGCTGCGCGTCAGCTCGATCGAGCCGATGGACGTGACCCGGGATTTGATGGAGCTTTTTGCCGCAAACGATCGCATGGCGCGGCATTTCCACATGCCGCTGCAGTCCGGGTCGGACAGGATTCTCGGGGCGATGCACCGGTGGTATCGCGCCGAGCATTACGCGCGGCGCGCGGAACTGGTGCGCGAACTGCTTCCGGACGCGGCGATTGGCGCGGACGTAATTGCCGGATTTCCAGGCGAGACGGAAGCAGATCACCGCGCGACGCTCGCGCTGATCGAGCAGATGCCGCTGACGTACCTGCATGTATTTTCGTTTTCCGCGCGCCCGGGAACTCCCGCGGCGGAAATGCGGAATCACGTTGCGGGCGCGGACGTTGCGCGGAGGGCGCGGGAATTGCGCGCGCTCGGTGAAAAAAAGAAATCGGCGTTTTTGGAAGCGCAGTCGGGGCGGAACATGCGCGTGATCACGCTGAACCGCCGCGGCGAAGATGCCGGCGGACCGTGGACTCGCGCGCTGTCGGGAAATTATTTGGACGTGCGCGTGGCGGGGCGCTGGCCGGCCAATGAGTTTCTTGACGCACGAATTACGGGTGTGAACGACGATGCCCTCGTGGGTTTGGCGTCCTAAAATCGTCAAATCGAAAACTTTTTAACACGGAGGACACAGAGAAAGCACAGAGAAAACAGATCCACTCCAAGAATTGCGGAAACTCCTGGAATCTTATTCTGGAATTATTTCCGGCTCTGTGTCTCCGTGCCTCCGTGGCGAATTCTTGCCGGGGTTTCAGGATTCGAAGATGACCTGCGCGAGGGCCGTATTTCCGGTGTGTGTGATGGTGAGGGCAATGTGTTTTACGCCGAGACGGTCGGCGATTTCCCGCGAGGCGCCGAATAATTTCAGCGTGGGTTTGCCGCTGGGTTCGCGGACCACTTCGATATCCACCCAGCGCACTCCGTTGGTCCATCCGGTGCCGAGGGCTTTCATCGCGGCTTCCTTGGCGGCAAAGCGTCCGGCGAAACGCTCGGCGCGGTTGCGATGCTTTTCGCAGTAGGCGATTTCCGAGGGTGTGTAGATGCGCTTGAGAAACGCAGCGCGATTGCGGGCGATGGCCGCTTCGATCCGGCTCACTTCGGTGATGTCCACGCCCAGTCCAACGATCATTGTTCCTCCTGGGGTTCCTCCCGGATTCCTGGGGGCTTCCTCCGGTTCACTCGCCGCACATCGCGCCAGCGGCTAAAGCCGCGTTGACCTTGCGCTCTTTACGGCACGGTTGAAGCCGTGCCGTACAAGGATTCGGCAGTTCTCAAGTAGGCGTCTCAACCAGGCGATACAGGAGCCGCATGAAAATTATACCCTGCACGGTCGTTAGAGACAGGAACTGACGCGTTACGTTAAAGTGGAGAGTAGGACACACGAATCTGATGGCACGAGCAATGAAAACTCGAACTGCGAAACGCGCGGCCTTGCCGCGAAGCAAGCCTGCGCCTGTGCGGAGCGGCAGTTCCTCATGGGTTGTGCGCCGCGCGGGCTCGATGCAGATTGTGGAGTCGCGCGCGCTTGGAAAATTGGATTGGCTGGTGCATGGATTCAGCACACGCCCCGGCGGCGAAAGCATCCTGGATGGGAAACGCACGCTGAATCTGGGATTCACGGAGTGGGACGAACGCGCGCGCGTCGAGAAAAATCGCGCGACATTTGCAGCGGCGGTTTCAGCGCGCAAGATGCCGCTGATTACGCTGCGGCAATTTCATTCGGACGTGATCCATGTTGTGTCCGAACCTAAGCCCGCAAAAGAAGACGTGCCGCAAGCCGACGCCCTCGTAACGCGCGCTCCGGAGTTGCTGCTCGGCGTGCAGACGGCCGACTGCGTGCCGATTTTGCTGGCGGACACGCGGCATCGCGTGGTGGCCGCGATTCATGCCGGTTGGCGCGGCACGCTGGCGCGCATCGCCGTAAAAGCACTGGGGCGAATGCGCATGGAATTTGGAACGCGCGCGGGCAACGTGGTGGCGGCGCTGGGCCCTGCGATCGGGCGCTGCTGCTACGAAGTGGGCCCGGAAATCGCGCAGGCGTTCGCAACGCAATTTCCCGCAGCAGCGGATTGGTTTGACGGACCGTTCGAGCAGTTGTCGCACGGCGAAGAGCCCTTGTGGCTGCCGTGGCTGACCATGATGCCGCCGGGCCACGTGCCTCCGCCTCCGCGCGTGCAACTCGATTTGCGCGCCGCGAACCGCTGGCAGCTCATGGACGCGGGAGTGCCGGAATCGCAGATTGACGTGAGCGATCTGTGCACCGCGTGCCGCGCGGATTTGCTGTTCAGCTATCGCCGCGAAGGCGCGAAGACAGGGCGGATGATGGCGGTAATTGGTGTGCGCGGGAAGAAATAGGAGGTATTAATCAACCGAAAGCTGGGTAAGCCCATCTTCTTTTCGCGCTGCAATAGGATTCCCCATTTCCATGGAAGCGAGCTGGCCGCAGGCGGCGAAAACATCCTGTCCCCGAGAAAATCGAATGAACGCGGGCACGCCCTTCTCCACCAGAATGCCCTGAATCGTTTCGATACTTTCCTTGGTGGGCGCGCGATACGGCAAATTTCCGGGATTCCACGGGATCAGATTCACTTTGGCGCGCAGGTTTGCGAGCAGGCGGACGACGCGGCGCGCGTCATCCGGAGTATCGTTCACGCCGCCGAGCAGCACATATTCAAACGTAAAATATTCCCGCGGGCGCAGTGGATATTTTTGGCAGGCCTCGAGCAAAACGGCGAGCGGATATTTGCGATTGATGGGCATGAGCGCGTCGCGCTGTTCGTCGCTTGACGCATTTAACGAAATCGCCAGGCTCGGACGGATTTTTTCCTGCCCCAGCCGCTCAATGCCGGGCACGATGCCGCTGGTGGAAAGCGTGATGTGTCGCGGGCCAAGCGCGAGTCCCTTGGGGTCAAGCATGATGCGCACCGCGGCCATCGTGGCATCGTAATTGAGCAGCGGCTCGCCCTGGCCCATAAGCACCACGTTGGTTTGCGGCGCAAGCTGCTCGCGATTTTCCTCCAGCGCCACGATTAGTTGCCCCACGATTTCGCCCGCCGTCAGATTGCGGATCAGGCCTAGTTGCGCAGTGAGGCAAAAATGACAGTCCACCGCGCAGCCTGCCTGCGTGGAAATGCAAATCGTCTGGCGGCCGTCGCGCGGCATGAAGACAGCTTCGATCTGCGCCGGTTTGGCGTTTTCATCTCCCATGGAGCCGCCGATTGAAAACAGATATCGGATGGATCCATCCACCGAAGGAAATCGGCGCAGGATGCGCGGAAGCGTGATGCGCGCTTCCTGCGCGAGCCGGTCACGCAGTGCCGCCGGTAAATTCGTCATCGCCGCAAAATCAAAGCGCCGCTCTTTGTAGAGCGCGTGATAAATCTGCGGCGCGCGATACGAGCGCTCTCCGAGCGACGCGATAAATTCGCGCAGTTCCTCCGGCGATTTTCCAAGCAGCTCTACGGGCACTTGCCGTCTCCCTGATGCGATAACTTCATCTTAACATGTGCGGATGAAGACCGAGGGGTATGGCGCGGGCCATTAGCCCGCCACATTCCGATCAGTCCGTTTATCATGACCTGGAGTAGTGGGTTACTTTGATTCGGCGGTGCCCTGGAAAGCCTCTTTGGCCAGCCTCATTGCGGACATTGCCGTTGGCCAGCCGGAATAGAAGGCCAGGTGAGTAATGAGTTCGACCAGTTCGTCCTTGGTGACCCCGTTTTCAAGCGCACGGTGCAAGTGAATAGGCAATTGTTCTGTGCGGTTCATGGCTACCAGCGCAGTTACCGTGATGAGGCTGCGGTCACGCTTGGACAGTCCTGGGCGTTCCCACACATCGCCGAACAAAACCCGCTCGGTCAGATCGACCAACTTTGGTGCAACATCGCCTATCCGTTCCCTTGTTGTTGGGTGCTGTTTCTCATTCGTCATGGATTCTCCGGGCCTCCATTATCTCCAATAATCAAAGTAGTCCGCTACCCTCAAACTGTACCACTACCAAATGGAGACGCCTTAGCTCCCCTAAGGTCCACATTCCCATAATCCCGTTCCTCAGGGCTTGGGAATGCAACCTCTTGGGGGAGGATACGAAATGTTTCAAACGAGGCATTCCAGGGTGTAACAGTCACTGTTAAGGAAGAGTCGCCAAGAAGCCCCTATTGAACGAATCTATCGTAGAGTCGTAGGAAGAAAGATGGGCGCAGCTGAGAGGATTTGTTTCCATCTATTGCCCGCTTCGCGAATCGCATGACGGAGATTCAAGACATGCTGGTAATAACCGTACTTTTAATGGCAGCCACGCAGTTCAGAAGGTTTTGGTCTAAGAGAGTGCCGTCTTGCGTCTGGAAGGCTTGCGAAATCCACGATTCGCAGCATACATTCTGCTAAGGTCAGCCTCGATAGCAAGGCTAATTTTCTCGGAATGGCGTTTGCCACTGGCCACGCGACTGACGTAGGAAGGGTCAAGTCTCAGGTGCTTTGCAACGCGCGCGAAAAGCCCTCTCTGCCTCATGTAGGTCCGAAGCGGTGTCACTGATTGTGCCATGCACAAAACTATATCCAAATTCAATTTTAACTGTCTGTTCAATATTGCACACTTTTATTTGTGCTGAATTCAGTGTCCACCAAAGGAATTGAGGCGATTTAAGTTTTCTGTTTGCCGTGTGAGTCGGTGCGGAGGCTAAAATTCTCCACCCTCCTGCGCCAGTTTTCAGCGAAACAAGCAGCCAGGTTGCTTAGACTACGTCACTCCCGCTTTTTTCAATTCCTTGATCGCTTCCTCATCATAGCCAAGTTTTTTCAGCCATAGAGATGTGTGTTGGGAAAGTTCCGGAGCCGGCGTTGCGGGCAACGGTGGCTCTTGCGGAAAATAGAAACCGCCGCGGGTTACGTATTGCGGTCCGCTGGGGGTTTTGTATGACCCGGCAAAATTTCGTTGTGACAGGTGGGGATTTCCTAGAATCTCGGGGACCGAAAGCACGCATCCCACAGGAACTCCCGCTGCGGTCAATAGGGCATCCCATTCGGGCGCGGTGCGGGCGGCGAGCGCCTGCTCGATTTCGCGGTTGATGAGTGCGCGATTTTTCTTGCGAATATCGCGATCGGCAAATCTAGGATCGGTTTTCAGATCCGGACGCCCGATCAAGTCGCACAGTTTATGGTATTGAGCGTTTTCGTTTGCGGCGATGTTGAGCAGGCCGGCGCCGGTTTTGAAAGTCCCGGAGGGGGCGGCGGTGAAATTCTCATTGCCCATGGGAATTGGAATCAGCCCGGCATTCAAAAAGTTGGAGACCACCCAACCCATGCAGGCAAGAGTTGATTCGAGCATCGAAACATCAATCATTCGCCCATGGCCTGTGGAGCGCGCTTCGACCAGCGCCGCGCACACAGCCATGGCGGCGGTGACGCCGCCGAGGGTATCGCAAACCGGATAGCCCGCGCGCAGCGGCGCGGTCTTCTCGTCCCCGGTAACGCTCATGACTCCCGACATGCCTTGAATAATCTGGTCATATGCGGGGCGCAGCGCCAGTGGGCCTTCCTGGCCAAACCCCGACAAGGCACAGTACACCAGCGCCGGAGCGAATTTTGAAAGCTCTTCGTAATCAAGACACAGCCGCTTCATCACGCCGGGCCGGAAATTTTCAATCACTACATCCGACATGCCAACCAGTCGCTTGAAAATAATTTTTCCCTGAGGCTTCTTGAGATCCAGCGTTACCGATTGTTTTCCAACATTCACCGCTACGAACGAATCTCCCATCAAGCGCTCGTTCGCTTTTATCGTCACGCCCAGCTGCCGGGCGAGGTCGCCCCTGACCGGTTGTTCGATTTTGATGACTTCCGCGCCAAGCAATGCGAGTTGATAAGAGCAGAACGGTCCGGCCAGTACGTTGGTGACATCCAGAACGCGAATACCATGGAGTGGAAGCATTCTTCTTCCCCCGAAATCGATTTCAATTTTCAATCCGCGCGAATTCCAGCGGGCGCCCGTAGGACAGGCTTCAGCCTGTCTGGTTTTGCGATGTCGGATTTCGGCTCGATGACCTTACGGAAAAGCGACAGGCTGAAGCCTGTCCTACTTGGCCACCGAACATGCCGCGTTGGGGCGCATCGCTCGCAAGAGACGCCCTTGATAGGAGCGCGAACTAAACGTGATGGCCAGTTCCGCCGCATCCAGCAACTTTTCCATGTCCACGCCTGTTTCGTAACCCATTCCTTGCAGAAACGCTACCAGGTCTTCCGTCGCCAGATTTCCGCTGGCCCCGGGGCAATACGGACAACCACCCAGTCCGCCGGTGGTCGAATCAAAATTCCGCACGCCCAATTCGAGAGCAACATAGACATTGGCCAAACCCCGTCCGTAGGTATCGTGAAAATGCAGCCCCAGTTGGCTCAAGTTCGGCATGACTTCTTTTTGCAGCAGCGTCACAGCCTCGCGCACCTGCCAGGGGAATGCCATTCCGTCGGTGTCCCCGAAACTGATGGGCCATGGATGAATTTCGCGGGCAGCTCGCGCGACCGCGATTAGCGCAGGCGCGGAGATGGTTCCTTCAAATGGACAGTGATAGGCATTGGAAAATCCGACGCGTAATTCCACGCCATCCCGCACGGCGAGCTCGGTCACCTCGCCCAGCAAACTCAGCGACTCCTTGGTGCTCCGATTCAAATTGCGATGGTTAAACGTATCGCTCGCCGCGATCACGAATTCCAAGTGACGAAAGCCGGCGGCGACGGCGCGTTCGTAGCCCTTGCGATTGGGAATGAGCGCGGAAAACTGTGCGCCCGGAATCTCGAACAAATACCGGGAAAGCTCCTCGGCGTCGGCCAGCTGGGGCACCCAGCGCGGGTGAACAAAGCTCGTGGCCTGAATCCGCGTCAATCCCGCCGCCGCAATCTTCCGGATCAGTGCCAGCTTTTGAGCGGTCGGCACGGGATTCGGCTCGTTCTGCAGGCCGTCACGCCCGGTGACATCCTCGATCCACACTGTATTGTTCATGGAAGATTTCTCCCTTTGCCGCACGAACCGCCAGGCCCCTGCAAATCGCCGGATACTCCGCGAATCATATCACCAGTCATTATTATCGCGGCGCGGCCATCGCTGCCGCCACAAAAGGTCCACCTTTGAAGACCGACTATTGCATCGTCACGAGTCACGGTGTACTTTATCGGACGCCCGGTTGTTCAGTCGCCGCGGCACCATACAAGCGACGATTGAATTCATCCCCTATGAATTAGCCCCGGTCACAATTTCCCAGGAATTCCATGCGACCCTTACTGTTACTATATAGTTACTTAATGATAATAAGTATCAAAAGAATGTGGTTCAAAAAGGAGAATGAATGAAACGCATCACCTTAACTCTGGCAGCGATTTGCTTGCTGAGCCCCAGCGTGTTTGCGGATCAGATTACCCTGAAAAATGGAGACCGCCTCACGGGTGACATCGTCCGATCGGACGACAAAACACTGGTCCTCAAGTCCGAATTTGTTGGTGAAGTAACCATTCAATGGGCAGCCGTGGACGAGATCGTTTCGGCGCAGACGCTCCACGTCGGTCTCAAGGATGGGCAAACCGTCGTGGGCACTCTGGCAGCCAAGGGCGGCAATTTCCAGGTGCAGACAAAAGATACTGGCACCGTGATGACTGCCAGGGACTCTATCGTGGTCATGCGCTCCGACAAAGAGCAGGCAGACTACGACGCGGCCTTGTACCGTTTGCAACATCCTCACCTCTTGGATTTTTGGGGCGGATATTTCGATTCCGGCCTTAGCACCACGAGAGGCAACTCGGACACTTTGAGCTTCGTGCTCGGCGCCAAAGCGATACGCGACGCCCAGAATGACAAAATTACCGTGTACATGAACTCCATCTATGCCAAAAACACAGTGGCCGCCACCCTGACTACGCCCGCCTCTTCCGTTACCACGGCTCATGCTATCAATGGCGGCATTCGCGCGGATTTGAATATCAATCCCAAGTTGTTCGCGTTCGGTTTCACCGACTTCGAGTTTGACCAATTCCAAATGCTGGATTTGCGGAATGTTTTGGGTGGCGGCGCGGGCTACCATGCGATCAAGACCAAGCGCACCGTTTTCGATCTGTCCGGCGGAGGTGCATACGATCAGGCGTTTTATTCCACTGGCACCACGATAAAAAGCGCTGAGATTGTCTTGGGGGAACAACTCTCTTATCAGATTTCAGGGCGGTCCAGCTTCTCGGAACAGCTGCAATTCTTCCCAAATCTGAGCCACACGGGACAATACCGCGGAGTTTTTGACGCCACCATTACAACCAAACTCAGCAGTTGGCTCAACTGGCAAGTCTCATTCCAGGACCGCTACGTAAGCGATCCCATTCCCGGAATAAAGAACAACGATCTTCTGCTCTCCACCGGCATCCGGTTGACGTACGGTAAAGGCGGGAATTAGGATCAGCAATCGAATTGGAGTTTCGCTCCCTCTTCCCCACATACGGGAGTAAGGAGCGAGATCTCCATTTGTTAGCATTACCTTCTTCAGATTTTGCAGGCTTGGTGATACAAGTTCGGTTAGGATGCCGGATGCGGGAATTCACGGTAACGGGCGCATGATAATGCTGGAAAAAAATAATGGGGAGAGGGCAGCTTTCCTGTCCCGTTGGCTGGACACGACGATTCCGCCTGCGTGGAAGTAAGCAGAAGGTTCAACTATCTGGACTGTGATCCGGGCATCTTGCGATCCGCGTTGTTCCAATCCTCGGGAGGAAAGGCGATCCCCCAAAACCGGGGTTGGGGATCCACAAATTCAAGGCCCAGTTCCGACTTCCCTTTTTCCGTGTCCTTTTGCGAGACCACGCGGCACTGCGCTTCCATTTTGGAAATTTTATTGACCAGCAGGACGGAAGGCTTGATCTGGACTTCTGATGTAAAAACAATAAGCGCGCCGTGCGCACTGACGACGCTGGTACGCGTTTCCTCGCTGAAGACCTTGCCGTTAAGTTGTTGCCCAAACACCATTACGGGCATATCAATCGCCACTCTGGAACTCCGGCGCTTAAGCGCTGGACTTTGGGGGCCCTTGGGAGCAGCAGCCTTGATCGCCGTGACGGGAAGACTCTCGTTGGGCTTCGTCACAGAATCACTTCTCCGGTCATGAGTAAATTCACAATTAGACTTGGCCTGCAAGACGAACCAATACGGATTTAATTTCCTTTTCAAATTCGGCGGCAAGCGCCTGCGATCGTTCAGTCCATCGGGTTTCCTGCACGCGCAGTGTACCCTGCGCCAGTTGTAACCCCGCGGAGAGCTTTTCGATCACTTCATTTGATTCTTGTCTTTGGGAAGCCAATAGTTGTTCCAGGCCGATCGCAAATTGTTCTATTTTTTCCTGGGATACGCCGCTCACGTGACTGTTGAACTGGGCGCTCCAGGAATTCAGCTGGGCCGTCATGTGCGTGTCGAACTTTTCAATGGTGGATCGCGCCGCGAGATTTAATTGGTCCGCGATGGTTTGTAGTCGCGCTGTCGAATCCGAAATTTCACGTTCCGTAGCCTCTCGCATTTGCGAGGACTGTTGCTGTTCCAAATCGGATGTAACCTGCTCTATTTTTTCCTGCGCTATGCCATCCACATGACTCTTGAATTGAGCAGTCCAGGAATTTAGCTGGGCGCTAATGTTCGTGTCGAATTTTTCGATCGTGGAACGTGCGGCCTGATTCATTTGATCCACGGTTTTTTGGAGTTGCGCCGTGGAATCCAAGATTTCCCGGTCCCGGGCCTGGACACTGTCCATGGTGGCGGTCACGGCATCGCGTGCCGACTGCAGCCGCTCTTCCATTTCCGCGATGGATTTCTCCAGGACTTGCTGCGCCTCCGCGACACGCTCGCCCGGATTCAACAGGTCTTGGTTCGTGGATGTTCGCGTCCGTTCGATCTCTTCATCGAGAGCTTTCTTTGTCAAATTCTCGATGGACCCCTGGAGCTCTTTGCTTTGGGACAGATGCCCAGCGAGTTGCAGGGTAAGGTCGCTGCTGAGCGTCTGAATCGAAGACTGGAAATTCGTCGCAATCTGTTTCTCAATGGCTTGTCGGACAATGGGTTCCAGGCTGGAAGAGACCATGCGCAGGGCGATCCGCTCCAACTCATCACTGAATGTACTCTGGAACTCCGCCACCTGATCCTTCACTTCCTGGGCGATTGCTGCTTTGGCGGCTTCCTTGTCCAGTCCTATCGTGTCCGCTGAAGATTTTGGCGCGAAGACTTCCCTGTTCACTGGTGGTGCTGCCTTGGTGGCTTGGGCATCCGTTGGGAATGGCATATCTGCCCTGGCTTCCGGTTTCAAGCGTGCGATTGGGGCAGCAGCCGCTTCTTTAGGAGAAAGAGAAGGGATTGACCCCGTTTTGGCCGTCGGCGGTGTCACTGGCGTTGGCACCGGAACAACAAAGGGCTGGGCGGATGGAACGGCAGCCTTTCCGGGTTGCAACGCAGGTGAAACTTTAAGAACTTGAGCTGTTTCCAGCTCCACGTGAATCCGGTACAGGTTGGCTGCCAAGACATCCGATTGGGCGGATTTGACCTGTCCCTGAACCGTCGTTTTCTTGGCACCGGACTTCGGCGAATCGAATTCGACGAGCACCCAACTGCCCAGCTCAGGACGAAATTTTGAATGGAAATGGCAATTCCGCCCATCCAGTTCAATAATGGGGGCGGTCTCCCTGAACATCTGGCCATTTTCGTCGAGGCCAGTGACCGTAACTTGCACTTCCTTCCCGGTCGTCGAGGACGATTGCCCGTCTAATTTGGATTCTTTTTCTGTAAATGAAATCACAGCTCTTTCTCCACCATTATACTGCGCTAGGTACGAATCGAGTGTCCATGCCGGCACGGAGTTCGCCATCGTATGCACTATTAATCTTAACGGCATATTCATTCATATTATACATGCGTCTACTATCCGCCCGCGCGCCGCTAAGCTGCTTCTCCTTAATAACTTGGCGGCACCCCCGCCGGCATCACAAAGGATTCCAGCATCCCAAGCCTCTGGGATTCGCGAATACATCGCACGGATCCGTCTTGACTATGAAAAGCGCGCGCTCCTTGCGCTGGTGCACGATTACACTTACGTCATACCTGTACCTCGCCGAACGTGGGTTTCCGCCAGGATCGTCTTACTATAGGGAATTGGATGGATTGTGAAACCCTCTTCCAAACTCGTCTGGGCTGTGGTGGCAGCATGGCTGGTATTGCAGGCATTATTTATTGCCATTGCCGTCTGGATGCCCGACGGCGCCAACCGCAATGCCGTGGGAAACCTTTTTTTCTGTTTGCTTCCACTACTCGTAAATGGCGTGCTGCTTTCCAACGCGACTACAGCCAATTGGCGCAAGAATGCGTTCTGGATGTTGTTGGCGCTGGGATCCTCCATTTGGCTGGCCGGGCAATTTATTTGGACGTACCTGGCGGTCTACCAGCATCAGGGGCCTCCGAATACGTTTAGCGCGGAGGTTCTCTTCTTTCTCCATACCGTCCCGATGATTGCGGCGCTCACCCTGCAACCCCATAAGCGGCATGTGGAATCCAGCGCAAAATTCGGACAGGTGGACTTCGCGCTGATCGCCTGCTGGTGGATTTATTTATATGCGTTTCTCGTCCTGCCCTGGCAATACGCGGTGGTGGACCACAAACTTTATCTTCAGTCGTACGCTATTATTTCCGCCTTTGAGAATCTCATCTTCATCGGCGGCGCCACGATGTTGGCCGTGCAGGCGACCGGCCGCTGGCGCTGGATTTACGCATCCCTGGTGGGATCGAGAACCGTATATGTGGTCGGTCTGGTCTTTTTTAAAATATTCTTGACTAGTCCTAATACTTCGAGAATCAGAATTGAAAGTCTGCCCCTTATTTATTGTTTCCTGTTCCTGGGGATTGCCGGTGTTTGCACCTACGGGGACGCCCTGGAGAAAGAAGAGGGCGAGGCCCCTAACCTCGAACCACCGTCGGCTATTCAGGCCGCGGGCGAGAGTTTGTGGGCATCACGCTTGGCAAGAGGGGCGTTGCTCTCGCTGCCATTGATCGAATTTTGGTGTATAAAAACGCGCCACGTGCCCGAGGCCGTGCACTCGTTCCGCATGATGATCACCTTGGGTGCTGTCCTCCCTCTTGGATTTCTGGCCTTTCTGCGCCATGAATTGATGGATGCCGAGCGACTGCGGTTGCTGCGCGCCTCCCAGGAGTCGCTTGACAATTTGAAGCGGCTGCAAACGCAATTCGTGCAATCGGAAAAACTTGCTTCCATCGGACAGTTGGTCAGCGGCGTCGCCCATGAAATTAATAATCCCCTGACTGCCATTCTGGGTTATTCGGACTTGCTCGCGGAAGATCCCACCGTGGATAGCAGAGCCAGGAGCCTGGCGGAAAAAATTCGCGAACAGGCGCGCCGCACGAAAACACTGGTAAATAACTTGCTCAGCTTCGCACGCCAGGCGCCCAGCGAATCCCGCAGCCTGCTGGACATCAACACGATTGTCAACACCGCGGTGCAGTTTCGCCGCGTGGACCTTCGCGGCAAAAATATTCACATTGATGTGCAAACCTCAACCAACATTCCCGAAGTGCGGGCCGACGCCAATCAACTCCTCCAGGTCTTTTGCAACATCATCAATAACGCCGTGGATGCCATGAACGAAGTGGGCGGCGGCACACTGACGGTGCGCACCTTGTTTGAGAAAGGAAACGCCGTCATTATTTTATCCGACACCGGAAAAGGGATTCGCGACCCGCAATTGGTGTTTGACCCCTTTTACACCACCAAACCCGTCGGCCAGGGCACCGGCCTCGGCTTGAGCATCTGTTACGGACTGGTGCATGACCAGGGCGGCAAGATTGCCTGCCAAAACCGTCTGGAGGGTGGTGCCACATTCCGCGTCGAATTGCCCGCTGTCTCCACACTATTCTCACAACGGATTGGCGCGCCCGTCTCGCAACCTAAACCCGCCAAACTAGCTTAAATCGCGATGCTGTTTTGCGAATTTCGACCCGTCCGCGCAAGGGCCGCGCTTTCAGTTATAATTCCGGGCCATGTCGCCCACTTCCTCCTCGGCGCCGCAACCGGCTCCCGCCTTCGAACCGCCGCGTTCCATTGCGATCGAAGGACCCATCCGCGTCGGGAAGTCCACGCTCGCGCGTGTCCTGGCAGATCGGTTGCACGCCCGGCGAATCTTCGATCCCGAAGACAATCCGTTTCTGGCCGATTTTTATAAGGAAAAACCAGGCTCGGCCTTCCGCGCGCAGATGTATTTCCTGATCGAGCGCCACCGCCGGATGCAGGAAGGCCAGCAGGGCGACTTGGCGCCCCTGGTGTCCGATTTCTTATTTGAGAAGGACAAGATTTTCGCCTACATCAATCTGGATAACGAGGAACTGAAGGTCTACGAGCGCTACTACGAGATGTTCGCGAAGGCGTTGAAACCCCCGGACCTGGTCATCTACTTGCAAGCCACTCCCGAAGTCCTTCGGGACCGCATTGCCAAAAAAAAATCTCCGGCCGAGAAACAAATCTCGCGCGCCTACCTTGAGGAAGTGGTAAAGGCCTACGAGCATTTTTTCTTCCGCTACTCGGCGTCGGACTTGCTGGTCATAAACACTTCGGAAATTGATTTCGTGGACCGCAACGCCGACTTGCAGCAATTATTGCGCCGGCTGCAGGAACCCGTTAAAGGCACGCAATATTTCCTGCCGCTGGGCGAGGGTTAGCGTTCCGGCATTGGGCGCGGCTGGATTGACCTAGAGTGACCTCTTTGGTTTGCGTGCCGCGTCCTTAATCCACGTACATCGCGGAGTCCGCAGGATCGAGAACTTCCTTTACGGTTTCCCATGCGATTTCGGCATTCGCGAATGATTCCTTGACAAGAATTCCAGCCAAACTCACAATCTCGGACGCGTTGCTGTCGTAAGTTTGCAGCTGCACGAATGGTTGAATCAGAAATTCGATGAGGTGACCCATGGGAGTTAAGGATTCATTACGGCTTTCGGCTTTGGAATGCGGGAATTTAGATCGCCGCAAATTATTGCAGGCCATGGGGGTTGCGGCTGCGGCTGGATTTTCGACTAGCATGCTTCCAGGAACTGCTGCTTTCGCCGCCGGGTCCGCGCAGTTGGGTGCCTCTGGAACAGGCTTCCAGGCGGTCGCCTACAATCACATCAACTACCAAGTCGCCGAATATGCCAAGGTGCGGGATTTTTATATCAACCTGTTTGGCATGAAGTGCGTGTGGGACGACGGTAAACAATGCTCCCTCGAATTCGGTGATCCCCCCAACGCAATTTATCTTCGTCCGCTGCGACAACCACTGGACCGCCCTGCCGGCACTGGACCGAGCGCCAATTGGACCGAGCAAATGGGACAAGGCAACGTGGATCATCTGGCGTTTTCCATTGAACATTTTCAACTGGATTCCGTGAAGGCGGAATTGACGCGGCGCGGCCTGAACCCGCTGCCCGACGGCCCTTTCGCTTGGACCATCAAGGACCCCAGCGGCTTCATGATCCAAATCTGCGCCACGCGCGGAGTATTTCCCGGGCAGGCTTTGCCGGGCGCGAAGGAATCGGACGGCACAAAAAATCTCGACTCGATTCCGAAACCCGACGGGAAGAGTTACAAAGCAGTATCCATTAGCCACCTGGTCTTGATGGTTTCCGATGTGGATAAGTGCCGCGATTTCTACAGGGACTTGCTGGGGATGAAACTCGTTTACTACAAGCCCGGCGGCGTGTTTGGAGTGGATACCGTCGGAGGCCCAGTATGCTTCCTGAAATTCGGCGATAATTATTTGTATCTGCGCCAGAGCGAGCACCCCGAGCATAAGCCGTATATCGCGCACTTCGCGCCCGCCGTGGAAAATTACGATCAGGCGGCTGTGCAGGCGGACCTGATCCGGCGCGGCTATAAACCCACACCGGATAGCAAGTACGGCTGGACCATTCATGATCCGGCGGGAATGCGGGTGGAAGTCGCAGGCAAAGGATTGCCGGAACACGTGTCGGGCGATTGCAATGGCGCCAACGCAAATTGTCCCGGCGGGCCGGACAGATAAGCGATGCGATCTTGGGAGGAAATCTCATGAAGCTGGAACGCGTATTTGCCACCGCCCTCGTGTTTGTGTTCCTGACCCCTTTCTGCCGGGCGCAAGACTCCGCGAAAGCCGCGGACCGTCTGTATGTGCTGGACTGTGGAGTGGGGCATGCGCCCGACGAGGCGCGGTGGACGATGGGCGTGAATGTCGGCAAGCCCATTGATATCTCGGACAGCTGCTTCCTCGTCCGGCACGCGGGAGATTATTTCCTGTGGGACACCGGAATTTCCGACGCCGTGGCCGCCATGCCCGATGGCTGGTTGCCGACGAACAATCCGGTGACCGATATTCACTGGCGCCGCGCGAAAACTCTGGAATCGCAACTGGCCGCGATCGGCGTAAAACCCGCGGACATAAAATTCATCGGCATTTCACACACGCATCCCGACCACATCGGTAACGTGGAGCTTTTTCCGACGGTGCCCATCCTCATTCAAAAAGCGGAATACGATTATTACTTCACCCCCGGAAAGGATGGAATCCTGAAACCTCCGGGGGACTCGCGGCCCACTTTCCTGAAGGATCATCCCGTGAAATTGGTGCAAGAGGATCTGGATGTTTTCGGGGACGGCTCGGTCCTGATTGTCTCCACTCCGGGCCACACTCCAGGCCACGATTCGTGCCTGATCCACCTTGCAAAAACGGGATGGATTTTGCTGAGCGGGGACGCCGTGCACCTGCGGGAAAATTGGAACACCCGGCGCATTCCGTATTTCGCCACCATGCCGCCGGATCAAAAAGTTCAAACGCTGCTGTCCATGCAGCGCATGGCCGACCTGATTTCCTTTTATCACGCCCAACTTTGGATCAACCACGAGAAATCAGAATCGGATAAGTTGCGGCATGCTCCGGCGTTTTACGAGTGAGGAGTGGGAACTCTTTGGGTTCGCTGTTGCGCCCATTTTGAACGAGAGCTTGTAAAACCAGACTGAACCTTCGCGGCCGCACCGATGGCGCAGGCTTCAGCCTGCGCTACAAAAATCTGCCCCGCGCGGATTTTCAATCCTTGGTTCATCACTTAAAAAGCCGGTTCGCATCGGCGTACGGCAAAGCCCCGTCGGTCATCAGGGAGAACGAACCCTCTTCACGGATTTGGCGGGCAATTCGTCCGACCAGTCCAAGCGTTGCGCGCATCGGCCCCGAGCCAACACTCACGCGAGCGACGCCAAGCTTTTCAAGCTCCGCCACCGCAGGCGTCCCAGTAACTGCCAGAATATTCAGTGGGCCACGCACGCCGCGCGCCAGTTGCGCGATCGTCTCTTTGTCGCTCACGCCCGGCGCAAACAGGCTCCGGGCCCCGGCATCGCGATAGGCATTGAGCCGCTCGACGCAGCGCGCCAGGCGTGTTTCAGCCGGGCCAATCCCCGCCAGGAACACGTCCGTCCGCGCATTCAACACGAACGAGACTCTGGCACGCTCGCAAGTTTCGACCACGGCGCGAATTTTTTCTTCTTGCAAATCGAGATCCACCAGTTCATCGGGCCGATCATGAATCGCATCTTCCAGATTCATTCCCACGGCCCCTGCCGCCAACACGTCTTGCGCTGTTTGGGCCGCTTCCTCAGGGGTATCGCCATATCCGGCTTCCACGTCCGCGGTAACGGGAATACGCACGGCTGATGAAATACGGCGAACCACGCTCAGCATCTCAATGCGTGAAATTCTCTGCCCGTCAGAATACCCAAGCGCGAATGCGATTCCGGCGCTCGACGTCCCGATCGCCGGAAATCCCGCATCCTCAAAAATTCGGGCGCTGGCCGCGTCCCAGGCATTGGGCAACACCAGAATATTGCGCCCACCGTGCAGCGCAAGAAATTGGCGGGCAAGGTCGGATTGTGCAGTTGAAACCATGGAAATTAAAATACACGATCTTGCGCGCAAATGCCGTTTCGGTTTTAAGCAGGTTAGCGGCTATCTAATAAGTTGTCGAAGTCCGGCGTTCGATGGCAACGATATACAAGACGCCCTCGGCGCGCTCCAGCCTAAAGAAGATCCGCCAATTCCCAACGCGGCGGCGAAGGCGGTTTTGTCCTGCGATGTGCTTGATATCTCCAGAAAATGGGTTTGCTACCATCTCGTCAACCACGGCACGGATTCGTGTTTGATCGCGAGCTGGAATGCGTTCAAGAGACTTTCGCGCGGGTCCGGCGAGGACGACGCGCCACTTCTTCCTGTCGTCGGAGTTCGTCAAGAGTAATGTAGTCACCACGTTTAATTGCAGCCTCGCCGCGGCGAATGGCTTGCAATTCCGACGGCGTTGGAGTTTCTTCGGGAATTCCGCTGACGGCGAAGTAGTGTTTGAACGCTTCCACGGCCAGATCGGACGGCTTCCGTTTTTGTTTTTTCGCGGTCCGGACCAGGCGCCGACCGACCGCCGCAGGTAGTTGAATTGTATATTGTCGGTCGCTCATTATTCCTTCAGCCTATCACCACCCAAAAGGATGTCAAGACGCCACACAGGGCCGAGTTCATCCCCGCTCCTACTTCACCTCATTGCGAAACACCACGCCGCCCTTCATCACGAATTTCATGCGCTCCAGCTCCGTAACATCCGCGAGCGGATCGCCGGAAACCGCGACGAGGTCGGCATATCTACCTTTCTCTACATAGCCGACATAGTTTCCCAAATCGTAATTCAGTGTTTCCGCCGCGACGCTGGTGGCCGTCTCGATCGCTTGCGCCGGAGACATTCCCCACTTCACGTAAACACCGAACTGGTAGGCCTGCGCGCCGTGCCCACCGAGATACGCGCCGCTGCCGAAAGTTTCCTTCACGCCGGCCGCTACCAGCCGCTTGAAACTCAGCTCCGTCAGGGCCAGGCGCGTTTTCTTTCCGCCGCTCGACCGCAGGTCCGCCTGTTCCAGCGGGCCGGACAAATCCCAGAGCGTTTGGTTCACCGGGCGTTGGGTCCCGTCGGAAAGCGGCTTCTTGAACAGCCGAATGGTTTCATCGTCCAGGCCCTCGGCTCCGGTAACACCAACGATCACATGGATCGGCATGTCCACGCCCGCTTCGAGGCAAATGCGCAGGCCTTCGCCTCCGTACGCATGGCAGGCCACTTTCAAACCTCTCCTGTGCGCTTCGTCCACGATGGCCTGATTTTCTTCCAGCGTTAGCGAAGGAACATTAATCATCTTGCCGTCGGGCATAAACGCGCCTGCGCCGTACGGCTTCGGATAGCCGCTGCCTTCGTAGTCTTCCGTCTCATAAATTTTAATCCAGTCGGTGCCGTAATGAGAATGATCGCGCACCGCGGCGCGCGCCAGCCACGGTGAATTAATATCCTGCGTGTTTTGCCAGGCAGGAATCCCGGTGCCCAGACCAAACGGAACGATATCCGAAGGTGAGCCGTAGGCCGTGACGCCTCTAGGATTGAGCGCCGGTCCAGTGACTTGCAATCGCGGACCTACGATCGCGCCTTTGTTGATGGCGTCACGCAATTCTACGGTCGCGTACGTGTACGGTGAATTCAAATCCTGCAGCGTTGTGAATCCGGCATATAAATCCGCGAGGGCATAGTGCTGCCCGACGATCAAAGCCCGCGCCTCATTGGGTTCCGGGTCCTGCATCAGGTGCACGTGGCGATCAATCAGGCCGGGAAGCACGGTCGCATTGCTGAGATCAATCACGCGCGCGCCCGCAGGAATCTTCACGCGGTCGGCCGGACCAACATCCGCAATTTTGTCTCCCTGGATAACAATGATTTGGTTCGAGAGATTTGTTCCCGTCCTCGGGTCAAACAGTTTCCCTGCGCGAATCGCGACGCCCTCCGGCGGCGGAGGTTGCATCGTCATCTTCGCTGCGTCAAACGGCCCATTTTCAGGCCGCGACTGCGCGAAGGCGGTCACGCAACTCCCAGTGAGCCAAATAATGGCCGCATATCCAAGAACCATTGTGAGTGCGGATTTCCAGCGCATGGCAAAGTCCTCCCGAGTAATCGCTCAACCAAAAAAGGAATTCAGGCAAGGCATACTTCTACACCCGTACGCGTAATTTTCAAATCGAAAACGATGGCCGGGAGCCGAAAGAAAATGCTTAACTCAGAGTTCACGGAGAGCACAGAGGACACGGAAAAACCAGAAAGTTTCCCGCTCCTGCTTCCTGCCTCCTTGCTTCCCTGCCTCTTGTCTCGCCGCCTCTTGCCTCCTCCCTTAAATCATCTATCCTGTCTCCTATGGATCGCGCAAATATCGTAATCATAGGCGGCGGCGTGGTGGGCTGCGCGGTGGCGCGCGCGGTTTCCGCGCGGTGGAGCGACGTCTTTCTGGTCGAGCAGACGCCGAAATTCGGCATGGGGGCGAGCACGCGCAATAGCGGCGTGATTCACTCGGGCATTTACTATCCGCCGGGCTCGCTCAAGGCGCAGATGTGCGTCGAAGGCAACCGGATGCTGCATGAATTCTGCGCCGCCCACAATGTGCCGCACCGAAATTGCGGCAAGCTGGTGGTGGCGCACGGCCACGGGCAGGAAGCAGCGCTCGGGAATCTGGCTGAAAATGGCCGCGCCAATGGCGTCGAAGGATTGCGCCTGGTGGACCGCACCACAATTCGCGCGCGCGAGCCGCACATCGAAGCCTCCGCGGCTCTGGAAGTCCTTTCCACGGGAATTGTCTCCGCGGAAGACCTGGTAAAAACTCTCGCGCGCATGGCTACCGAGCAAGGCGCGAACTTATTGACGCACACGCGCGTGATCCGGATTGAACCGCGCACGGATTCGCTCGCCGTAACTGTCGTTGAAGGAGATGCGGACGATCCCGCACGCGCGAACGAAGAAACCATCGAAGCGCGCTGCGTGATCAATTGCGCGGGACTTTTTGCGGATGACATTGCCGCGATGCTTGGCAACCGAAGCTATCGCATCTATCCCGTGCGCGGAGAATATTGCGAACTGGTGCGCGCAAAATCCTATCTGGTGAATAATCTCGTGTATCCGCTGCCGCACACCGATGGGCTAAGCCTGGGCGTTCATCTGACGCGCACTTTGTGGGGCACGGTGCTCGTCGGCCCGACGGCTGATTACATTGCTGACAGAAACGACTACGAGCACAATCGCCTGCCCGTCGAGGAATTTGTGCGCCGCGCAAAACCGATGCTGCCGGAACTGGAAGCAGCGGACTTGCAACTGGCCTACTCGGGAATTCGCGCGAAGCTCGTGCCGCCGGGACACGAAGGCCTGGCTGATTTCGTGATAACTCGCGAAGCTAGTGCTCCGCGCGCTATTCAGTTAATCGGCATCGAGTCGCCGGGGCTTACTTCATCCTTGGCAATCGCGCAGCGCGTCGTCGCGCTGGCCGCGGAAATCCTCGAGTAAATCGAACCAGCACCAGTGGCACAGGCTTCAGCCTGTGCGATTTAGATTGAGCACGTGCACCATTTAAACCCCACAGGCTGAAGCCTGTGCTACTGAAATCTCAGCGCGCCAAATCCGACGCATACACCAATGTGACGCCCTGGCGCTCGGCCTCGGGCATCATCTCCGCCAGCACCTGCAACGTTTCCGGGTGCGGATGGCCGATCGCCAGCGCCGAGCCTTTTTCCCGCGCATCGCGAATCGCCAGCGAGAATTGTTTGCGGATGGCCGCGGCCGACGGGTCATCGTCCAGAAACACGTTGCGCGAGGCCGCGGGAACTCCCGCCGAATGCGCGGCGGATTCCGCGACCGTGGCCGCGGTGGTCCGGCTATCAATAAAAAACAATTTATTTTGGTGCAGCAATGGCATCAACTCATCCATTAACTTCTGATCGGAAGTTCCCAGCGAGCCTTCGTGATTGTTCACGCCGGCGGCGTAGGGAACCGTTTCCAGCATGGCGGCAAACGTTCTTTCGACGGCGCTGGAATCCATGCCGGGATGCAGTTCGATGTTCTCGTCCAGGTCTCCCGCGTTCGAGGCCATGGGCAGGTGAAGCATCACTTCGTACCCGCGCCGGTGCGCCTCTTCTGCGATTACCGTCGAGCCGGAATGGTGCGGGAGAACGGAGATGGTCAGCGGATATGAAAGCCGGAAGAGCGCGTCCGCTTGCGCGGGATCGTTTCCAAGATCATCAATCACGATGGCCAGTCGAACGGTGTGCGCCGGTAACGACGCGCGCGCGGCGCCCGAACCCAGCGGCGTGATCAGATGAATAGACTGCGTGCGCCGGCCATCCGCGAAATAATCAAACCGTTCGAGGCCCGGCGTTCCGGGTCGCGCGATGCGCGTTAGTTGGTGGTACCCGGCAACGCGCGCGAATTCTTTCTCGATGGCGTCGTGCATGGCAACGTCTGGCAAACCCGACCCGGTTAGAGGGACCGTAATGTAAATGTGATCCGCAAGCAGAGACTGAGCCTTGCCCGGCTGGCGCGGCCCATATTCAGGCCTCATGCCCGCCTCCGCGTGGCCATCGCTGGCGTTGCGCGCGGCGTACACGAATTCCCGGGAGATGCCGCGAATGGCAGCAGTGGTTATGGGGGCGTTTTTTTTCCTACACCCGGTCGTGCACAGCAGTGCCACCGCCAGCAAAGAAAAAACAAACCTATATGTGGAAGAGAACTGCGAAGAGGGTTGGCGTTGCCGGTTCGATCCGCGCTTCACACTTTAGGCGGCCTTCTTGGCCTCGCCGCCCTTCAGCAATTCGAGCGTCTTGTTGTAAACCGGATCATCCGCCTTGGGAAGTTGTCCGGGACCGAGTGGAGCGGGTTCTTCCGTATCGGCGTTCGGGTTTGCGGATGGATCAATCGTTTTTGCATGAACCTCGACCGTGGGGGCTACGCCTTCGTCCACAATGGACTTGCCATCCGGGGTCGAATAGAACGCAACCGTGAGGATTACTGCTCCACCGTCATCGAGAGGAATAACTTTTTGCTCGGAAGCCGAGCCAAACGTGCGCTCGCCCACCACGTCGCCGCGCTTATTTCCCTTGATGGCACCGGCCAACACTTCGGCGGCGCCGGATGTGCTCGTTGAAATCATTACATCCACGGAGGAATGCCAAACCGATTTATCTGATTCCGCGTTGAAATCCTTGTGAGCTACGGTCTGCCCTTCCAAGGAAGTAATCTTGCCGGAAGCGAGGAAGAGCTGCGCCGCGGCAATGGCGTCGGGAACATCCCCGCGCGTGCAATCGCGCAGGTCGAGCACAAGTTTGTGCAAGCCCTGCTTATCGAACTGCATGAGTTTGTCGCGCAGCTCGGAAACATCCAGCGGGTCCATCGCCGTCATGCGCACATAGGCTACGTCTTCGGCGGCGCGATCCGCAACAATGTGCTGAGGGCCAATGACCTGGCGATTGATGCTGATTTCCTGCGGTTCGGTCTTGCCCCGGCGTACGACTGCCACTTTTACCGTGGAGCCCGGAGCGCCTTGCAACAGCATGCTGGCCTGGCCAACAGACATATCGCGCGTGCTAAATCCGCTGATAGCTTCCAGAATTTCCCCACTGCGCAGGGTAGCCTTTTCAGCCGGACCCTCAGGCACCACGGAAACGACCACGATGTAGCCATACCGCTTAGAAACGGTCATGCCCGCTTCGCCGTGCTGCGCGGTTTTCGTGCGGTCGCGGTAGTCTGCATACTCGCGCGGGCTCAAGTAACCGGATTCGGGGTCCAGCGATTCCAGAAGCCCGTGCAGCGCCCCGGCAGTGACCACGGACATGTTGGGCTCGTCCACGTAGTCTTCCTGAATGTGCTGCAACACCTCGCCGAACACGCTGAGCGAGCGGTAAGACTTGTCGTCATTGGTCTTGCCAAGGACGTAGCCCAAACCGACGTATAAGAACACGATTACAGATAAGGTGACGACGGAGATTCTTGCGAGGCGGCTCATAGTTTGTTAGCCCCAAATCGCGGTTTTGCGCTCAAATCGCGAGGTTATTTTTCAGGCGTCCGGCTGCGGCCCAGTGCGGGCTGTACTTGCAGCCCGCACCAAATCAAGTGCGGACGGTACATCCAGCCCACCGCAATAATGATAGCACGACTGCCGAAATCACTAAGCGTCGATTGCAGTAATGTTTCCTGACGGTCCGAGCAACCGCCGCGGCAGACTGTGCCCGCGCAGCCGATCCGGGTATCAGTTAACGGAAAGTTTCCTGGTGGTCCTGTATTTCCGGGGGCGCCTCGACTGCCGCAAATCCTTCTGCTGGCGTGATATAGGTCCGGGAGATGCGATCCTGCCAGCAAAGGTGATCTTCGTCCCACAGCGCCCACAGGAATCCCAGAAAACAAGTTCCCGCTGAAATCACGTATCCAAAACTCCGCCAGGTCATTTGTTGGGAAGAGGGCGCGCTGCCATCAAAACTAACGACGCGCAAGCCGCCAACCATCATTCCGGGGGTCGCGCCGCCGAAAATGCTGAATAGCGCGAAATATTGCGCGTAAAACATGACCAGCGTCGCCGCAGTCACCAACACATCAAATTTGTTGAGTCCAATGTGGCCTCCCAACACGGTAAACAGTGCCAGCATTCCCCCGTAACTGAATAAGAGCAATGTGGCATCCAGCATCGCGGCCCTACGGCGATCCGAAAGAGAAGCGACCGGATAAAGGAGCACTCCCGCGGGATCACCGCCCAAACCGCTGTTGACCGGCCGGTCCATTTGAGCCACGGTCGTTGAGCTTTCGTGTGCTGGGATGGAAATCTCAAAGCGCTCGGAGCGCTGCTTGGGCGAGCCGATTGTCAAATCGAAATGCTTGGGAAGATCGGGCGGTGCTGCCGGCCTAGGGTATTCAAACGAAGAAATGGCAGGCGGCTCAAAGGGCAGGGCGGCTTGCTGATCAGACGCTGCGCCGCCATTCCGCCGTGCGCGGTAGGTGTGGAGTTTGCTGGCAACTTCGCGCCGCCATTCCGGTTCGACGGCGAGGTTGCCCTCGGTGGTTGTAGACACACGTCGAGCAACGCGCTCTCGGCCGGATCGGCCCAGGAAGGCATCGCAAAAAAAACAAGTTTCAGCGGGTGCGCCATTCACGGCGCCGCAGTGCTCGCAGGTTTTTATCACCGTTCCGTTTTGCGCTGCGGATTTCTCGCCGAACGGAAATCGGGAGTCATGCTCATTCTATCAGCTCTCCGGCATTGTTCAAAAAAATGCATCCGGTTGTCGCGAATCGGATACCCCAGGCAGCCCGGAAGGTGCAAAACGGAATCTATAGCCAACGGAGCGCGGACGTGGAACAAGTGCGGGCGCTTGCCGCAGTGTACCGCTATGTTGTAAGCCTCCCATCAGGATGCTAGGCTAGCGAGCTATTTTCAACAATGTTCATTCAGATTCAACGGTCCAGGAGCCAACGATTTCGTAACTACATGATCAGGATGATCAGGATCAAAAATATCGGCGGATCGCTTTGGGTGCGCACAGTATGCGTTCTGATCGTGTCGCTTTCCGCGGCGGGTTTGGCCCCGGCGCAGGAAATCGCCAAATCCTCCGGCACTTCCACGGTGCGTCTGGCAGCCGAGCAGCAGCGCAAGGAAGGCGATGTGTTTTTCGCCGATGGAAAAGTGGAAATTCAATACCGAAATCTCCAGTTGCGCGCCGACCACGTGCAGTACAACGCGAAGACCTACGTGGCCCAGGCCCACGGCCACGTGACGCTGGATGTGGATACCCAGCATCTGACGGCCGACAGCGGCGATTTCAATGTCGGGACGGGAGTGGGCCGTTTTGAGCATGTCCGCGGCGAAGTCATGGCCGAACACCGGCCGAGCGCTTACGTGCTGGTTTCGCCGAACCCGCTTACTTTCGAAGCGCAAGAAGTGAAACGTCTGGGCGCCACGACCTATGTGATCGAGCATGCCTGGCTCACCGTGTGTATGCCGGACAAACCCAGCTGGAAGTTTTTTGCCGCGCACGCCACGCTGCACGTGGATAAATCTGTCGCCCTGGTCAACGCGAACTTCCGCCTCTTCCACATCCCGCTCATCTATTTGCCGTATGCCAGCGTGCCGGCCGGGCGAAATTTACGGCAATCCGGTCTGCTGATGCCCGAATTCAGCGATACATCGCTCAAAGGCATCGTCCTGGGAGACGGCTATTATTGGGCGCCGAAGAACTGGGCGGATATTTCGCTGGGCGCGGCCTACCTCAGCCTTCGCGGATGGCAGCAGAACGTGGATTTCCGCGCCAAACCCTGGGAGAACGTCAGCGTTTCAGCGAAATATTTCGGCGTGATTGACCGCGGGTTGTTAACCACCGGCGCCGACTCTTCCGGAAACCCCATCCAGGAAATCGTCAAGCAGGGCGGCCACACCGCGCAATTTGAACTGGACGCGCGTCTGCGCGGCGGCTGGCGCGCCGTCGCCGACCTCAATCAGCTCACATCGCTTACCTTTCAATTAGCGTTTGCGCCCACGTTTGGCGAAGCGGTGAATTCGGAAGTGCGTACCTCCGCTTTTGTGACCAATGATTTTCATGGCTTCAGCGTGAATGTTGCCGCGAATAGTTATCGGAATTTCCTGAATGCGCAGCCAGAGATCGCCGTGGATCTGAGGAGCGCTCCGGAAGCCCGATTCAGCTCGGTGGACCAATCGCCCTGGAAAAATGTGCCGATTTATTTTGGAGTGGATTCTTTCGCCGGCGCGATGCACCGCAGCGACGAGACGCTTTCGTCCGGCGTCGTTGTCTCCGGAATTGACACGGGAACGGCCGTGGAGCGATCGGAATTTGCGCCGCGGGTCGTCGTGCCGTTGCGCTGGGGTCCATGGGTCGGCCTGACCACGAGCTACACCGTACGGACCACCAGCTATGGCGCGCAGATGATTGGTGGTTCCGTGGTGAACAATCCCCTGAGCCGCACCACCGGCGAACTAAATATGGATCTTAGGCCGCTATCGCTCGATCGTGTATGGGAAACCCCTGCCGGCAAATGGAAGCACACCATTGACCCGGAAATCGAATACAACTACGTGCGCGGGGTAAATCAATTCGACCACTTCATCCGCTTCGATGAAGACGAAACGCTTACCGACACCAATGAATTCATGTACTCGATCACGCAGCGCCTGTTCCACCGTTCGGGCGACGGCCAGGCGGATGAGCTGGTCAGCTGGAAAATCGCGCAAAAATATTATTTTGATCCCACGTTCAATGGCGCGCTGGTGCCGGGAACGCGCAACGTTTTCCAGGCCCTGGATTCGATCACGCCCTTTGCGTTTGCCGACGAGCCTCACCATTTTTCTCCGATTGATAGCGATTTGCGGATCACTCCCGGCGGAGACTACGACGCGGAAGTCCGCCTGGACTACGATACCGTGCGCCACCGGCTCACCACGGCCGGCACGCTGCTGAAAATCCGGCCGGTTAAAAATTTCAATTTCACGGTGGCGCATTTTTCCATTGATGACGCCGCAGTGCTTCAACCGCTCGCCAATCAGATTCGCACACAGGTCGGCTACGGCGAAGTAAACCGCCGGGGGTGGAACGCAACGTTTGGATTCAGTTATGACGTCGAACAAAATGTCATGCAAAATCAGGTCATGCAGGTCAGTTACAATGGTTCGTGTTGCGGAATCGCGCTGGAATACCGGCGGCTCTCTCTTGGCCCGATCCGCACGGAAAACCAGTTTCGTGTGGCGTTGATCATTGCCAATATCGGAACGTTTGGAAATCTGCGGCGACAGGAAAAAATATTCTAATTCGGAAAGATACCCGATGAAGCCAGAAGAACAACTCGCATTTGCCACGATCGAAGACTTGTCCGCTTTGCTGGCCAAGCGGAAAATTTCTCCCGTCGAATTGACGGAACTATTTCTGCGCCGCATCGATCGCCAAAACCCAGCACTGAACGCATTTCTTACGGTCACCGCGGAACCAGCTCTGGCAGCGGCGCGCCGCGCCGAAAAAGAATTTTTGCGCAACCCCAGGACCAGAAAACGGAATCAACCGCTTCTCGGGATTCCGATCTCCCTGAAAGACAACATCTGGACGCGCGGCATTCGCACCACGGCGGGATCAAAAATCCTACGCGATTTTGTCCCCACGGCGGATGCCACCGTGGTGCAAAAACTGACTCGTGCCGGCGCAATTCTGATCGGCAAAACAAACCTGCACGAGTTTGCTTACGGAATTACCAACAATAATTTTCATTACGGCGCGGCACACAATCCCTGGGCGCTGGACCGAATTACAGGCGGCTCCAGCGGAGGCTCCGGCGCGGCAATTGCCGCGGGCCTTTGCGTTGCATCGGTCGGCACCGATACGGGCGGCTCGATCAGAATTCCATCTTCGTTGTGCGGAATCGTGGGCCTGAAACCCACATTCGGACGCGTCAGCGTCAACGGCACCGTGCCGCTCTCGCCTTCCCTCGACCATGTTGGCCCGCTGGCACGCAGCGTTGCCGATGCGGCCATCCTGCTGGGCCTCATCGCCGGGCGCGATCCGCTGGATCCGACTTCCTCGACGGAGCGTGTGCAAAATTATCGCGGCGCCCTCGGCAAACCGATGCGCAAATTCCGTCTGGGTGTGCCCCGCGAATTTTATTGGGAGAAACTGGATGGCGAAGTTCGCAGTGCGACCGAGGCGGCTGTGCGCGAAATGAAAAAGCAAGGCGCCGTGGTGCGTGAGGTTTCCCTACCGCACCTGAAGGAATCCATCGCCGCCGCCACCGATCTGTCCCTCGCGGAAGCCACCCACGTACACGCCGCCGCCGGATATTTTCCGGCCCGCGCAGCTGATTACAGCGAAGAGGTCCGCCAGCGAATCGAAGCAGGAGAAAAAATCACGGCCATGCAATATCTGGCTGCTTTGGATGTGCGCAAGCGCCTGCTCGCCGAATTTGACGCCGCCTTCCAGGATGTTGACGCGATCGTTGCTCCCACAACTGCCGTCCCCGCGCCATTGATTGGGGCTGAAAATGTCCAGATTGATGGCCAGCAAACCAGCGTGCGCCCCGCGCTCGTCGGCCTATGCCGTCCCGCAAATTTCACCGGGCTACCCGCGATTTCCGTGCCCTGCGGGTTTACCCGGGAAGGATTGCCCATCGGATTGCAATTGGTCGGCCGCGCATTTGACGAAGCCACGCTGCTGCGCATCGCTCATTCTTATGAGCGCGCGCACGAATGGAACGCGCGCCATCCTCGCATCTGATTTTGGATGGCCCACGGAATTTCGGTTCGGATCAGGGTTTAGTGGCACAGGCAAGAGCGCCTGTGCTACTCGACTTTTTCCGCGGTCTGTTGAGCCGCTGAAGCAGCGTTGGATTGCGGCTCAGCACCCGGCAGAAAGTCCTAATCGGATTGAATCGTTGCGCTCTCGCCTCCGTCTAATTACACTGGAATGATGTAGTATTGACGGGCTAATTCAGCGGAGTTCATTGATCTGATGCAAGTCTCAATTCTCTACGCGTTTGTCGCGGGGATTATTTCGTTCCTGTCACCCTGCGTGCTGCCCCTGGTGCCGGGATATGTCTCGATGCTTTCTGGCGTCGGGGTCGAACAGTTGCGCGCAGGTCAACCGGCTCGCAATAGCCTATTCGCTTCGTCACTCGCCTTTGTTACCGGATTCTCCGTGGTATTCATCAGCTTTGGGGCCTCGGCGAGCGCCGTGGGTCAATTTCTCCTGCAACACAAAGCATTGATGGGGCCGGTCGCGGGCGCCATGATCGTCTTATTCGGCCTGCACCTGGTCGGCTGGCTCATCAAATTGCCCGTGAACGTCGGGCTCGCAATCGGCGCAGTGCTGGCGGTGGGCGCGGCTTTTCTCTATCGGCGCTCGGGAACCGATACGATGGGGCCCGGCGGACTGATCGGCTCCGTGCAATTGATTTCCCTCGCTTTCATTTTTTTGGCTGGGCCGTCCATGACGCGCTGGCTCAATCGCGATGTTCGCTTCCACGACCTCGGTGGCCAGACCGAAGCGCAAGCCAAAACCGGTGGCGCACTTTCCGGCGTGACCAGCGGTTTTCTGCTCGGTTTCGCATTCGCCTTCGGATGGACGCCCTGTATCGGCCCGATTCTTGCCGCCGTTCTGGTGCTGGCCGCGAACACGGAAACGATTTCCAAGGGCGTTTTTCTACTGGCTGTTTATTCCGCGGGACTCGCGGTTCCCTTCCTGCTAACAGCTGTCGGAATCAACAAATTCCTGCGTTTTTACCAGAAATTCCGAAAACATTTGCACACCGTGGAAGTCCTGAGCGGCGTGCTGCTGCTGTTCGTGGGCGCGCTGATTTTCATGAACCGGCTGACCTGGCTGTCCGGTAAACTGGGGTTTCTGAATAAGTTCGCGCTGTAACGATTTCGGATTTGCTCAATGGAATGGAGATTTTTTGCAATGAAAAAGGGAATCCTGATCGCTTTCGGCGTAGTTGCTTTGCTCGCCTTGATGTGGTGGGCGGATCGAAAATTTCCGGCGGCTCCGAGAACCGCATCCAGCGAATCCAGCGCTCCCACCGATGCCCCGACCGTTGCGCTGAAGGATCTGAACGATCATGACGTCACCCTGGCCCAGTACAAAGGACAAGTGGTGCTGGTAAATTTCTGGGCCACGTGGTGCGAGCCCTGCAAAGTGGAAATTCCCTGGATGATCGAATTTCAGAAAAAATACAGCCCTCGCGGATTCACCATCCTCGGCGTTTCCATGGACGAAGACGGCAAGAAAGCCGTGCAGCCCTTCCTCGATAAAGAGCGTTTCGACGTGAACGGACAAAAAGAAGCAATGAATTATCCCATCGTCTTTGGCAACGATACCATCGGCGAGAAATTCGGCGGAATTATGGGCCTCCCCACCAGCATGCTGTTTACGCGCGACGGCAAGAAAGTCCGCACTATCGTCGGACTGGTGAATCACGACGATATTGCAAAGGTGATTGAGGGGCTGCTATAGATCAGTGCCAATCTCCAAGTAGGGATGATAATTTCCACCTAACTTCCCGCCAAAACAATGAATCCTTTCGGGCTGTGCATACGTATGAAAGAATGAAAGTCAGCCTCCCGCTGCGAACTACATGAAGACCAGAATTCACCATTTACGCGAACCTATTTTTGTGGCGCTGGAAACGCTGCGCGCTCACAAAATGCGTTCCTTCCTGATGCTACTGGGCATGGTCCTTTCGGTTTCCACACTGATCATGGTGGTCGCTTTGATCTCAGGGGTAAACCTCTATGTGTCTGACCGCGTGGCCAATCTTGGGTCCAATGTTTTTTTGGTCCTGCGATTTCCGATCATTACGGACGTGAGCGATATGGTGAAGGCGACGCGGCGTAACCGACCCTTGACCTGGGATGACTACATGTATCTGCGGGACAATTCAAAACTCTCGATTCGTGTCGGTGCGCAGGCCAACGGTCTGGCCCGCACAAAAGCCAACGGACAAACCGTCGAAGACACCTCGATCCACGGCGTAACCGCGAACATCGGCGAAATGAAAACCGAGGGCCCCGCGGAGGGCCGCTACATCACGGATACGGACAACGAGCATCGCTCGCAGGTTGCTCTGATCGGTTCGGATATTGCCGAAAAACTTTTCCCCGGCACAGACCCGCTTGGCAAGGAACTCGATGTGGATGGACGCCCCTATCAGGTCGTGGGTGTGGGAAAACCCATCGGCTCGATGCTGGGACAAACACAGGACAACTACATTTACATTCCGATCGAGACCTGGCTGAAATATTACGCCACCAGCACCACCAGCCTGGCGATTAATGTGCAAACCCGAGGCGGCGATTGGATGTCGCGCTCACAAGAGGAAGCGCAAGCTCTGATGCGCGCGCGACGCCATTTGAAGCCGAACGATCTGGACAATTTCGGAATTCTCGATGGCGGCTCGCTGGTGGAACTTTTTAAGCGAATCACCGGCGCGCTGGCCGCGTCCATGATCGGGATCGTGGCGGTTTTCCTGGTGATTGGCGGCGTGGTCATCATGAACGTGATGTTGGCATCGGTGACGGAACGAACACGTGAAATCGGATTGCGAAAGGCCATCGGCGCGCGCCGCTCGGATATCTTGCTCCAATTTCTCACCGAGACGGCCGTGATGTCCGGAGTGGGCGGAATGATGGGCGTGGCGCTGGCATATTTGTTCGCGCAAATCGTCGCTTCCAATACGGACGTGCCCATGCACGTGCCGATTGCGGCGGTGATTATTGCGCTGGTGGTCTCGACGGCGGTGGGCGTTTTTTTCGGGTTGTACCCGGCGAACAAGGCCGCGAATTTGAACCCGATTGAAGCGCTGCGGCAGGAAGCGTAAGGCGAAGCAGGCACCCATGCGAATATCGCTCGGCGAAAACACGATCATGGCGCTGAACACGCTGCGCGAAAATAAGACGCGCTCGTTTCTTACCGTGCTGGGTGTGGTGATCGGTATCACCGCGCTGATCACCGTGGCCTCGATCCTGGTGGGATTCTACGAGGAAGTCACCGTGTATCTGGAGGACTATGGGCCGAACACAATCTGGATCTTCAAGGTGGCGCCGGGGATCAGCCCTGGACGCCTGACCGCCGAAGAACGCAATCGCAAGCCATTATCATTTGAAGATTCCGTGGCGATCCGGCAAGGGTGCCCCGCGGTCGCGAAAGTTTCGGACTCGATTTTCAAACGGATCTATGATTTCAATCGCCCGCCGGTAATCACCGCGCGGTATAAGGACAAGGAAGTCAACGGACTGGACTATTCGGGCACGGACACCGATTATGTGGACGTCTACAACGCGCGCCCTTATCTCGGACGTTTTTTCACGGACGCGGAAAATATGCACCGCTCGGACGTCGCGGTGATCGGCTATGACCTGGGCCAGGCTTTTTTTCAAGGCCAGGACCCGCTCAACAAAACCATTACCGTGGAGGGATTTCCGTATCAGGTCATCGGCGTGTTGGAGCACCGCAAAGGGCAACTGCTTCAAGATCCGCGCGTGGAAAAGCAAGTGATCGTGCCCTTTCGCACTTATCGCAAGCACCATCCGGAAGATGACGAAAACTTTATTGGCGCCATTGCGGCTCCGGGGAGAATGGCCGAGGCGCAGGATGAAATTCGCGCCGTGTTGCGGCGCACGCGCCATGTTCCGTATTCCGCGCCCGAGAATTTCGGATTGTCCACGGCGAAGCAAATTGCCGACCAGTTCAAGCAGATCACCGGGTCCGTGGCGTTGCTGATCGCCGTGGTCAGTTCGATCGGCTTGCTGGTCGGCGGCGTGGGGGTAATGAACATCATGCTGATGTCGGTCACGCAGCGCACGCGCGAGATCGGCGTGCGCAAGGCCATCGGCGCTCGCCGCCGCGACGTCATCTCGCAATTCCTTACCGAGGCCGTCGTTCTCACGGGAGCGGGTGGAGTAATCGGAGTACTTCTGGGTTTATTGATCAGCGTGCTCATCCACATTTTTCTGCCGCGCCTGCCCTCGAGCGTGCCCCTGTGGGCCGTGGTCGTGGCTGTCGTCGTCTCCATGAGCGTCGGCCTGTTCTTCGGCATGTATCCGGCGATTAAGGCTGCGCGGCTCGATCCGGTGGATGCGCTGCGGTATGAGTAGATGACGGCCCATTCTGAATTTCAAGTAAACTTGTTATGATGACCGCTCGAAGACCAACAGTCATTTAAATCTCTAACTACATCGTCGCGCGGGGCTTTCGACTCCGCGTCGCGATTGTCTGTTTCAGCGATTCAGGTTGCGCTTCGCGCGACGAATGCAATTCCATGCATTGCAGATACCTATTGCTTGTCGTAAACCAGCACGCTGGTAACCTTTCCATCTGTTCCCTTGGTTGTGAAAGTGAAAACCTTTCCTCCCTTGGAAATGACCGCGCGATTCGTCGAGGTTACCTTGCCATCTTTTTTTTGGGTTCCTGCGTAGCTGCCGGGGCCGAGGAGTTTGACGGAAATAGTAACTCCTCCATTGGCTGGTCCTGCGGGACGATCCGTGCCATCTGCTGTCACGTTCGTATGTGTGCTTCTATGCCCCCCCTTGGCATCGTCAATTTCGGCAGTAACCATGATGTCGCTTCCTTGCGCTGCGTACGTCCGCGTTTCGCCGGCAGGCAACGGCCCGGGAGTCGCTTTCGATTGGGCGCCATTGAGCTTCCAGCTTCCGATGCGTGGGTCGCCTTCGGCTCGCATCGAACCGACGGCTGCAAAAACCAATACAACAAGCACAACTAACACAAATAGTCGTTTCATTTGTATCTCCTTAGATTTTCGCGATCGTTGCTTGGGGCCGAGGAACTACGAGGCCGATGACAATGCGCGGAGAGTATTCCTGTCTGACGTAGGTGTCAAGCTCGATATGTCCGCCATACGGAATTACCGCATTTCTTGCCCGTGCGCCCGGTTCAGGGTACTCTGTTGTAACCATGGATGAAAAAGAATTTCAGAAACAATGTGACGCTGCCTTCGAAACGCTGCGCCGCCGACTGCAGGATGCGGGCGATGTGCACGGATTCGAAGTCGAAGGCGGAAGCGGCAAGCTAGAAATCCAATTCGAGGATGCCGAAGAAACCCGGTTCGTCATCAGCCCCAACACGCCCGTGCGCCAGATTTGGATTTCAGCGCTGACGACGAGCTTCAAGCTGGCCTGGTCGGATACGGCCGGAGCCTTCGTACTTGAAAAGACTGGGGAGACGCTGATGCAACTGATGGGCCGCATTCTCACCGAGCAAATTGGCAGCCCTGTGAGCGTCTAAATGAATCGTACTTCCAATGCCGGAATATTTCTGAAGCGCCTCGGAAGCAGAGCTGCCTTTTCTGCTCCGAATGGAGCATGCAGCACACCAAAGCTGGCGGCATGTTTCCTGGTCCTGACGCTCGCGGTTCTGGAAATCTCCGCGCCCGCGCAAGACATCGCCATCGCGCGCGCGGCCAGCGTTCTGCAGCCACAGACCTACGTTTCCTTGCAACCGGTGCCGCGCGGACATGCCTTTGAAATCGCGGTGGTTGCAAAGGTTACGCCGGGATTCCACGTCAATGCGCACGAACCTTCGGAAGAGTATTTGATACCCACGAAAATAACGGCGGATCTCCCCGCGGGCATTTCTATAGTGGAAACGGATTATCCGCGAGGGGTGATGCGCGCGTTCCGGTTTTCAAAAACTCCGCTGCGCGTTTATGAAACTTCGTTCACGGTACGAATGAAAATGCGTGCGGGAAATACTGCCGCTCTTGGGCACCAAAAAATCAATCTGACTGTCGGATACCAGGCGTGCAACCAGGATTCGTGCCTGCCCCCCACAAAAGTGCCGGCAGAAGTTGAATTCGACGTGGCGCCCGTGGATGCGCCCGCTCGTCCAGCCAACGCGGATATTTTCTCGCCAAAATCGCCAATCCAACACTAAGCTTTCCACAATATTGAAAATTTCTTGGTGGCGCGGGCTTCAGCCTGCGCGATTTAGATCTTGCGCCTTATACAATATGGTCTAAGGGCTGGGCCAAGGGACCGCGTTAAGACATTTCTGCCGGGTCTTTGTAAGAAACGCATGCAATTACAGAATTACTTCGCGCCCAACACATCAGCGGCGGCCCGCAAGCGCCTGACGACGCGCTCCTGCCCCAGCACCAGCATGGTATCAAATAATGGCGGAGCGACGGCCTGGCCCACGATGGCAACACGGGTGGCATTGATCAACAAGCCAGCCTTCACTCCCTCGGCCGCGGCAAGTTCACGCAACGCATGGTCGCAGGGATCGTGACTCCAGTCCGCGAGCGCGGCAAGGGCATCGGCCAGTTTGCCGAGCATCGCGCCCAGGCGCTCATCTTTCCAGAATTTTTCACGAGCCTGCGGATCATATTCAAACGTGTCGCTGAAAAATGCGCGCGCCCACGTTGAAAAATCGGGAAGCAGGCGCGTGCGCGGCCGCAACAAGTCCACGGTCTTTGCAAACCATCCGCGCTTCTCCGCCGCCCATTCCGGCTGCCAGAGTTTCGAGCGTTCCAGTTCGCCTTGGATAGCGGGCAGCAGCTCGTCAATTGGCAGTTTCTGAAGATATTGCACGTTGTACCATTCGAGTTTGGGGCGGTCAAAAACACCGTTGGTGCGGCTTACGCCTTCTAGAGAAAACAGAGAAACAATTTCGGTAGTGCGCATAAATTCCGCGTCTCCCACCGACCAGCCGAGCAGCGAAAGAAAATTTCGGAACGCTTCGGGAAGAAATCCTTCGTCGCGATAGGAGCCCACGCTGGTGGCGCCGTGGCGCTTGGAAAGGCGCGTGCGGTCCGGCCCGAGAATCAAGGGGACATGCGCGAAAATGGGCGGCGTAGCCTTCAGAGCGCGATAGAGCAGCGCCTGCTTCGGAGTGTTCGATATATGATCGGAG
>Ga0207024_10041_pt1 | contig 44531 bp, 48 predicted proteins | sample Alteio_BWMinCont_44_FD_153470 | JGI IMG/M metagenome (GOLD analysis project Ga0207024, IMG submission 153470) | Enriched cells from forest soil in Barre Woods Harvard Forest LTER site, Petersham, Massachusetts, United States -... | ecosystem: Environmental > Terrestrial > Soil > Temperate forest >...
ACCTGGGTTGACTCTTCTTAAACTGCAGGGCTCCGAGGAGGCTGAAAAATTTTCTTGGGCAGAAAGCCAAGAGAAGAATTCTTGTCTTGCGGCGAACATGGCTCGGTTATTTAGCATGGTGGAATATTAGCGGTTCGAATGCCCTGGCTAAACTCCTCCTCGGCAGGAGTTCGATTCTCCGCTATCCAACTGTTAGGATGCCGCAGACCGTGGGTCTTCTTCCCGAAGATAATGGAGCGTTCGCCACCACCCGCCGAGGCCAAAAGGTTAATCTACCTTCGCTTTTGTCTGCGGAGGTTTTTTTGTTTTTATGGATTGAGGAGGTGAAATATGACAGCAAAAGCCAAAGAATATCGACCAGAAAAGGTTGAAGCCGTTAAAGAAATCAAAGAAAAATTTCAAAAGGCGAAAATTGCGATTTTCACCGATTATCAAGGCAAATCAGGCCTTCCGGTGAAAGAACTGCAAAAATTGCGACGCAAACTTCTTGAAAACAAGGGCGAATTCAAGGTTGTTAAAAACACCTTGACCCAAAAAGCACTTGCGGAACTGAAGCTCGACAACATCTCGAAATATTTCGAGCGAACTTCGGCCATTGCGTTCGGCTATGAGGATCCTGCCTCCGTCGCCAAAGCTCTTTATGATTTTTCTAAAGAATCAGCGAAGGAAAAAGGCGATGAAGAGCTTCCGGCGATCAAAGGCGCCTGGTTTGAAGAAAAAATCCTGGAGTTAAAACAGGTTCAGTTCCTGGCATCACTGCCGCCTCGAAATGTGTTACTTGCACAAGTTTTAGGTACATTACAAGCGCCGATTACGGGACTGGTCACCGTGTTAAGCGGAACGGTTCGAAGCGTAGTGACGGTGTTGGACGCCATCCGGCGTCAAAAAGAAGAAAATCAAGCTGCCCCTGCAGCACAAGGAGAATAAAATGCCAACGTTAACAAAAGATCAATTGATTGAAGGAATCTCCGGTTTAAGCGTTCTTGAACTGGCGGAATTAGTAAAAGCACTTGAAGAAAAATTCGGCGTCAGCGCCGCGGCACCGGTCGCGGTGGCCGCTCATGGCGGCGGTGGTGGCGGAGCTGCCGCTCCAGCCGCTGAAGAAGCAGGAACCGTTTCAGCCATTCTGAAAGAAGCGGGCCCAAACAAGATTAACGTCATTAAGGCCCTGCGCGAAGTGACGACCCTTGGTTTGAAAGAAGCGAAGGATCTCGTTGAAGGCGCACCAAAGCCGATTAAAGAAGGCATTTCGAAAGAAGAAGCCGCGACAATTAAGAAGAAATTCGAAGACGCCGGCGCCAAAGTCGAAATCAAGTAGATTACAAGCGATTAACAAAAGAGCGTTCTCCTTGATGGGAGCGCTTTTTTCTTTGCAAAATTTGACAATTTTTTGACATCCGGTTTGCTATAATATTTTCATGAGCGAACTTATTGCACTCGAAGGACTTTTAAAGAAAATCTTAGTGATCCGAGGATTAAAGGTTATGCTGGATGCCGATTTAGCGGAATTGTATGGCGTCCAAACAAAGATACTAAATAAAGCGGTGAAAAGAAATTTAAACAGATTTCCGAGTGATTTTATGTTTCAAATTTCGGAAGAAGAATTTGAAAACTTGAGGTTCCATTTTGGAACCTCAAGTTGGGGCGGTCGACGATTTTACCCGTATGCATTCACAGAACATGGAGCTGTCATGCTTGCATGCATTCTAAACAGTCCGATAGCGGTAAAAGCGAGCGTACAAGTGGTACGAGCCTTTGTCCATCTACAAAAAATCTTATCAACACATAAAAATTTAGCCGGAAAGCTTGAAGCTCTCGAAAAAAAATCAGAGGTTCATGATGCTGACATCGAACGAATTTTCGATTTGATCCGTGAACTTCGAATTCCTCCTGAGCCAAAATCTAAGCGGCGGCTCGGATTTCGTCAGTAAAAATTATTCACAAGGAGACGGGCAAAAATTGTTCGAAGGGCTGCCTAGACAATCAACTTATTATGAAAGCGAGCTGATGATTTCCATGAACGATTTTCTAATAGAATATTGGAAACTAAAAAATGGATTTTCAAGTATTCCGGAGGAATACAAAGAAAAAATCATAAAAGAAATTTTTAAACTCGAAGCAAATCTGGAGTGCCGTCTTGAATCAATGGCCTACTCTCTTCTCGAATTCAGGGATGGGGTCCAAAAAGATCGTCTCGGGAAATTCAATTCATTCGAAACGACGATTGAGCGCCTAGAAAACGGCGTTCAATCTTTGGGCAAAGAGATCCAATCCCTAAAAAAGAATGTGGAGCTTATCTTGAATAAGCAAAAAGCCGACTGAAGCAGCAGGGTTCTCAATCCACCATCACAAAAGGGGGTGTTATGAGTTCAGCCAAGTGCAGCTTGATTTTTCTTTGTTTGATTTCTGGACTTCTAGCCTTTACCTCTTGCGGTAAATCGACTCAAACAAATTCTCAGGGAGACGCGCTCGACCGGATTCGCAGAACCGGACAAGTCGATGTCTGCACCGTTGTCTATCCTCCTTGGACAATGAAGGATGCAAAGTCAGGGGCCCTCAGCGGCTATAACATCGAAGTCATGAATCTGATCGCGAAAAAAATGAATGCGAAAGTCGTCTGGCACGAATCCACCTTTGGAAACATCACGAGCGATCTTGCGTCAGGACGATGTGATGCAACCACGAGCCTATTTATGCTCATCCCACGGGCGATGTCGGTGGCTTTCACGCTGCCTCCCCTGCATTACCTTGGAGAAAGTGCAATCATTCGAAAAAGCGACTCACGATTTCAGAAGGTTAAAGACATTTATGAATTCGACAAACCGGACATTACTTTAGCCGTGGCCACGGGAGAGTCTGGAGATGTTTATGTTAAGGAACATTTTAAGCGAGCGAAAATCAAACGAATTGACGTGGAATCTTCCGACTTAACGCGATTTTGCGTGGAAGTTTCAACGGGTCGAGCCGATGTGGCGATTGCGGACGCGAACACAATCCATTTGTATGCTAAAAAACATCCGGAGGTTTTGGATTTATTCCGGAATAATCCATTTAGTTTGAACCCAGATGGATTGGCGGTCAGACAGAATGACGTAAAGTGGCTGCATTTCCTTGAGACCGCTTTACAGTTCCTCGATACTCAAGGATCGCTTGAAAAATTGCGCAAAAAATATAAGGTACACTGCCTCGTACTCAAAAAACAATACAAGTTGCAATGAATAGGAAAATATGATGCGCAAAAACATTCTTATCAAAAGTTTTTTGTGTGCCATTCTGCTGATGGCGACAATTTCTTGTAACAAAACCGCACAGACATCATCCGATGAAGACACACTCGATCGAATCCGTCGAACGGGAATCATTGAAGCCTGCGTTGTGCCGGAACCGCCGTTCATCATCAAGGATGCAAAAACAGGAACGCTTTCAGGCCTGGATATCGATACACTGAATCTTATAGCCGAAAAGATGAACGCGAAAGTCCATTGGCATGAAAGCGGAATCGGGAATTTTGTCGCCGATGTGCAGTCCGGCCGCTGTGACGTTTTGGCGCAAAGCAGTCTTTTCGCGATTATTCCGCGCGCGATGGCGTTGGCGTTCACGCAGCCTCCACGAATTTATATGGGCTTAACGGCGATAGTCCGAAAAAACGATCCCCGATTTAAACAGGTTAAAAACATCATGGACTTCGATCAACCGAACATCACCGTGGCGATCAACACCGGCGCGGCAGGCGATCTCTGGGTGAAAGAAAATTTTAAGAAAGCAAAAATAAAGCGGATTGATACCGACGCCGCCGACGCTACCCGGTTTTGCGTGGAAGTATCCGCCGGACGAGCGGACGTCGCGATCGATGGTGTCGATGACATCGGTTATTATGCAGGTCAGCATCCCGAAGTAGTCGATTTATTCCGAGATCATCCGTTCAGCTTAACGCCGGGAGCCTGGGCCGTCCGTCAAAACGACTTTAAGTGGCTTCACTTCCTGGAAACCGCCTTGCAATTTCTGGATACGCAGGGAACGTTAACCCAACTCGAAAAGAAGTACCACACGCACCTGCTTCATCTTGAGAAAATATACAAATTGCAATAGGAGGATCGCATGTTACGGACGGTGTTGAAAGGATTTTTATGTGCTGTAACGCTGATGACGTTATTTTCCTGCGGGAAAACGCAAACGTCTTCCCAGGAAGATTCTTTGGATCGAATTCGAAGGACCGGCGTCATCGAAGCCTGCACCGCCATCGACCCTCCGTACAGCCAAAAGGACGCAAAAACCGGAGTATACAGCGGCATTTATGTCGATGCCATGAACGTTATTGCGCAAAAAATGAATGCGAAAGTGAATTGGCACGAAACCACCTTTGGAAATGCGACCGGAGAAATCGCGGCTGGACGTTGTGATGTCATGGTCTCCGATTTTTACGCCAACATTCCTCGCGCGCTCTCGATTGCGTTCACCAGCCCGCCGCTGGGTTATATGGGTCTCGGCATTCTGGTCCGAAAAAACGATCCGAGATTCAAAAGCGTTAAAAGTCCCTTTGAATTCGACAAACCGAATCTGACCATTGCCGTAGCGCCAGGTGAAGCGGGCGATCTGTGGGTTAAAGAAAATTTCAAACAAACTAAAATTCAACGGGTGGATGTGCAATCCGCTGATTTAACCCGATTTTGCGTGGAAGTTTCATCCGGACGAGCCGACGCCGCCTTGTCAGGACCCGAGTTTTTTGAAAAATACACGAAACAACATCCGGAAGTGGTAGATATTTTCGCCTCCCGGCAGTTCAGTTTAAACCCCATCGGATGGGGTGTGCGCCAAAGTGATTACAAATGGCTTCAATTTCTCAACACAGCCTTGCAATTTCTCGACACGCAAGGCACGTTGGCACAATTGGAAAAGAAATATCACGGACGTTTGCTTCATGTTGTCAAGCAATACAAGTTGCAGTAACATTTTAAAAGCGTTTGTTCACCAATCTAAATCGCGCAAAAGTTAACAATCCGTTAACGTAAAATTTCGACTTTTTGACTTTTTTTTGACAGCCGCCTGTTACAATGATATCCACAAGGATCTTTTCAGGAGGTCTCTTGAAACAGGAGGTGATGCAAGGTGGAAAAAGAGGCAAAATTTGTAACAGATGAGGAGCTTGTCGATTACATGGATGACGTGATCAAGGTAATTTGGAAAGCGAAACAAGAACTCCGCTCGGAGTTTACCGAGGCGATGAGCACGCTTCAGGTAACGATGCTTCGCCGTTTTGATACGTTCATGGAAAGGGTTAACGAAAAAATTGAGCGGCGACTAAAGCCAATCGAAAATGATGTCGGAGTACTCAAGGGGGATGTCGGGGTACTCAAGCAGGATGTCCGGGCACTTAAAAAAGATGTTATTTTCCTTAAAAAGAACGTCGGACTGATTCTGAAAATCGTTTCAAATGGAAAAAAGAAACATTAAAAAGGCTTTTCTCTTTTTTGCTCTAGCTCTTGCGTTCTCTTCCTGTGGGAAAAATTCACCGACAAGCGCACAAGATGACACGCTTGATCGAATCCGCCGGACCGGACAAATCGATGTTTGCGTTGTCGTCGATCCTCCCTACGTCATCAAAGACGCAAAAAGTGGCGCTCTGCGGGGCGAGTATCCCGATGCCGTCAATCTCATCGCAAAAAAAATGAACGCCAAGGTGAACTGGCATGAAACCACCTATGGTAATACGATCGCCGATCTCGAATCCAGACGCTGCGATGTAGCGGCGGCTTATTTCTCAGCGCTTATTCCACGAGCCCTGTCCATCGCCTATACGACAGCTCCACTTGCTTACAGCGGAGACGGAGTCTTGGTCCGAAAAAACGACAATCGCTTCTCCAAGATTAAGGGTGTCTTCGAATTCGATAAGCCTGATATGAAAGTGACCGTTGCCTCCGGGGAAACCGGCGATCTGTTTGTGCGGGACAATTTCAAGCATGCTCAAGTGAGAAAAATTGACGTGCAATCTTCGGATATCAGCCGATTTTGCGTCGAAGTGGAATCAGGGCGCGCTGATGTCGCCATCGGCGGCATTAATGCCCTCGAGCAATATACAAAAAAACATCCGGAACTTATTGTGCTCTTCCGGGAACATCCATTCAACTTAAATCCCATCGAATGGGCGGTTCGACAAGACGACATCAAGTGGCTCCATTTTTTGGATACTGCCCTGCAATTCCTCGACACTCAAGGGACTCTCGCCGCTCTTGAAAAAAAATATGACATTCATCAACTTCATCTCGTGAAGCAATACAAACTGCAATAAAGTTAACAATGGGAAAAAGAAACCTTAAGAAACGCTTTGTTCGCAGTAATCGGACAAGCGTCCTCGAATAGGATCTTCCATGTATCAGTGGGATTGGCGGATCCTTTCCGTCTACAAGCTGGTCTTTCTCGAAGGCGCGATCGTCACGCTGTGGCTTACGTTCATCGCGGTCATCCTGGGGACAATCCTCGGTGTGATTGCGGCATTCATGAAGCGGGCCCGCAACAAAATTGTTTCAGCGATCGCGAAAGGGTACATCGAACTTTTTCGCGCGGTTCCAATTCTTGTGCTTATCGTTTGGATTTTTTATGTTTTGCCGATTTTGTTGAATTGGCGAGTTTCGGCGTTCGTCGCGGCAATACTCGCCCTTTCCATTAATCTCTCGGCGTTTGTAGCCGAAACAGTACGGGCCGCCATCGAGTCAATTCCGAACAGTCAATTCGAATCGGGAGTAGCCCTCGGAATGACACACCGGCAAATTATGCAGCACATCATCCTTCCGCAAGCGATTCGGAACATGGTTCCAAACCTCATGGGACTTTACATCTCCCAGCTTAAAAACTCTTCGCTGGCCTCCGTCATCGCGGTGAATGAATTGTTGCATCGCTCCAATATTTTGATTAGTGAAACGTACCGTCCGCTTGAGATTTACACCGCCATCGCCGTCATTTATACAGCGATGATCTTGCCGTTAGTTTGGCTGTCGCGCATCGTGGAACACCGTTTGGCGCATGTGGACAAACCAACCTTTGGAATGGAATATGAGCTCACCCGTTAAAATCAGCGCCCTTCACAAACGCTACGGCGCCCTCGAAGTGCTTAAAGGGATCACGCTCACAGTTGAACAGGGACGCGTGGCCGCGCTTATCGGATCCAGCGGCTCCGGAAAAACCACGTTGTTGCGGTGTATTAACGGATTAACGCGATTCGACCAAGGGCGAATTGATGTCGAAGAGTCTTTTATTACGCCGGATTCAACGCAAGCTCAACTTCGAGACATTCGGAAAAAAGCCGGCTATGTTTTCCAGCAATTCAATCTTTGGCCGCACAAAACCGTTTTAGAGAACTTGATTCTCGCACCGATGCTGGTCAAAAAAGTTACGAAAAATGAGGCGGTCGAAAAGGCTCAAATCTTTATAAAACAAGTTGGACTAGAAGATAAAATCAACGAATACCCTTCGAGACTCTCAGGCGGACAGCAACAACGGGTCGCCATTGCACGGGCCTTGGCGATGGAGCCGAACGTTCTTCTGTTGGATGAAATCACGTCGGCACTCGATCCGGAACTGGTGGACGAAGTGCTGCGAGTGGTCAGGCGCATTGCCGAAGAGCACCGGCGCACGCTTCTCATTGTCACGCACGAAATGGCGTTTGCCCGGGACGTGGCGGACGAAGTCTTCTTCATGGACAAGGGGGTTGTTCTGGAACACGGTAAGCCGGCGCAAATCTTCACCGAACCCGCCGAAGAACGCACACGCCAGTTTCTCAAACGGACGCTTTCTTAAGGCGCGACAGAAAGAAAATTTTGCTCCACGTCTCAAATTAAGATTATAACAGGTGACCACTTTTGAAGTCCAAGTAATAACCTGTCATAATCTTAAAATCAAACTCCACACAATTTTTTCTGTGTGCCTTATCCAATAGCGGCTTCGCCCGTTTCGCCGGTTCGGATCCGGATGCACTGAGGAAGCTCGAGCACGAAAATCTTTCCGTCACCGATTTCCCCTTCTCGGGCCCCTCGAATAATCGCGTCAATGGTACGCTGGACGTTCGTTTCTCGCACGGCGATTTCTAACTTGCACTTTTTCAGCAGATCGCCCACTTCGGTGACGCCGCGGTAAACCTCCGTCATCCCTTTTTGCCTTCCACGGCCCATCACTTTCGTCACGGTCATCAAATGAATCTCTTCTTTGTCGAGCTCCCGCTTCACGTCGGCCAATTTGTGTGGCTGAATGATGGCGATGATATACTTCACGCTTTCCTCCGTCGATTACTCAAGGATCGTGTACCCCGATTCGTGGTGTTGAGAAAGATCCAAACCGATTTGCTCATCTTTTAGACTTACCCTTACGCCAAAGAGCAGATCGGTAAACTTAAATAAAATGAAAGTTGCAATCGCCGTGTAAGCCACGGTGGCGCCAACGGCAAGTAATTGAATCATAAAGAGTTTCGGATTTCCAAAAAACAATCCGTTATCTCCCGCCGAATTAATGATTTTTTGAGCCAATAATCCGGTGGCGAGTGCTCCAAAAATCCCTCCCACGCCATGCACGCCAAAGGCATCGAGAGAATCATCGTAGCCCAAAAACGGTTTGATGCGGCTAACGAAAATGAAGCAAACAACACTCACGCCAAGCCCGATGTAAATAGCTGAAATCGGAGAAACGTAACCGGCCGCCGGCGTGATCGCCACCAAACCGGCGACGGCGCCCGTCACTAAACCTAAGACCGTCGGCGTCCCGTTCACCATCCACTCCAAGATCGTCCACATCAATCCCGCAGCGGCAGCGGCCGTATTCGTGGTAATAAAAGCAGTCACGGCTAAACCATTCGCCGCTAAAGCGCTTCCGGCATTGAAACCGAACCAACCAAACCAAAGCAACGCCGCACCGACGACCGTCAAAGGCAGGTTGTGCGGCGGTACCGGCTGATTCCCGTAATGATTTCGTTTCCCAATAATAAGGGCGGTCACCAAAGCGGCGATTCCCGAGTTGATATGCACCACCGTCCCGCCGGCGAAATCCAACACCCCCATAGTATGAAGCCATCCGCCCATTCCCCACACCCAATGCGCCACGGGATCGTAAACGAAGGTAGCCCACAAAACCGTGAAGACCAAGTATCCGGAAAATTTTATCCGTTCGGCGAAAGCTCCGATGATAAGCGCCGGCGTGATCACCGCAAACATCATTTGAAACGCCATATAAAGTTGATGCGGAATCGTGGCGGCATAATCGGGATAAGGCGCAAGTCCAACGCCCTTTAAGCCGACCCATTGCAACCCTCCAATAAATGCCGAATGAGGGCTAAATGCCAGGCTGTATCCGAAAAGAATCCATTGGAGGCTCACAACGCAAAGCACGATAAAGCATTGCATTAAGGTCGAAAGAACGTTCTTTCGACGGACCATGCCGCCATAGAAAAATGCCAACCCCGGCGTCATAAGGCAGACTAACGCGGTTGAAACCAGAACCCAGCAAGTGTCTCCGGAATTGATCATTGTAAATTTGGACTGGTGTTCCTTGGCTTTCCGAGATCTCCTTGTGGAAAAGTTAACTATTTCGTAACAATTTTAACTTGGTAATTCCCGAAAATGATGGTATAAGTATTTTATAGGGTGAAGAGGAGTATTCGACTTTACCTTGTAAAACTAAACTTAGGTGTAAATTTATGCCACTGAACAATACTCCGCCAGCGGCGGCAAGCAATGTAAGCCTTGGAACCCTCCAACGGGCTAATATGGACGTTCCCGGAAAACAAGCGCGTTCAGCAGCCGAAAAATCGGTTTCCAAACAACCCGGCGCCGCGAAATCCTCGATGCAGATTGATGGGGCGGACTGGGGAGATTCCTCCAACAAAAACCAGTATCAAGGTTCTTCGGATGATGGACAAAAGGACGAAGAAAAAGGCGACAAACTGGTTCGTACCGAGAAAGTGGACGGCTTTATTCCGCGCAGTAAAGAGCATTTTTTGGCCTCCGCCTCGACCGTGCCCGACATAAACTTCCTTTTTCAATCGCTGAAAACATCGGGCAGAAAACTGATCCACTTCTTCGTGCCGGCCATCCAATCCCGAAGCGAACTTTAAGCTTTGTCGAAGAGTTAACTTTTTGTTAACATAATTCGTCCAAAGGCCCCTTTCTAAGTGCCAATCTTGCCGCTATACTATAGCCATGGACGCCATTACAGGAATAACGCATGCCCATTTGCAAGAAGTGGGCCGGCAAACAACCGAATCCGCCAATAAAGGAAAAGAATCGAAAGGAAACGACTCCGCACCCTCAGCCTCCATGACCTTGAATGAATCGGCCTGGGGGGAAGACTCCTCCAACCGAAATCAATATTTTGGATCGGATTCGGGAAACTCGAAACAGCCAAAAGACGAACATGTGGAACCTGAAGCCTCCGATGAACAAGTCTTTATACCCCGGCCCGAAGTTGTTTTTGCCCAAAGACATTTGAAGACCTTTGAATTTCTCGTCCAAGCCGCTAAGTTTATGGCTAAAAAGTTAGTTCCTTTTACCTAAGAGTGTCCTTTTAACGCCTGTCCCCCGAAAGGGGCAACCGGAATTCAAAGCGAATACTAGAAAATGGCAAGAAAAATCGCGCAATCTATCTCCGGAAACGGAAAAACATCCGAAGTCATTACTCCCGTAAAAATTGCTCTGACATTTGACGATATTCTTCTTTTGCCGGAACGCTCGTCGGTTTTGCCAGCGGACGCCGACACCACCACCTGGCTGACCCGCAAAATCAGACTCGCAATTCCCCTGGTTTCATCCGCCATGGACACCGTGACGGAAGCCCGCATGGCGATTGCCATGGCTCGGGCCGGCGGAGTCGGCATCATCCATCGCAATATGCCGATCGAAAAACAAGTGGAAGAAGTCGACCGGGTCAAACGGGCTGAAAGCGGCATGATTCGTAACCCCATCAAGATGGGGCCTGACGAAATGATTGAAAAAGCCCTTCAAGTCATGGCGTCTTATCATATTTCCGGAATTCCGATTACCGATCCGGAAGGCTACCTGGTCGGGATGCTCACTAACCGTGATCTTCGTTTCGCTAAAAATTACAAACAACCGATTCGAAATTTGATGACCCATCAACCCCTCATCACCGCCAAGGAAGGCACGGGACTGGAAGAAGCCCGCGACATTCTTCACAAAAACAAAATTGAAAAACTTCCTATCATCGATAAAGCGGGAAAGCTTAAAGGCTTAATTACCGTGAAGGACATCCAGAAGAAAACGATGTATCCAAACGGCGCCAAAGACAAACATGGACGCCTTTTGGTAGGGGCCGCAGTCGGCGTTCGCGGAGACGCTTGGGATCGAATTCTTGCCCTGATCAAAGCCGAGGTGGATGTCATTGTCGTCGACACCGCTCACGGCCATACTGAAGACGTGATCGCGATGGTGAAACGAATCAAAAAATCATATGACGTTGAGGTCATTGCCGGAAACGTTGCCACGCCCGGTGGTGTAAAAGATTTAATCGAAGCAGGCGCCGACGCGGTAAAAGTGGGAATTGGACCCGGCTCAATTTGCACCACACGCATCGTTGCCGGTGTGGGTGTTCCGCAATTTACTGCGATTGCAGACTGTTACGAAATGGGCAAACGGTACAATACTCCGATTATCGGCGACGGCGGTGTCAATCATTCTGGCGATATTACCAAGGCCTTGGTTGCCGGCGCTTCATGTGTGATGTTGGGCGGCATGTTCGCCGGTACCGACGAAGCGCCCGGCGAAGTGATCCTTGACGACGGTCAACGGTTTAAAGCGTACCGCGGCATGGGAAGCCTGGGAGCCATGAAAGTTTACTCACGTGACCGCTACTCGCAAGATGGTGTTGCAGAAACGAAACTTGTTCCCGAAGGGATCGAGGGAAAAGTTCCTTACAAAGGCCAGGTTCACGGGATCATCCACCAATTACTGGGAGGACTTCGCGCCGGCATGGGCTATCTGGGGGCGAAGAACATCGATGCGTTGAAAGGCAAGCCCTACATTCGCGTCACTCAAGCCGGGGTGCGGGAAAGCCATCCTCACTCCCTTTCGGAAATGGAAGACGCCCCCAACTACTGGGTCCGCGAATGACTCCGGAAAATCAGGACACACATTATTTGCTTTTGCCTAATACGCATAAATATTGTTCAAAAACAATTAATGTGTGTCCTCGATTTTTTAGGCCATGACGAAACCGAAAATTGGCATTACCTTTAGCGACAAGCCGAATCCCACCGATGAGGAGTACCTTGAAGCCGTAAAGAAAGCCGGGGGGGAACCCTTTATCATTCGCCCCGGTTCGGAACACCGTACCGATTTTGATGGATTGATTTTATCCGGAGGCGAAGACGTCGACCCCGAATTTTACGGAGAAAAAAAAGAGCCTTTCTGCGAGGATATTGATCGTCAACGGGATGAGATGGAGTTGGCCTTGACCCAAGTTTTTCTCGATCACGAAAAACCGATTTTCGCTATTTGCCGCGGCATTCAAGTGTTGAATGTCGCCCTCGGTGGAACACTTTACCAGGATTTACAACACCAAAAAAACGGCACTCTTTTGCCTGCGCATCAAGATCGCAAACACTTGTCGCGTGAAGAAAAGCGCGCCGTGCGGCATCCGGTTAAAATTAAAAAAGGGACTGAACTGCATCGGCTTCTCGGCGAACAGGTCGAAGCGAACTCCCGTCACCACCAAGCGATAAAAGATGTCGCGCCAGGCCTGGAAGTGGTGGCCAAATCGCCGGACGGCGTTATTGAAGCGGTCGAATCGTCCAAGTATCCCAAACTGATGGCGGTTGAATGGCACCCTGAATCCCGCGAAGTAGCCGAGACGTTTTCAAGCCTTTTCACAGCCTTTGTTTCGAAATGCAAGCATGATTGAAACGATCCTTGTTTTAGATTACGGCTCTCAATTTAATCAACTGATTTGCCGGCGGATTCGTGAGATCGGCGTGTACAGCGAGCTTCTTCCCCACGATGTTTCGTTTGAAAAAATCAAATCGATGAATCCCAAAGGGATTATTTTAAGCGGGGGCCCCGCCAGCGTCTACGACAAAAAAGCGCCTAAACTTCCGCCGTGGATCTTTGATGCCCGGGTTCCGGTTCTTGGAATTTGTTATGGAATGCAACTCCTCACGAAAATGCTGGGTGGAACGGTGACGGCATCCAAGCGCCACGAATATGGGCTGTCTCAAATTTCCCTCACGATGGACTCTCCCCTTTTTCATGGCATTCATGGCGGAAATTGCTGGATGAGTCACGGGGATGACGTGACGACCGCGCCTCCGGGATTTGTGGTTTGGGCAAAAAGCGTGTCGGGCGCCGTGGCGGCCATCGGGGATGAAGCGAAAAAAATTTTCGCCGTTCAATTCCACCCCGAGGTGAGCCATACTCCCTTCGGATCAGAACTTCTTAAAAACTTTTTAAAACTTTGTGGATGCCATTTTTCGTGGACGATGAAAACTTTTATCGAAGAGACAGTGAAATCACTCGAAGCTAAAATAGGCGGTCAAAAGGCAATTTGCGGGGTATCGGGAGGCGTCGATTCAACAGTCGCGGCGGCGCTGGTCTCGAAGGCAATCGGAAAAAACCTCCATTCCGTCTTCGTGGACAACGGACTCTTGCGGCAGAATGAACGGCAAGAAGTCCGAACACTGCTTTCACAATTTCCCATGAATCTTCATGTGATTGACGCAACCCAAGATTTTTTAGGTGCGCTGCGCGGCGTCATCGATCCGGAACGTAAACGTAAAATCATCGGTAAAACATTTATCCGGATCTTCGAGAAAAAAGCGCGTCAATTAAAAAATATCGATTTTTTAGTCCAAGGGACTCTTTATCCGGATGTGATTGAAAGCGCGACCAGTGAAAGCAAATTGGCGTCAAAGATTAAAACGCATCACAATGTCGGTGGACTGCCCAAGAAGATGCGCTTTAAATTGATCGAGCCGCTTCGCCATCTCTTTAAAGATGAGGTGAGAAAGCTTGGCGCCGAATTAGGCATTCCGTCGCCGGCGCTTATGCGTCAGCCTTTTCCCGGTCCGGGACTTGCCGTGCGTATCTTGGGTGACATCAAAAAAGAGCGTCTAGATTTGCTTCGCCGCGCCGATTCCATCGTGCGGGAAGAAATCCTAAAATCACCGGCCGCGCTTTCCCTTTGGCAATTCTTTGCCGTTTTGCTTCCGCTGAAAACGGTCGGCGTGATGGGCGACGGTCGCACGTATCAGAATGTGGTCGCGCTGCGCGCGGTCGAGTCGGCGGATGGAATGACCGCCGATTGGGCACGCTTGCCCTGGGACGTGTTAACCCGCGTTTCCAGCCGCATTGTGAGCGAAGTCCGCGGAATTAACCGCGTGGTGTACGACATCACCTCGAAACCCCCCGCCACCATCGAGTGGGAATAAATGGGGACACACCACTTATTTCCAAATTGTAACCGCACCTTCGGTGCGGTCTGTTCGTTCGCTCGCAAATTCGAAAGTGAAACTTTCGAATTTGACTCACTCACTTCACCGTAAATATTAGTGGTGTGTCCCCATTTATTGCTCTACTCCCAGTTAAGGTTGGAAAGGAAGGCAAACCGGAGTAATCCTTCTTTGTCTTCCGGAGAAATTTCTTCGATCGAAAAGTGGATTTTATGCCTGCTGAAGGCTTTGGCGGTCTCCGATTCGCGAACCCTGACTTTTATCCGAACCGGATTTTCGCGGTAAGGAAGAAAAACTTCAAGGCTTAAACCGGTTCCTTGAGGGATCGCAAGATTGGCAAGAATGACGAGTGAATTCTCAGCGATTTCCAAAAGGGTTCCCTTTTGAAGATGCATCGTGTTAAAGGATCGGTATTCGACAGAAGAGGACATAATAAATGTCGCCTTCTCAGGATCCGCCGGCAACTCAACATTTGTAATCGTCACGGGTGGAGCGAAAATCAATGTGTCGTCATTGCGATGAAGAAATTTTGATGGAAATCGGATGACTTTTCTAGGCTTCACCGCCGCCAAGGTCACCGCAGTTCCGACTTCGAGATCATCACCTTTATCCTTGGACGTAAACCGTAAAAAGATATTTCGTTTTTTACTGATTTTGATGACCTGTCCATACAAATACCGCACCGATTCTTCTGACGTTGGTTTCTCCGGAGACTTGGGCAATGGAATTCGGATTTCAAGAAATTCACCTGTGGATAATGGGACCCGGGGCTCTTTTTTGAAAAGAAACCCTAAAAACATGCGTTGATGATACCGCCGCCCAGCACTTCGTCACCGTTGTAAAAGACGACCGATTGTCCGGGTGTCATCGCTTTTTGCGGTTGATGAAACGTGATCGAAACCTCATTCAGAGACACCGGCGTAAGGGTCGCGGGAGCTTCAATGGCATGATAGCGAATTCGCGCCATGGCCACCATCGGTTGAGAGGGAGCTTCGATACTCACCCAATTGATCTCGTTGGCGGTCAAACTTTTCTGATAAAGATCTTTTTCCTCGCCAATCACCAGCGTATTCGAATCGGAATTCACTTCCAAAACGTAAAGCGGATTCTTAGCTGTAAGGCCCAGGCCGCGTCGTTGACCCACGGTATAGTGTACCAATCCGCGATGCTGACCCACGACTTCTCCCTCGCGATTGACGATATTGCCACTTTCAATCGGTGTTTCCACCGCATTCTTTACAAAGGTTGCGTAGTCGCCGTCGGGAACAAAGCAGATATCATAGCTTTCCGGTTTAGCCGCGGTCGCAAGACCGCGCGATGTCGCGTACGCGCGGACTTCGTCTTTCGTCCAGCCTCCCAACGGGAATATCGTGCGCTTGAGCGCCTCTTGTTTCAGGGGATACAAAACGTACGATTGATCCTTGTCCGGATCTTTTCCTTTGGTCAATAGATATCGATTTCGATTGGAGTCGTGTGTCACGTTCGCGTAATGACCGGTCGCCAGCGCGTCGGCTCCCAGCGCAACAGCTTTGTCCATCAACGCGTTAAACTTAACAAACTCATTGCATCGAACACACGGATTCGGGGTTCGTCCACGAAGATACTCTTTCGCAAAATTCTCGATCACTTGTTTTCGGAAAACCTCTTGGAAATTCAGGACGTAATGAGGAATTCCAAGGCTGCCGGCCACACTGAACGCATCCATCGCCGCGTCAACACCGCAGCAGCCGCGCTGTTTGCCACCCGCGCTTCGCAGAGACTCCTCCGGCCAGGTTTGCATGGTAAGGCCAATCACCTCGTGACCGGCTTCAACCAGCAAAGACGCCGCTACCGAAGAATCAACCCCTCCGCTCATGGCCACCACAACGCGCTTTTTCATATCCCAAAAGTTCAGGGAAAAGGGGCCAAACCCCTTTGGCGTATCGAAATGTTCATAATTTTTTAATATCCTTTTTCCGCTCCCTATGCTATAATGGAAAAGTAAAGGAGCGTGAGAGAAATGTTCCGACAAATCGTATCCGCACTTGCTCCACAGCCCGTTTTACAAACAGTTCCCGCCCGCGCGAATGCCCCCGCCACCATGATCGCCAAGTCTGCCGCAAAATCTCAACAAGATTACTTCGACCATCATCCAACACGAACCGCGGGAGGTCAAGCCCTTTTTGCGGTAACTTCAGGCGTGATTGGCGCAACCTATGGCCAAACGTTCGCTCCAGGTATCGGAGCTGTGCTTGGCGGTATCGGCGGATTTGCATTAGGGTTAAGCTATGTCCTTTTGTACGGGAGGAGATAATCCATGACAAGCGCAGCTTCTGCCATCCATTTAGGAACTTACTCTCCATTCATCAATGCGGGTTCATGGGTAGAACCTCATTCCGAAGAACGAAGTCCTACCACAGGAGACTCCATGGTTTGGACTCTAGCCAAAGGCGTGGCAAAAGGAATAGCGGGGGGAGTTTCCGCTGTTTTATCGACCCGAACAGGTTTGGTAAGCTCAGGATTAGCTACGGCCGCCAGTGCCGCCGGGTGGGCGATTGCCGGTCCGCTTGGCGCCGCCTTAACCGGTTTTCTAGGTGGCGCAACCGGCGCTCTCATTTCGCTTGCTGATCCGGACCGGGGCCCGAAAAGCTCTGTATCTTCTCCTCAAAAAGATTCTTTATGGGATCGTTACGGAGTGCCCATTTCGTTAGCCGCCGGGGTAGGATTTATTGTCGGAACGATGGCGAATCCTCCGGTTGCAATCGCCGCAGGGCTCGTTTCTGGGGCGGTATGGGGTTTGGGGTACGCGCAAATTGCGCACGCCAATACTAAGCCCGCTTTCGCGTAACGAAGTTTCCTTAAAGGACTGAAAGCGCTCCTGTGGAATGAAAACGCATGACTTCATGGGCTTTGATTCTCGGCGCTTCCAGCGGTTTCGGTGAAGCGGCCGCACTTGAATTAAGTAAAAACGGATTCAGCATCGTCGGTGTTCATTTGGATCGAAAAAACACGATGCCCAATGTCGAACGCATCATGAAATCAATCGAAAGCCACGGACAAAAAGCGCTTTTCTTTAATGTGAACGCCGCGGACGAAGAAAAACGAAAAGAAATCGTTACAAAACTAACAGACCAAAAAATCCAAATCAATCTGCTTTTACACTCTCTCGCATTCGGCACATTAAAACCGTTCATCGCCCAAAACTCGCATGACGAAGGATTATCGAAACCCCAATTGGAGATGACGCTTGATGTTATGGCAAACTCTCTGGTTTATTGGACACAGGAACTGATCAAGCAGAACGCGCTTGCGAAAGGCGCGCGGATTTACGCAATGACGAGCGAAGGCGGGACCCACGTCATTCCCTCGTATGGCGCCGTATCCGCCGCGAAAGCGGCCCTCGAATCGCACGTCCGGCAATTGGCTGTGGAACTCGCGCCTCATCACGCTACCGTCAATGCGATTCGCGCCGGCGTCACCGATACTCCGGCCCTTCGAAAAATCCCGGGAAGCGACACCTTGATTCAACATTCGCAAAACCGCAATCCATACGGCCGCCTCACCACCCCCGAAGACGTCGCCAAAGCCTTGGTTGCGCTTTCCAAACCTGAAACCGCCTGGATGACCGGCAACGTGCTGGGTGTCGACGGCGGCGAGTGCATCGTCGCTTAAAATCCGCTGTTGTGCGAGTAAACGGGACCGCTGTAGGGGAAAAATTGCGGTCCGATCGTTTTATTCCTATTCACCATTCGCTCCAAGGAATACTGCTTGGAGATAAATGCGTACTGTTATTCATTCTGGCCAGACTTAGCAAACTGGAAATCTTTCTTAACGTCGGATCCACCCGCGGATTCTCGCCGATCAGCTTCTTAATCCGCCGCTGGATTTTCCCTAATTCTTTTGCCAGAGGGTCATCCTTCGAGCGGTAATCGACTTTCCTATAACAAACGACTGAACAGAACTGTGCTTTGGGGGACCGTGCCGTGAAATGTTTTCCACAAGCCAAACAGGTAACATCCCGAAGGCGTGTCCTAATTTTGACCGCCTTTTCTGAAAGAGATTGGGCCGCGGCTGAGAGTTCCATGTCACCTTGAATACCTACTTTTAGTATAACCGATAATTCTCGAAAAATCAAACGGATCTCTCCCAATTCAAAAAAAGATAAATGATTTTTTATCTTCATTGTTCTGAAGGGATATTTTTTAGACATACGGGTCCTGAACGTGATTCGAGAATAACCGATGAGATCTCAAGTGCTCCAGAGTTGCTGCAACCAAGACACCTGTCCCCCGGGCCGTTTGCCCATACTTTTCTGTTAGTGAATCGAAAACAAGGTTTTGGCGTTTTGGGTTGTAATCCGGGATACCTCTTCGATAGGAACCGACTTCAATTCGGCTAATTTTTTCGCGGTTTGCGTTACAAATGACGGTTCATTGCGTTTTCCGCGATGAGGGGTTGGCGCAAGATAAGGCGAGTCGGTTTCGACCAACAATTTTGAAAGGGGTAGATTCGAAATCACTTCAGTTAACGTCTCCGCCGTTTTAAACGTAATAATTCCGCTCACCCCCAGATAAAAACCAAGTTCCAGGTAGTCTTGCGACGCTTCCACGCTTCCCGTGAAACAATGGATGACACCGCCCACTTCATTCGCGCGTTCCGCTTTTAAAATCCGGATTAAATCGGCCTCGGCGTTCCGGCAGTGTATCGAAAGCGGCAATCCGAGTTCGCGCGCCAGCCGCACATGAAGCGCAAACGACTTTTGCTGAACTTCCGGTAGCGAAAAATTATAAAAGTAATCGAGACCCGTTTCCCCCACCGCCACCACTTTTTTCTCTTTTGCCAGGGCTTTTAACTTCGTCATGGTATCGGCTTCAATCTGATATGTCTCATGAGGATGGATGCCGATGGCCGCGTAAACGCTGGGTGTCTGCGCCGCAAGTGCGACGTTTTTTTGACTGGAGGATAAGGTCGTTCCGCAAGAAAGGACGGCCTCTAGGCCGTTCATTTGTGCCCTATGAATCACCACGTTCCGATCATCATCAAATTCCGGTCCGTCTAGGTGCGCATGGCTGTCAATCAGCTTCACGGTGGGGGCCGGTGGCGCCACCTCAGAGTGCATCGGAAACTTCAACCTTTTTAAAGAGGGGGATGGGGGGATCAACCGGTGTCCCCGGCTCCAGTTTCCCCCAATCAAACTCAGCACTCGAAGCGGATTCAATCGAGGCTCCGATTGAGAGCGATTTCCAGATTGATTCCGCGCTTTTCGGCAGAAACGGATGAAGCGCGACCGCTAAAATTCTAAGAAGTTCCGCAAGCGTGTACAAAACCGTGGCCAATCGAACTTTTTGATTGTCCTTAAAGAGTTTCCATGGCGCGGTCGCATCGACATATTTATTGGCGGCAACAACGCGCGCAAAAATTGCCTCCAGCGCTTCACGGAATTTTAACAATCGCAGAGACTCGTCCAGTTCCGCAAAAACTGCTGACGCTTTTTTCTGAAGTTCAAGATCGACCGCTTCAAACGGACCCGGCGCTGGGATTTTTCCTTCGAAATAACGGTGAATCATCGAGAGCACCCGGTGCATAAGATTGCCCAGATCATTCGCCAAATCCCCGTTCAGACGCCGCACCAAGGCGGTTTCCGAGAAATCAAGATCTTCCCCGTAAGACGCTTCACGGAGTAGAAAGTAACGGATTGGATCGGCGCCGTACTCGTCAATCAAGCCCATCAAGTCGCGGTGACCGCCGCGGCTTTTGGAAATCTTGCAGCCGCCCATCGTCAGCCAACCATTTGCGAAAACCATCTTAGGAACGGGCAACTTTAACGCCATCAACATCGCGGGCCAAATCACCGAGTGAAACCGTAAAATATCTTTCCCGACCAGATGAACGTCCGCCGGCCAATATTGGCTATATTTTGCTTCATCCTTCGGATATCCGATCGCACTTAAGTAATTGATCAGCGCATCGATCCAAACGTAAATAGAACGCTCCGGATCATTCGGGACTTTAATCCCCCATCCCAATCCTTTGCGGGAAACGCAAACGTCGTTTAAGCCCATGTTGATGAAACTCAGCATCTCTTTTCGCCGGGTTTCGGGCTGCACGAACTCCGGATTTTTTGCATAATGATCGAGTAATTGTTCCTGATACGCAGATAGCTTGAAAAAATAATCTTCTTCTTTTAACCACTCGACTGGCCGGCGGCATTCGGGATTGGGGCATTTCCCGTCGATTAATTGGCTTTCAAGCCAAAACGTTTCGTCCGAAACGCAGTACCATCCCTCGTAATAATTCTTGAAAATGTCTCCCTGTTTTAAGAGTTGCTCAAACATTGACACCACCGTTTCCACGTGACGGCGTTCGGTGGTGCGAATAAAATCGTCATAATGGATGTCCAGCCGTTTCCAGGCAGTCTTAAACGTCTCCGCAATCTGATCGACATATTTTTGAGGCGGGATTCCTTGCGCATTGGCAGCCTGTTCCACTTTTTGGCCGTGCTCATCGGTGCCGGTCAATAGAAACGACTGGCCCTCTTTTAAACGGTACCAGCGTGCTAAAACATCGGCGGCAATGGTGGTATAGGCGGTACCGATGTGCGGAATACCGTTTGGATAATAGATTGGCGTTGTGATATAGAACGTTTTGGGCATGCAAACGGAGTTTCTGGGAGCGTGGATAAACCCCTTGCAATTTTATAAAAATCTGCTATACTGTTTTTAAAATAAAAAATGAAAGGGGAAAAAATGCAATCACAAACAGTAAGTGTCATCACTCGATTCATCGGTGTTCTTCAAGGGATCGCAACTCAGGCGCGCGGCCCTATTGCAATCCTCGCCAATGGACCAGTCCGCTGGGAAAGCACACAGTTTACCCCCGAGGGTTTAAGAGCGCTTTCCCAATCGGACTTAAACTCTTATAATACACGCGCACAACAAAATAGAGCCGATATCCGTCTCGATCAATCTGGGAATGGTCATTCCCGCCCGCGCGGCAAAGACGGTAGAAGAGTTCATCACTAGAATTTAATTTTTAAAAACGCGCCAGAGGTTTTCGGCAAGAAGACCTGCGGTGATGCCGCGAATGCCGCGCTCTTTGGCGAGTAGATCGCCCGAAGCGCCATGGAGATAAACGCCGAGGATAGCGGCGGGAAGCGCATCCATCTTCTGCCCTAAAAGCGAAAGAATAATGCCGGTCAGCACATCGCCGGTTCCACCGGTAGCCATTCCCGGGTTTCCGGTCAAGTTAATCCACGCGGAATCGCCGGAAGCGATGATCGTGGAAGCGCCTTTCAAGACCAAGGTCACATTCCACGATTTTGCTTTCTCGCGGGCAAGCTTAAAGCGGTTGGCATGAACTTCTTCGGTGGATATCCCACACAAATGGGCCATCTCTCCCTCATGCGGCGTGAGGATCATGCCCGGACGGCCGACTGATTTCAAAAATGCTTCGTTTAGCGGAAACAACGCGTCCGCGTCGATGACTATCGAACCTTTGTATTCTTGCAAAACCTGTTTAACATACTCTTGAGTCTCTTCGTTTCTGCCAATTCCGGGGCCGATCGCCATGGCATCCACTTTATCAAACCACGCTTTCGTCTCGGGTAAACTCGGTTTTCCCAAAACCCAATCTTTCGTTTGAGGGAATCCGATTTTAATCACTTCGGTTAATTTGTGCTCGACCATGGTGCGGATTCCGTCGGGAACTCCTAAATAAACCAGCCCGGAACCGGTGTGCAGAGCCGCCGTTGCGGCTAACGTCGGCGCGCCGCTGTAACCGCGAGAGCCGCCCACAATCATCACTTTCCCTCGAAGCCCTTTGTGGACATCGAGCGGCCACTGGGGAATCCACATTTGCGCCTGCGCATCTTCCAAGGCTTGTGCCTCGAACGGAACTTCATCTAACAAAGAAATCGGAATCCCAATGTAGGCTACCGTCACTTGTCCCGCATACCATCGTCCAGGATAAAGCATCAAGCCGACTTTGGGAACGGCAAATGTCACGGTCCTTTCCGCTTTCACGGCCACACCGAGAACGGCGCCGGTGTCCGCATCGATTCCCGAAGGAATGTCGACCGACACCACCGGTTTTTTGCTTTGATTGATTGCCTGGATCAGCTCGGCAAGGTCACCGGCAATCGGTTTTTCGAGTCCTGTGCCGAACAACGCGTCGACAATACAATCCGACTGCTGGAGGGCGGACGAAAAAAGTGTTTGATCGATAAAAAATTTTGAATTTAGCGTATGAAGACTCTCGTAATTTTGTTTAGCATCCCCTTTTAGATTGTCGGGAGATGACGCCAAATAAACACTGACGTTCGCCCCCAAATCATACAGGACACGGGCCGCCACAAAACCATCGCCGCCATTGTTGCCGGGTCCGCAAACAACCAAAACGTTCTTTCGAACGGCATTTCCCAAGAGCGACAGAACGGCGCGCACCACTTCAAAACCGGCATGTTCCATCAAGATGGAACCGGGAATCTTGTATCGAGCCGTCGTCAGCCGGTCCAGCTCTTTACATTGCGCGCGCGAAAACAATCTCATCCATCGAAGGGTTCGCTAACCAAGAACTCACCCCCTATGCCGAATAACGAGGGAATCATCCTCAATCCGGTCGAAGTATAGTCCATGTTTTCATCGTCACACCGGCGGCCGATTCTGCCGTCCGATACACCGGGAACGAATTTTCTGGTCCTGACCAACGCCCTTAGTTTTGTTCTTCTTTTTCTGCAAGTTTTTCCCGATTTTCTTTTCCGGATGCTGGTAGGAAACAGCTTAACCGTATGGACCATGCCCTGGACGCTCATCACCTATCCCCTCATTTCACGTCCGGGAGATGCCTTTAAATTTTTAAGCGTCCTGGCGGCGCTTTACTTTTTATACATCGTTGGCGGAATGCTTGAACGCCGATGGGGAACACGGCGGTTTCTCTTTACCTTTCTGGGATTCGCCGCCATTTCAGCGCTTTTTCTTTCGATTGGCGGAATGCTGTTAGGCGTCGCCATTGGATTTGGCGAACTTTTTTTACCGCTGGTTGATTTAACGGTGATTTGGGCGCTCATGGAGCCCGAAACCCCGGTGATTTTTTTCGTTTTTCCGATGCAATTAAAATGGCTGGCCATCTTAATTTCTCTCATGGCGCTCTTTGAATTTGGCGGCGTGAGCCCCCTGCTTGGTTTTTTTGCTTTAGGCGGACCGCTTTTGGCCGCACTTTACGTTCGCCTTTCGCAAACCCACTCCAAGCCTCGTTATTCCACGCCAAGAGCGCCAAATTCCACAGTAAAGCGCTTTTCCTTGAATCCCTTCGAATGGTATCGCCAATGGCGATTTAAGCGGAAATTCAAGCGATTATGGGGTTAACGTATTGCCGATTTGTTAAATCTTCGCTAAGTGCTTAAATCGTGCCTATCACCACTTGACTAATCGCTCGCTTCCCTTTATAATAATCAAGGAATGTCATCTTAATCGCCGCTTACATCTTCTCCACAGTTGATAATCCTGCAATTTGCGGTATAATAGAATAAGAGATTATATAAATACCTTGACGGAGGCGAATCTTTGAAAACTTTAGTAAAAGAGAAAGTAGAACCGGTTGTTGTTCCAGCGGTTCAAGGCGTTCAATATAAAGAAATCACCGATGAAGAGGTGGTCAGTTATGCCAAAAACGGCGATGAACTGGCGACCGAGTTTATCATCAATAAATACAAGAATTTCGTCCGAGTGAAAGCAAAATCGTATTTCTTGGTCGGTGCGGATCGTGAAGACATCATTCAAGAAGGGATGATTGGTCTTTACAAAGCCATTCGCGACTTTAAAGCGGATAAACTTTCATCGTTTCGCGCCTTCGCGGAGTTGTGCATTACGCGGCAAATCATTACGGCGATTAAAACCGCCACGCGGCAAAAACATATCCCGCTAAACAGCTATATTTCGCTGAATAAGCCGATTTATGATGACGATTCGGACCGGACAATGCTCGACATCCTTTCCGGCGCCAATGCAAAAATCGCGGATCCGGAAGAAGTGTTTATTAATCACGAACTTTCCGGCGACATTCGCGAAAAGATTCAAGAGAATTTGAGCGACCTGGAATCTCAAGTTTTGATGAGTTATCTGGAAGGCAAATCGTATCAAGAAATGGCCCGCGAATTAAACCGTCACGTGAAATCAATCGATAACGCCCTTCAACGGGTCAAACGCAAAATCGAAAAGTCACTCGACGACATCGAAATGTAATTTAGTTTACTGTCGACATTAGGTGGGGGAAGCCGCTTTTTAAAGCGGCTTTTTCATTTGAAAAAGGCTTGACAATCTCCTCAAATATATGTTACTATAATTGTAATGTATACATTACTTATGGAGAGACGTCATGAAGCGAAAACAAATTTACCTCGATGAAAAAGACGAAAAAATATTAAAAGAATACGCCATTCGCGAAAACGTCTCGGAAGCTTATCTCATTCGAGAAGCGGTGGCGCAATACATCACCTCTAAATCCGTGGAGTCAAAAAAGAAAAGAAATCCGCTCTTGGAAATGATCGGGCTTTTTAAGGATGGGCCTTCTGACGGGTCGATCAATCACGATCATTATATTTATGGAGTTCCGAAGAAACACCCGAAGAAAAAATGATTTTTATCGATACCTCCGCCTGGATTGCCCTTTTGACTCCAACCGATCAATTTCATGAAAAAGGACGCGAAATCTCCAGGCGCATAGCGATTGCCGGAACAACATTGGTTACCACCGATTACATCGTCAGCGAAACGTTCACTCATTTACGCTATAACGCTAGAGACGCTCATAAAATTCGGAAGTTTGACGCCTTGTTAAGCGAATCGGAAAAAAATAAAAACGTTATTCTCCGATGGACTACTGAAAAGATCTTCCAACAGGCCAGGCGAATTCTCTTGGAATATTCGGATCAAAAATTTTCATTCACGGATTGCATAAGCTTCGTCGTGGCAAAAGAGCTCAAAATTACCGAAATTTTCTCGTTTGACCGCGATTTCACCGTGATGGGCTTTCACTTGCTCCGCTAAACTTAAAAGAATCGAGCATTTGTTTAATGGCGGGGAAATAAGCGTCATAAGTTGTTTTGTCAGCGGAATAAGCAAAGGCATAGACCTTATGATCTTTCAACAGTAAAACTTCCATGGTTTTTACGATGCTGCCCGAGGGGCCCGGGGCTGCAATATGAATTTCACGCGCCGGCAGATTGGCCAGCGTGGTGGGATGAGGACCCATGATGATAAGATTAGGATACGAAGTTTTTAGCTGTTTTACGTTCAGCGCTGCTTGATCGTCCAGCGTTTGCCCTGTTGCTGTAGATAAATTGAAGACGTGGATCAAAAGATTCTCTCCACCGGAGGTTCCGGCGCTATTTTTGGGCCGAACAAAAGCCACGGCGTAATCCGCTCCGTTATGTTTCTCCCAAGTTTTAGGATACTGAATGCTGAATCCATAGCTTAGGCTTCGATAAACTATAAAATTGCTTTGAGGACTATCTTTTTGCTGCGCAACGGCCAATGACGAACTCAACAGCATTACGATTAGCAATCTGTAGATTTTATTTCTCATTTGCTCTCCCATAAAATCATGGTGGGCAGGGAGGGATTCGAACCCCCGAACCGCAATGCGGGCCAGATTTACAGTCTGGTGCCTTTAACCGCTCGACCACCTGCCCAAACGAGATTATACCATGATTTCACTAGCAGTGAAATCATGGTCCATTCATTCGCTCGCGAAGTTGAAACTAAAGTTTCAACTTCGACTCGCTCATTTCATGGTAGTTAGCTTTTTAAGGAGGCGACCCCTTCGTAACGAAATGGAGCCGGGGATCCGACTCGAACGGACAACCTGCCGCTTACAAGGCGGCTGCACCACCGTTGTGCTACCCCGGCCCAGCGCCTCACTTCAATAAATTACGACGATTTCCCCTGTTTTCGTCTGGGCCGTTCGTTCGATTGACAGCGTTCCGGAGGCATGATAAACTAGCACAAAAGGAGCAAGAAATGAAGATTGTTTCACCCAAATTTGCACTGGCATCCTGGATCTTGATTGGAGTCGGCGCCGCTGGAGACGCATGGTATTTAACTACCGGTCCAGGGAAGCAACATCTGCAGACACTGACCGAGCCTCGGCCGAAATGCGCCCATGATGACCTTCTTCCGCCGCACTATCGGAAGCCTCCACAACGCCATAATCCTCCGAAACACTCTCACAGCGATCGATTCGAACGCAGTTCTAGATTAAATGGGCGGTGATAATGCAATTGCCGCCCTTTTGACGGGCTTCCAGCAGCGCTTGATCCGCGGCGTCGGCCAGAGCATTCACCGTAATATAGCTTGGGAAGCTTGCAATACCCGCGCTGCATGTGGCGGCGAACTTGACGTTCTTGGCCGGATGACGGACCCGCATAAAATGGGTTCTGATTTCATCGAACACTTTTTCACCCTGCGCCAATTCAGCGTCACTTAAAATGGCAGCGAATTCGCTGCCGCCGTACCTGCCCACCAAATCGGTCTTTCGTAGCCGTTGTTGCAGAAACCGGGCAAACGATTTCAGCACTTCGTCGCCAATATGATGCCCATAGAGATCATTTAAGGATTTGAAATCATCAATCCCAACACGGGCGAAAACAAGCGGGGCTTGGCGGCGTTTCGCGCGTGCCACTTCTACATCTAAATGCTCGAGAACCGCATCGTACAAATAGAGTCCGGTGAGCGGGTCACGCACGATGAAAGACCGCAAAAATCGAAGCCGCTCAACACGGCTCATCACCGCCGGCGCCAGCCATTTCATGTCAGCGGGTTTTGGCAACAAGTCGTCGCCCCCCATCCGAATGGCTTGAAGTTGACTTTCAGGATCGGTCTTGTCGGACAAAAAAAGAATCGGTGTTGCCATGTAAGCGGCCTGCTGGCGAATAACCGCGGCTAATTCCATGCCATTGCAGTTGGGCAATTGAACGTTCATAAGAATGAGGTCCGGATTGAACTGCGCCAAAGTTTCGAGCACTTTCATCGGATTCGTAAGGCCTAAGGTAATCATCCCGGCTTGATGAAGAGAGGATGCAAATTTTGCAACCGCTTCCACATTTTCTTCAACAATTAAAATCCGGTAGGGCTCTAAAATCGGATCGGTTCGAAGTTCATCCAATTTATCAACAATTTTATTCGGCTCAATCGGTTTCGTGAAATATCCCTTTGCTCCACCCCGAACCGACTCTAAACGCGGCGTCAAATCATTCCGTTCTGAAATCACAAACACCGGAATGTCACGCTTTGAAAAGAAACTAATCTCAGAGGCGACATCGGTTTGTTCTTCAGAATCACCGATGAATGTCATATCCAAATCCAGGATAACCGCTAGAGGGCTTCTTGTCTTAACCGCATCGTGAAGGGCCTTAAACTCTTTAATCGCTAAAACCGAGTACCCGAAGTGGCTGAGCTCCGAAACAAGCGCTTCCGTCTCTTCCGGATGGTCCTCCACGAGGACAATCCAGCGGTTTTCTTCCTTTTTGGGCGACACCGAGTTCGTCGATGGGCTAAAAACAGCATTCTCCGCGTTTGCGCGTTCCATACACTATTTCCCCTCCCTGTATTATGTTCGTTGCTTTTTATTGATTGCAGTCGTTGCGATAGAATGGACGCGCTGGGTTGGTTTGAGCCAAAGCTGGGACAACAACGATCAAACCTTCGAAAGTCCCCCTTTGGCTCAGGCCAAACCAGCAGTTTTGGAGAAAATCGAAGAGATGATCGGTGATGAATTGAAATTTTGATTTTAACTGTATCCGCATCACACTTCCCCTTTTTCCCCTACCTTTTATATTTGTTTGGTGTTGCAGGTTGCACCGCCGGATCCGGGATTGACCGGGCCCGGCGGTGCTGTTGCCCCCTCTATTAAGTTTTAGTTACGTTAATGGTTGCTCCCACTCTGTGGCACAGTATATTGGAGCGTGTTAGTCGTATCGCGGTATGGACTCGGATACGCATTGCCGCCAGCTGACGATGGCGCCGGCAACAAATTACCCTGATCGCCAGCTCCTCCGCTCGGGGGCGCTTGACCACCGGACGGTGGCGTGTTCAACGAGTTACCAGCTCCTCCGCTCGGGGGCGCTTGACCACCAGACGGTGGGGCATTCAACGTGTTACCCGTTCCTCCGCTCGGGGGCGCTTGGCCGCCGGACAGTTGTACAGTGGTTAACGCGTTCCCTGTTCCACTGCCACTATTCAATGGCGCTTGACCGCCAGATGGTGGCGTGCTTAATGTGTCACCTTGTCCGCCACTTGATGGCGCTTGCCCACCGGAGGGTGGCGCGCTCAATGAGTTACCTGTTCCTCCTTGGGCTGGAGCTGTGAGAGTTGTCGTCCCATCCGCATTCTGGGTAACTTTAGTTCCAGGCGGCATATTCGCAGGCAATGGTGCTCCTGCGGGCAACGTGACGCTGTTGCCATTCACCACTGAACCCGCAGGCAAGTTCAGAGTTCCTGCACTGCCCTGATTCAAGTTCGTTGACGTTTGTTGAGATGCTCCAGTTCCACCCGTTGACGAAGTTGAGCCAGTGGACGGATTTCCAGTTCCTATTTGTCCCGGTTGTCCACCCGATGGATTGCTACCCGACACGGGAGTCGTTAACTGATTTCCGCTTGTCGACACTCCGCCTGTTGATTCACTCGATGGCGTTCCTGGAGCCGACACTGGACCCATTGCTCCACCCGATGGCGGGGCCATTAACGAAGTTCCACTTGTCGACGCTCCGCCCATTCCGCCAGGTCCACTTGGACCAGCTTGACCCGACGCTGACGTGCTAAACGTTGAACCGCTAGCTCCTGCATTTCCACCTGAGCTACCGGGACCAACCAACTGCGTACCACCGGGACCCATTCCTTGCGGGCTCATCGTTGGAACACTTTGAGCTCCACCGGTCATCCCGGGTCCAGGTCCACCAAATGTTGCAGTTGAGGTTTGACCAAACGATCCACTTCCACCGGAGCTACCGGGACCAACCAGCATCGTACCACCGGGACCCATCCCTTGCGGGCTCATCATTGGAAGACTTTGAGCTCCACCGGTCATCCCGGAACCAGGACCCGTCATTCCACTAGGCGGCGTAAAGTTGCCATTCCCGGGACCTGTCAGACCTTGTGGCACCGGAGCGCCACTGCCCCAAGACGAGGCAGTCATGACCCCTGATCCACCTTGCGGGATTCCGGTAATCGAGCCGCCTCCCATTGAACCTTGATTGAAATTCATTCCCGTTATGCCGGTCGGCATTGCGGCCACCGTCATTGGACCACTGACATTCATCGCGCTCGTCGAAAGAACTTGTCCCGACGCACTCGTGGTTGTCATCGTCCCGAGACCTTGTGAGACAGCTACGGTTTGCGTAACCCCAGTTGTTGATGCAACGGACTGTCCCGAAGCGCTCACCAATTTTTGACTGGTGATATCATAAACAAACTGGCCATTTAAGATGTTGCCGCCCGGCTGTGAAAAGTTTTTCATGACGACGTTTGCAAGCGAATCTCCATTGCTTGCGGTCGTTATGGTATTAGTAACGCCACTAATACAGCCAGACGCGCTAACAATACAGCTAATTGTAATACCTTGAGGCAAGCTGGTTATTTGACCTACCCCATTCTGTGCCGGCGGGGTTGGTGGTTGTTGAGCTTGCAAATTTTGAATAGCGCTCGTGTTCGAGGATACGAGCTGTGTTTGTTGTGCTTGTTGAACCTGCTGCGCAAAACCTGACTGTTGCTGACCTCCGCCTGATGGGGGCGTCGGTGGCGGTGCCGCAGCAAACACATTAAAGGGCAAGATTGCTGTTTGAAAAGCACTGCCAGAAGGTACCCCTGCGGTTTGAACAAGAGAGGTGAAGTTAACCCCTGTAATAGCACCACCCTGGCCAAGAATATTGCTTTGAAGAATCGGAAGCCCTTGATTGACAAGTGCAGAAATCGCTGAATCTTGAATATTTGCAGTTGTTTCTATGTAATTCGTCGTAGGAATTGTAGCACCATTAAGATGGCTGATACCGCCGGTACTGATAAACCATAGCGTGGAGTTATTGGCAACCGTCGTGGTTCCACCCAGCGACATGACATTGTTCATGTTCCTCAGAACAAAAAATGGGCTACCTCCGCCGAAAGTGTCAAGGTCATTGGCGCCTTGGTTAAACGTCGCCGCTTGATAATAGGTAGGCGAGGATGCGGTATAGGTGGTCGTAGTTCCACCTTTTCCGTTTGCTGCTTGACTCGCTGTCCCTGAACCAGAAACTGTGACGATTCCTGTTGGAGCTGAAAATGCACTGATACCGGGTAATACAAGCTGTGCCAGAAGCAACATGCTGCACAACATTGAACCCTTTCGAAGTCCCCCTCTTTTCGTACTCATAACTCCCTCCTCAATTCATTTTTGACCGTAGCCGAATATATATAAAAAGTACGTAAAAGCTTACGCTCATTTATAAGGATACAAGAAAAATGCGTCCTCTTCAATTGACTGACGGGAGTAGTCCGTTTGAGGGATAGAAAAAAACAAAGCCAGATTACATCTTTCAAGCCTACCCTTTAAAAAATGAAAAAAACTTAATATCTGCGCCTCCGGCGCAGCCTGTTCGTTCGCTCGCAATTTCTCAAGTAAACTTGAGAAATTGTCTCGCTCACTTCACAATAAAAAAAGACCCCGGAATGAACCGGAATCTCTTTTTAAAAGCGCCCCCTTTTAAGAATTCGTTGGTGGCAGACTTCGATTTTGAAGTCTGTCCCCAACACCTTAATTTAATCTAGTCTATAAAAATCGTGTTGAGAAGTCGGCGTAAAGCACCGGCTTTTCATTCGTCGAATTGACAACCGGCGTCAGCGGGAAACCCAATTCAAGCCGGATAGCCGTATTGTCACCCGAGTTCATCCGGAAACCGAATCCGCCGCCCCACAAACTTTTCGAGTTGAGCGTTCCCGGCGAAACAAGCCGCGTATATTCACTTCCCATATCACTGAAAATTTCGAATTGCAAGTTGCTTTTGGGACGTGTAAAAACAGGAATCCGGAATTCAAGGGTTCCGTTCCACCCTGAATCGCCTACGATTTCCGCCGGGCGATATCCGCGAATCGATTCAGAGCCGCCGGCCAAATATTGCTCCGGTGAAACAAGTGCGTTAAACGCATATTGCCCTGAGCCCTTCAAAATCATTAAGATTCCGGAACCGAGACTTTGGAACCGGTAAATATCCATATTCATCTTGCTGAAATCATCGCCGGTACCGGGGTTTGACGAAAGCGGATCATAATTGGTTTCACCGCCGAAAAGCGTCCCAAGGCCTTTTGTAAAGGTGGCGTCATAAAGATTGCTGCCGGATCCGGAAACCCAATTGATGTTGTAACCCACTGCGATCTCACGAAGAACGTCTCGGCTGGTTTGCGTATTCAAGACAAAGTTATGCGAACTTTTCGAATAAAATGTCGCCGTCATGTTCGAGCTGTGCGAATCAGAGCGGGACAAAGCCTGTGACATCCCAACACCTACAATGTTCGTGTTACCGACAACGTTCAAAACGTCAAGTTCGGCGCCCAAGCGAACGTCGGCGCTGGAATAACTGGCTGTCATTTTCGTGCCAAGATTATTGATGGGCATCGAGTAATTGGCCGACACAATAGGATGCGTCAAGTCGGTCGATTTATTCGGGTACGGAAAAAGCGGTGTCACGGTAAAGTTTGATCCTTCGGTAATCAGATTGCCGGCGCTGTACGTCAAAGACGGTTGATGCTGACCGCCGGTAATGGTGCCGAAGTTGTTAAAGTCGCCGTCGAGGTGAGACGGCGCTGAATCGGTAACATTCAACACCACATCGGTTGTGCCGGGCGCTTCGCCAGGTTGAAGAACGGCGGCCACATGCAAGTCTGTATTTTCATTCAACAGCATGATGTATTTTTCAAGCGAATCATAACGCAAGGTATTGTGTTCGGTCGCGGGACGAAAACTGTATAAAATATACTTGGTACTGTAATGTTTGTTTCCTCGAACAACCACTTTCCCCAGTTTGCCTTCAATCACATTGATTTGAAGAACGCCCTTGGTGATCCGTTGATAAGGAACATACGCCTGGGCTAAAAAATAACCGCGTTTGCGGTATTCATTTGTCAGCGCCATAGCAACATTCTTGGCATCCTCAAAGCTGAGCTCTTTATTTTCAAACGGGGCCAAAACGGCTCGAAGCACGGAGTCCGGCAGCAAACTGTTTCCATCCACAATAATTTGCTTGATGAAAACTTTGACGACCGGCTGGATTTCGCGGGTTGCCAACGGCGTATTTTCCCCTTCCGCGGCAAAGACTTGACTTGGATGAAAACTTGTGAGCGTCAAAAAACCCAGAATTAAAGCGCTTGCAATTCGTTTATAGTTCATACCCTTCTCCCTTATCCCTAAATTTCTTCCTGCCTTGCCCACCCACAACTCTTCCCGTTGTCTTATCAGATTATATACTGAAAATCCAAATCCTGTCAAGTTTACAAAAAATCTTACATCCCAGATTTAATAAAACCGAGTCGAGAAATCAGCGTATAACACCGGCTTTTCCATCGTCGAATTTTCAAATGGCGTCAATGGGAAACCCAACTCCAGGCGGATGGCCGTGGCGTCACCAGAGCTATATCGGAAACCAAATCCGCCACCCCACAAGCTCTTTGTCGCACCGGGAGTGAGGCGGGTATAGGCACTGGCCATATCGCTAAAGAGTTCAAATTGAAGGCTGCTTTTAGGTTTCGTAAATGCAGGAATCCGGAATTCAAGGGTACCGTTCCACCCCGTGTCGCCCACGATTTCCGCGGGACGATATCCGCGAACCGATTCCGAGCCGCCGGCCAAATATTGCTCCGGTTGGGTCAAGGGGGCAAACGCATACTGCCCCGACGCTCTAAAAATGGCCAAAATCCCCGAACCAAGGCTTTGGAACCGATAAAGATCCATGTTGATCTTTGAGAAATCATTGCCGGCTCCCGGTACGGATGACAGTGGATCGTCATTGGCCTCACCGTTAAAAAGCGTCCCAAGGCCCTTCATAAAGGTACAATCATAAAGATTACTCCCGGAACCGGAAACCCAATTGATGTTATAGGTGACGGCGAACTCGCGCAGCACGTCACGAGAAGTCGGCTGATCCAGGATGGAATTGTGCGCGCTTTTAATATAAAAGTTAGCCATGAAATTCGAACTGTGCGAATCGGTGCGGGATAAGTCCTGGGTCAGTCCGATGTTGGTGATGTTCGTATTGCCGACCACGTTGAGCACGTCGAGCTCGGAGCCCAAGCGGACGTCGGCGCTGGAATAGCCTGCAGTTAACAGGGTTCCGTGATTGTTCACGGGGATACTGTACGTAGTTGAAAAAATCGGGTGTTTAAAATCGGTTGACGAATTTGGATAGGGCCAAAGCGGCTGCATCGTCAAAACAGCTCCTTCTTTCAGGAAATTTCCAAACGTAAACGTCAGAGAGGGCTGGTGCTGACCTCCCGTACGGGAGCCAAAATTATTAAAGTCGCCGTCGATGTGGGAGGGGGCCGAATCGGTTACATTCAAAATCACATCGGTGGTTTCAGCAACCTCGCCGGGTTGCAGCGTCACGGCGACTTGAAAATCGCTGCTCTCATTTAAAATCATGATCTGTTTTTGAAGCGTTTCGTAGTGCAATACGCCTCCCAGGATGGCCGGACGGAACAGGTATAAAATATATTTGGTGCTATAGACGTGATTGCCCTTGACAATCACTTTTCCTATTCGTCCTTCAATCACATTGATCCGAAGAACGCCGTTATGAATTTTTTGATGGTTGACATAAGCCAACGCTATAAAATAGCCCCGTTGGTGATATTCATCGGTGATCTTTTTAGCGATGGCCACAGCATCTTCATAACTGAGTTGCGTATTTTCATAAGGGGCAACCAGTTTATTCAAATCAGCGGTTGAAACGACAGAGTTCCCAATAAAAACAATCTTTTTAATAAACGCCTTAACGACCGGTTGAACTTCACGGGTTGCTAAGGGCGTGTTTTGCCCTTCTGCCGCATGGCTAGGCCTCGATAGAAAACCAATGAAGATCATTGCCACAAGAAAAACAGCAACAGATCCTAAAGGTTCCCGTTTAGGATGCAAACCCTCTCTCCACGCGCTGTTTTTTCTCTTCCCTACTCGTTTCTCCTTTCCCAAAACTGGCGCAAAAAAACAAGCGCCGGGGTTTCCCAACGCTGGGTCGGTTAATTTATATCGTTCTTTCTAAAGGTAAACGTCTGTATTGACAGGCGTGTCGGTTCCAGCCTTATTTCCTACGCTTGAATCGGCTGTAGTAATCGTCGCAGAAGGTCCACTTTGACCGGCACTCGTGCCCGTGGCCGTGTTCGCAGCAACTCCAGTGACGCCGTTTCCATCTGAATTCGAGGGAGCAGTCGTTGTGGTTGTCGTTGTGGTTGTTGTCGTTTTTGTAGTGGGCGCAAGGGTCACTTTAGTAAACGCAATCGAGGTGGTCTTGAGACTGCTCGTTGCCGTTGCTGCCAGTGTTGTCACCTTGCTGGCTTGCGCGGCTTGCGCCGCTTGTTGAGCGGCTTGCTGGGCCTGCTGTTGGGCTTGTATTTGCGCCGCTGTGCTGGATATGTCAACCGGATAGCTTGTGAAATCACCGACCGTCTCGGTTTGCAACCAAAGTGGCGCACCAGGATTCCAAGGGTATGCCGTCGATCCGACGGTGTAAGTGGTAGCTCCGGTTACCGTGATCGCTGCTCCGAAACTATTTGATGATCCGAAAAACTTGCTTAAATCGGAACCACTCTCGAAGTTAGCATATGAACTGGTTGTCATGGCGCGTGTTAAAATGCCTACCGTTCCGCTGACGATCACGCCGGAAGGCAGTGTAATACCGCTTGCAGAGTCAATGTACATCGGTGCGCTCGTTGATATATTGCTAAGGGTGTTATTGGATCCGGTCAAAACAATAAGAATTGCCGTAAGCTTTGAGCCGGTAGCCGTGAGAGTCCCGTTAATTGGCGTAGCAATCGTAGCGATCGCCTTTCCCGTTGACGTCACATTGACGGTTGCCGTCTTTGCAATACTGGCTTGACTCCCTGTTCCCATGGTGCCCGTTACGGTTCCAGTCCCATACACCATACTGCCGCTAAATCCAGCCATGCTGGGCCTTGGGAGCATGAAGCTTCCAAGAAACGCCAACATTCCCAGAATAGCGATTTTTCTTTGTTTTGCAATCTTATTCATACATCTTCCCTCCGATGACCGCCTGGTTCATGGATTGCTGGTCATCCCGGTAATTCTCGCCCGTGCAAATGGCACAAGGGCACATAACCCATAGTTTTTCATAAAATCTAGCCTCTTCCATACCCTCTCCCCCTTACCCCAAACTCCCTAAATGAATCCAATTAAATTCTTCTCTTAGTCAATTATAGCATGGATGAGTTAACATTTTTTTAACATATTGTTAATAATTTGTTAATGATTGTTACGTTTCGTTCACAAACAAAAATCGCCGGATTTCCGGCGATTTTTTTGTTTAAGTATTGATTTTTACTACTTATTATTGTTATTTTGATTATCGTTGGGCGTGCCGGAATTGGTTATCGGTGCATCCGATTGTTGCACTCCTCCGCTCCCAAAGTTGCTATCGACATTGGTGGGGCCGGAAGTACCGGAGTTAATCGCTTGTTGTTGTGAAGAGCTCAAGGGTGCAGGCCCACTTGAACTTGAGCTGTTATTAGTGGATTGCGAAGCTCCGCCTGACGTGGATGGCTTACTAGAGCTGAAAGATGAGCCAGCCGGGACGGTTGGAGCAATATTGCCAACGACGCTGACTCCTGGAATATTCAATGAATAGGTTGAAACTCCAGAAGTTCCTGCGGTAGCGGCCGGAGCAGTAATTGTAGAGAGTTTCACCGTAGTAGTTGTGGTTGGCGTCACCGAACTACTCAACGACGATGATGCTGTTGTCGTAGACGAGGCGGTTGTAGTCGTCGTCGAAGTGGTCACTTTCGCAGCACTGGTAACGGCTGAAGTCGTAGTAGCAACGGCCACGGCTGAAGTGGCATTGTTTTGAGCTGCCGCTGTCGTTAAGGTTGTTGCCGATGTAGCCACAGGCCCAAAAACCGTAACACCAGGGGGTAATGTCGTCTTGGAAAAATTGGATGATCCATAGACGTATGCTTTCTGAATATTTAAGATGGAGCCCAGGTCTACCGATCCCCCTGGAGCGCTTGAGAAATTTGACTTTGCTGTTGCGCTAACACTATTAAGATTCCCATTGGATATAGAGGCTGACATGGTTCCAATGAGCGTGGAATAAGCGTTCATGCTGATGGCGCCAGCGGCAATCGATGGGGCTGATCCGTTAATGAGCACAAGATTAGTCGTTCCAGTACCCGCTCTAACAGCATTGGTGCCACTTAGGGAAGCCGCTCCACTCAGTGCTACAACCACAGTTGCCGGCGATGCGGACGTACCCGAAGAAGAGAAAATTGTCGGATTGGTCGCTGACGCTGACCACGATGAAGCTTGAATCAACGCGAGGGCTTTGGTGGCTGTCACAGCCACAGAACCGCTGTTGGCAGACAATGCTGTATTAATTTGAGATTGCGATGGATTGTTTACACCGGTTGGCGCGATACTGGTTGTACTGGTCACATTCGTAAAACCCGCCATACAAAAATTTGGTAAAATTAAGCTTGCAAGAAGGGCAAAGCCAGCGATAGTAGCATTTTTTTGTTTGTGCTTATTTTTCATGATTTTTCCGCTCCTTTTAGTTTATGCTTTCAGTAGTACGTTGATTCTCCGATTGAAATTCGTCCCGATAACTCTCCCCTGTGCAAATGGCGCAGGGACACATCACCCATAACTTTTCATAAAACCTTGCTTCCTCCATTTCCTTTCCCCCCTACCCAAACTCCCATTTTTCTATTTATACTATAAATTGCTGTTGGTTGCTTCACTGGCCGGCGCTGTGGTTGGTGTTGGAGCGGCTTATCCCAAAGTTGTCAAAGGAATAGGCGGCGGCGGCGTTCCCGGAATGGACGGTCCGGCCCACGCCATTGCGGCGGCAAAAACAATTAAAACTGCTCTTTGTGCGATTTGGCTTGTAAACGAAGGCTTCTGAACCCCTCTCTCCATCAAGTCTCCTCCCGTTTTACAACTTACTGATACAATTTTATCATGGTATCGTTGCCGCAACAATTGCTCGAAAGAATCATTTCCTAGAATTACTTATTAGAAGCAGGCGGAGGATTTGCTACCGGTGGCGCCGGTTTTTCGGCGGGAGTACTGGAAGCGGTGGCTGCCGGAGCTTCCGTAGAAACAGGAGGCTCACCAAATACTGCGCCTGCACTAGGCTGCAACGGTGCCGTGGATTGCGCGGCTGGCGGCACTGGCGCTCCTTGCCTGGGATCTGCCGCTGCTGGAATAACACTGTCACCTTTGTCAGTATTCGGATTAACCAAATTGGGATCAGCGGTAAAAGCTCCTGGAGAGATGCCCGGCATGTTAAAAACTTCGTTTCCCGGAGCTTTGGGAGCCGAAACTGCGGGGACTTGCGGAGCTTGTCCTCCGCCGGCCGGCGCCGGTCCAGCCCACGCCATTTGACTGGCAAAAACGGTCAACATAAGACTCCACCGAAGGCCATCCCATCGTGACATAAACAGTCTCCCCCTCTTTTACAAGAATAGTTTAACATTGATCCTTGTCCATCGCAATTGACCAAAGGAAGTAGGAAAATCAAGGGCCGTTTGACCCATTGATTTTAACCCTTTCTCTTGTTATAATGCAACTATTCTAATCGAATGATGAGGAGGTCTCCATGATCCAAATCATAGGAAGATTAGGGAATCTTGTCTCACGATTCACCCCGAAAAAGCGGGAAGAAAAACCGCCCGTCGAGGAAGAACGCATTACGATCACCACCGTTTCGTCCACACCCCAAGAAACCGACGCCACCCAAATTAAAATTTTACTGCGGAACTACTCTCCATATTGGAGAGCTGTTCAAACAAGACTCACTCCTTTAAAGATGGTGATGAGTCTCGCCTCCACCACCATTCTGGCCGGGGTAGGCGGCTATGAGGGATGGCACAGCGGCCACACGGTGGCCGAAAACCTTTTGGGAAGCGCCACGGGTGCGGTTGCAGGCGCACTTGTTGGCTTTGCGGTCTCATTGTTTACCATGGCCGAACCGATTTTGGCGGCGCGGCGTGAGAAGAAAATGAAACTGGTTGAGCAGCGTGTTGAACAAGAAGAACGGAAACGCAAAGAGGATGAGGAAAGTCTTGCGAAACAAATTCAAGCCCTTGACAGCGCACGTAAAGCGCTGGATGCCAATGCCAGAATCGTCTATGACCTTCAAGAAGAGGTCGGATATCTACGGTGGGCGCTTGAGCATCTGAGAATCCGCAGAAAAGATCCTGACGCCGAAGCCCGTCACATTATCGCTCACCTTCCGCAACTGGAGCCCCCGGACGTTCCAACCCAAAAAGCTAGCTGATGTGTGACACTGAAAATTCAGCGATAAGTCATCGGCTTAAAACAAAATCCAATACATTTTTGCTTTTCGACTCGAAACTAAGGACATATCTCAAAAATCCATGAGATATGTCCTTAGGGTTTATACTACTGCTCTAACTTTTGCTTCATCATTTTCTGTTCTCACTACTACTTTGCCATCAAATCTGGACTCCAGTATTACACATCTTTTTCGTGTTGCAACATGAAAAACCAACTGGCCGTCTTGAAATGTCATCTCATTTTACCTTTTAAAACTCGTGGTCGAAAGCGACTTGGCCGGTGACCGACACTTGGTATGCCGATACTCGGCGCTCAAAGAAATTCGTCAGTTCCTGCACATCTTGCAAGTCCATAAAACCAAACGGATTACGACGCACGCCATAAATCGGCGGAATCTCAAGGGCCGCCATTCGCTGATCGGCGGTAAACTCCAAATAACGGCGCATGTCGGTTTCCGACAATCCCGCGACTCCGAAACTCAACACATCCTGCGCAAACGCCATTTCGCAGTCGACCGCTTCCTTCATCATCGCGACAATTTCATCATTCAATTGAGGCGTAAAAAGCGACGGCTCTTCCTGTCGAACCGTTTTGATCAGTTGAAAGGCAAAGGCAATATGCATGCTTTCATCGCGGAACACCCAATTCGTACCGGACGCCAATCCATTCAGCAATCCTTTCGAACGCAAGAAATAGACATAGGCAAACGCTGCAAAGAAAAATAACCCTTCGGTACAGGCCGCAAACGAAATGAGATTTTTGAGAAAACCGCGGCGATCCTCGGCGGTTTGGAGCAACTGCAGATCATAAATCGAATCGGTCCACTTAAAACAAAAGTCGGCTTTCTTCTTGATCGATGGAATTGTATGGACAGCGGCAAACGCTTGCGCCCGTTCCTCATGGTTCGGAATATAAGTGTCCAGAAGTGTCAGATAGAATTGGACATGAACCGCTTCCTCGTACAACTGGCGGGAAAGATACATCCGGCCTTCAGGCGAGTTGACGTGTTTGTACAAGCTTAGCACCAAGTTGTTGGCAACGATGCAGTCGCCGGTGGCGAAAAAAGCGACAAGGCGATTGATAAGATGCCGTTCCGCCGGGGACATTTTTCGTTCCAAATCGGTGACGTCTGTCGAAAAGTCGACTTCTTCCACCGTCCAGGTATTCTTAATAGCGTCTTTGTACATTTCAAAAAAAACCGGATACTTCATTGGTCTTAACGTTAAGTCCATTCCAGGATCAAGGACGCCGCCTTTGCCTGGATTCGCGGACGTCGGCTTCTTAGTTTGCAGTGTTTCCATTTGCTCCTCCTTCATTCAGGACACACATTAATTGTTTTCAATCAATGTTTATGCCCTTTTCCTATCGCCCTTCCCAAGCTCGCATCAATACTGCATAAAAACAATTAATGTGTGTCCTGGTTTTTACTGGCAGCTTTCGCAGGTTTCCGGGTTTTCAAGCGAACAGGCAACCATGGCCGACGCATCTTTCGTCGGCACCGTCGCTTTCGCAATTTTTGTCGCGGGGCGTGAGCGCAAGTAATAGGTTGTTTTCACGCCTTTTTCCCAAGCGTACATATACATGGAAGACAACTTGGAGATGTTCGGGCTTTCCACGAACAGATTCAACGATTGACTTTGATCGATAAACGCGCCGCGGTCGGCCGCCATGTCGATCAACCCCCGCATCGGAATCTCCCAAACGGTTCGAAAAATCAACCGGATGTCCGCCGGAATCTCTTCAATCATTAAAATTGACCCTTCCGCCATCTTAATTTTCCCGCGCATTTCTTCGGTCCACAATCCCAGGCGCTTTAATTCATCCACCAAGTAGCGGTTGACTTGCAGGAACTCGCCCGACAATGTTTCCCGTTTAAACAAATTGGAAATCTGCGGTTCGATGCACTCGTAAGCCCCGACAATCGACGCAATCGTCGCGGTCGGCGCAATCGCAATCAACAGCGAATTGCGAAGTCCCGTGATCTTAATCCGCTCACGAAGAGCGTTCCACTGTTCTTCGTGGTGAGGGGTTATGCCCCACTCGTCAAACTGAAGCCGGCCCGAAGCTGCCCGTGTTTCCGGGAATGAAGCGTGCGGACCGTATTGAACCGCCAAATCGCACGAAGCCGACAACGCATGATAGTAGATTTCTTCCTGGATTTTTTGTGAGAGTTCCCGCGCGACCGGATCGTCAAAGGGCAACCGCAGTTGAAAGAAAACGTCTTGCAATCCCATTAATCCCAGTCCTACAGGACGCCATCGTTTGTTCGATTCGGCGGCCTCCGGAGTTGGATAAAAATTGATGTCGATGACGCGGTCCAAATATTTTACCGCGGTTCGAACATTCTTAGCAAGCTTCTCGAAATCGAATGTGCCGTCGACCACGTATTTTCCGAGATTGATGGAGCCGAGATTGCAAACCGCCGTCTCGGCGTTTGAGGTGACTTCAACGATTTCGGTGCAGAGGTTTGAAGAGTGAATGAAATTCCCAGGCGCACCGGTTTGATTCGATTTTTTACTGCACGCATCTTTAAAGGTCATCCACCCATTTCCGGTTTCAGCCAAGCATTTCATCATCCGTGAATACAGATCGCGGGCTTTCACTTGCTTCATGTATCGCGCTTCTTTTTCGGCTTGAATATACGCTTCTTCGAACGCTTCCCCGTAAATATCCGTGAAATTGGGAACTTCTTTCGGATCAAAGAGCGACCAAACCCCGTCTTCTTTCACCCGTTTCATGAACAAATCAGGAACCCAGTTGGCCAGATTCAAATTGTGCGTGCGGCGCGCTTCATCACCGGTGTTCTCACGCAACTCCAGAAACTCTTCGATGTCGGCATGCCACACTTCCAAGTAAACGCAGCAAGCGCCTTTCCGCTTTCCGCCTTGATTGACGGCGGCCACTGATGAATCAAGCGTTTTCAGCCACGGCACAATCCCGTTGGATTGTCCGTTCGTTCCTTTGATCAGTGATCCGCGCGACCGTACACGATGATAGGCCACCCCGATGCCGCCGGCAAACTTCGAAAGTAACGCGATATCGCCGTACTTGCGATAGATGGCGGCGAGATCATCCACCGGTGAATCAAGAAGATAGCACGAGGACATTTGGGGATGCCGTGTCGCAGAGTTGAAAAGCGTGGGAGAACTCGGCATATACTCAAAGGATGAAATCAACCGGTAAAATTCGATCGCTTCATTCACCGTTTCCGATAGTCCGCAAGCCACTCTTAAAAAAAAGTACTGCGGCGTTTCAATGACATCCCGCGTGAGCGGATTTCGCAAAAGATAGCGATCGTATACGGTGCGAAGACCGAAATATTCAAAGAAGTCCGCGCGATTTTCTTCGATAGCGACATTCAGCTTGCGCGCGTTCTCGGTGACAAAAGCGGCCACTTTTTCGGCAATCAAACCCATGCGCGTCCCGAACCCAATCGATTGAGAAAACGAGTGGATGTCTTGATTGGCCACTTCTTTGTCAATATACGTCGAAAGCAAGCGAGCGGCTAAACGCGAATACTCCGGCTCCTCCGAGATTAAAAGGGCCGAGGTTGAAATAGAAAGGTTATCAAGCTCCTTGGTGGTGGCCCCATCATAAAGACCGCCGATTGTTTTCGTCGCGATTTTCAAGGTGTCGACATGGGTCAACCCGGCGGAACACCGCGCCACGGCCTTCACGATTTTGTTGACGTCGACCGATTCATAAGTGCCGTTTCGTTTTCGAACCCGCATCGTTGATTCGACATTCTCCGACGGTGTCACGGTCGGTGGAATGGGCGGCTCAAAGCTTGGATTTAAGGTATTAGGATCCCGGATAATTGTCATTTTCTCCTCCAATATTTTTGGTGCGACACACCCCAGTGTGTCACCCAGCTAAGCTGGTACCTTACTCCTACCCGAAAGCATTTGAACAACTTCACCGAATTGCTGGTGATCCTGAAATTCCTGATAAACTGATGCGAATCGAACATACGCCACCGGATCAATGGCCAACAATTTCTCCATGACCATTTTTCCCAGATCAATCGTGGTAATTTCTGAATTCATTTGATTCGAAATTTCACGCTCTATTTCATTGACGGTTTCTTCCAACACACGTGTTTCAACAGGACGTTTACGGCAAGCTAAAATCAGACCTTGAAGAATCTTTTCCCGGTTAAACGGTTCACGTCGGCCGTCTTTTTTGACCACCATGGTCCGGCGGTCTTCAAGTTGCTCGAACGTGGTAAACCGTTTGTGACAGGAAAGGCATTCCCGTCGCCTTCGAATCGCTTTTCCGTCATAAGTCGGTCGCGAATCGATGACTTTGTCTTCCGTGCCTTCGCAGTAAGGGCATTTCATGGTACTTTTCCTTGATTTCTATCAATATCTTGTGATTCCTTCTTTCTGCAACACCACAGGTTGTGGATATTTATCCACAAGGTTTTCAGCAAGTTTTCCCCTCTTTTTGCCCTGTTTTACAGCGTTATGCACAACTTATCCACAGCAAGGAGTCTCGATTTGATAACCAGAAAAAAAAGAAAAAACAAGGAGGGATTTATGAAAAAAATTTTCTCGATTCTTTTCATGGCAATTTCGGTATTAACGGCGGCTTTTGCCTCCGACTATCAAGTAGATCCGGGTCACTCGACCATCGGGTTTGAAATCCGTCATCTGTTTACCACGGTACATGGCCGCTTCACCGACTTTCGGGGGACGATTCATTACGATAAAGACAAACCTCAAAATTCAACGGTCAACTTTACCGTCAAAATTAACAGCCTCGACACCAGCAACGCGATGCGCGACAAAGATTTGCGATCTCCTAACTTTTTTGATGTCGATAAATTTCCGGAGGCAACCTTTTCAAGCACGCGTGTGGTTTTCACCGGAAACAATCAAGCCCGCTTGATCGGCAACTTGACGATTCACGGGGTGACAAAGCCGGTGGGACTGGACATCGAGTTTTTAGGTGAGGGCAAAGACCCATGGGGAAAAACTCGCGGCGGCTTCACGGCCACCACGACCCTGAGCCGCAAGGATTTCGGAATTGTCTGGAACAAAGTGATGGAGGGGGGCGACGTACTGATTGGTGACACTGTCAATTTAAAAATCGACGCTGAAGCGATCGAAAAAACTCCATGACAATCCATACCACCACACTTTCCGTTACCGCGACCCCTGACTTACCACCCAGCTTTTCGACGGTTTGCCAATCCGGACTCACCGTTACGTCCGACGTTGCGACAACGGTTAACACCGTAGATTCAGCAACACTGCCGGACATTGCGCAACTGGAGACCCGAGTGAAAGCGGTGAAGCAATTACACCTTGCGATTCGTGAGGGAAATTTTGCAAACGCCTGGAAAATCATGTCCGCGAACCTGCTTCATCCCCATGCTCGCTACGACGGGTTGAGCACCGTTGAGGTGGCAACCCAATACGCGAACGCACATCCGGAACAAAAACCTGATGTCGATCAATTTATTGACCAACTCAACTCCTGTGCAACTCTAGCTGAATCTAGAATTTATCCAGATGGGAGCCGAGTATATTACGCTGAAACATCTTGGCCTCTCTAAAGGGAGCGACGCGACAGG
>Ga0207024_10042_pt1 | contig 42353 bp, 30 predicted proteins | sample Alteio_BWMinCont_44_FD_153470 | JGI IMG/M metagenome (GOLD analysis project Ga0207024, IMG submission 153470) | Enriched cells from forest soil in Barre Woods Harvard Forest LTER site, Petersham, Massachusetts, United States -... | ecosystem: Environmental > Terrestrial > Soil > Temperate forest >...
GGAACCGCGCGCGAACTCTTGCGCGCAGGTTACGACCGCAATCATCCCTTCGCCGACGTGGTGTTTAATCCGCTGGCCCGTCCTGGAGGCGCTGACTATGGAAATCTCTACATCGGCGTGGGCGACGGCGCGCAAGGCGAAACTCCGGGCCCTGGGCATACTCTTCCCCAACAGCTCAATACCTTCATGGGCAAGATTTTGCGGATCACGCCGGACATTACTTTGCACCCGAAGGATATGCTTAGCCCCAACGGACGCTACCGCATTCCGTCCACGGGTTCCGATCCGAATCCATTCGTAAAAGTAGCGGGCGCCCGCGCGGAAATCTTTGCCTATGGTCTGCGCCACCCGCACCGCATCACCTGGGACCTTCAGACGAAAACCATGTTCGTGAACGATATCGGCCTGCACTATTGGGAAGAAATAGACATCGTCACCAAAGGCGCCAACTACGGCTATTCCGAGCGCGAAGGCAACGAACAACTTTTCGTGGACGACGCTGGCAAAACCGGCAGCCTGGTGAGTCCACAGGTAGCTTTTCCTGATCGGGATCTTTTGCACGTGGATGGGATTGACGAGCCGGTCGCACCCGTTTATCCAGCAGCCGTCTACAGCCATCAAGAGGGCGACTCCATCGGCAGCGGCTTTGCCTACCGCGGCAAACTGATGCCGCAACTTCGCGGAAAATATATTTTTAATGACATGACCACCGGCCGCATTTTTTATGTGGACATCGCGGAAATGATTGCCGCGCGCGGGCAGCGCAATCATGATGCGAAAATTCATGAATTGCAGATTGTCTACAAGAGTCCCTACAACACCGCGAACCAAACTGCCGTGAAGCGCAGCATGTTTGACGTGGTCGCCGAAACGTATGCGCACAAAGGCGGAACTCCAGCGGCGGACCGCGTGCTGCCCGGCGGCGCCGCAGCTACCACCGGATGGAAAGACGCGGACCATAAACAGCCAAAGACCGATCCGGAAGGAAAAGTGTACGGTGGCGGACGAGCGGATATCCGCATCGCGCTGGGCGGCGACGGCGAACTGTACGTGCTCAGCAAGTCCGACGGGATGATCCGCAAAATGGCAGCGGTTGCTTCGCCGTCCAAATAGGCAGGGTGGATCGGGTTTTAGTGGCGCGGGCTTCAGCCTGCGGATTTTGGGCCTACTCTGAAAAAAAAACGCAGGCTGAAGCGTGCGCCACTATTTTTTAAGCGAGGTCATCGTCTCGACGCGGCGCAGCTCCGGGAAATTCCACGCCCATAGCCCGGTCACAATCAGCGTGCCAATCCCTCCCAGAATCACGGCAGGTACGGCGCCGAACCACTGCGCGGTGAGGCCCGATTCAAACTGTCCGATTTCGTTGGAAGCGCCAATGAAAATCATCTCGACGGCGCTGACGCGTCCGCGCATCTCGTCCGGGGTAGCGATCTGCACCAGTGTGGAGCGAACCACAACGCTGACCATGTCCATGGACCCGACCAGCATGAGCGCGACCATGGAGAGCAACAAGCTTCGAGAAATACCAAACAAAACCGTGAAGGCGCCAAAACCCGCCACGCACCACAACATGGTCAGCCCGGCGCGGCTGCGGAATGGCCGGTGGGCCAGAAGGAGCGCCATGCTGCACGCGCCGATCGCGGGGGACGCGCGCAACAGACCCAGGCCCCACGGACCCGTTCGCAGTACTTCCCGGGCGAACACAGGAAGCAGCGCCACCGCACCGCCGAGCAACACCGCAAAAAGGTCCAGCGAAATCGAACCCAGGATGATTTTCTTTTCTCCGATATAGCGAAGCCCGGCCAGCACGGATTTCACGCTGATTGGTTCCCGCCGCCGCGCCTTGGCGCGCAGCTTCACTTGCCCCATCAGGAATATCGCGCCAGCAGCGGCTAGCATGGAGCAGGTATAGACCGCTGCAGGTCCTTTGGCGACCGCGTAGATCAAGCCGCCCAGCGAAGGTCCCAGAATGGTTCCGGCCTGATTCACGGAGCTATTCCAGGCAATGGCATTTTCCAAATGTTCTTCAGGAATGATTTGCGGCACCATCGAACGGGATACCGGGTTATTAAATGCGCGAACCACGCCGCCCAAAATGATTACGGTATAAATTGGAAAGACGGCGCGAATGTCCTTCAAGGCGATGAACAGCAATAAGCTGGAGCAAATGCCAAATCCCACGTAACAGGCCACGAGCAGCTTTCGCCGGTCAAACGAATCCGCGGCGTGCCCGGTGACCAGAAACAGCAGGATTCCCGGCGCAAATTGCGCCAGACCCACCAGCCCTAAATCGAGCGGGCGCCTGGTAATCTCATAGATTTGCCACCCCACCGCCACCGACTGCATCTCAAGCCCGGCGATGATGCAAAAGCGCGCCAACTGGTAACGAGAAAAGTCAGGATACGTGAAGGCTATGCGCCCAGCGCGTGAGGAGTTTCCGGGGTCATCCATCGGCCACTACTGTGCCATAAATTTGCGGTTTCGACGAGGGCGGGACCCGAGGGCCGATTTCTTGCGCGGGATAGCACGGCGAATACCAGCTATTAATCGGGAATATTGAAGTCGTATATGCGGCCCGAAGCGACGCCGCCTGACCGGTTTCCCCCTCGTGCTCCGGACATGGAAGCCGATTGGCCCGTGCCCATGAAAAATGCATATTCCCCAGGTTTCAGGTCGGTATCCAGCGTAATCCTATACATCCTGATTGCGACGTGCTCGGACCGGAACGTGACTTCTTTATCTTTTTGCACTCCGGACTTGCCGCCGGTGATTCCGCCGAAGGAGCCCACCTGAAACTCCCTGCGATTGTCTTTCTTGTTGAGTTTAACCAATACATAATCGGAGGCGTCATCGCCGTCGGGAACGTAAAAATAAAAAGAGGGCTTGCGTTCGCGCACCACGTTTCTGGATGTTGGTCCATCCACGGTGGCATCCCAATGCTGGTTCCTCAGTCCGTCGGTGAAAAAGCTGCCGGCTTTTCCGCCAACCTTCGCATTGGTCAGCGCCTGGCCCTGGATGAGGACGAAATTGACTCCGTTTTTCCAATACACACCGATCTCGGGCGGCGGCAAACTCGGGTCCATCGTTATCGGGGCGTTGGATCCTGTAACAATTGTCGGGGCCGGAGGAGCAGGATTGATCATCACTTTGATTACGGAGTCGGGCACGTTCGCGGTTTTCAGAGCTTTCAGGCCGTCTGTCCCAGTATCGAAACTTACCGAGTCCGCTCCTGTGGCGCTCATGGCGCGGATTTTGGCGATGATGACATCCTCGGAAAGCCCCAGTTGCACCATGGTAATCACATCTTGATTTGTGAACCTTTTCGACATGCCCGAGCCGTTTTGGCTCCAGGCCGGGGACACGAAGAGCAGAATAGCAAGTGCGCCCAAACTCAGTATCCGCTTCACAAAGCCTCCGACCCGCCACACCGAGTAAGTCCGTGAGGTGCTTGATTTCCTTGCATGGGAGCGCACGCCTTTTGGGGGCGCATTTTAGCCACTTCGGCCTCAATCGGCAACGATGATTTTGTAACCTCGCGTTTCCTGGCTTGGATATCGGATCATTTAAGAATAGAGCGTTTTCAATCGCTGGAAATAGCAAGGCTCGAAAATAGTGCGGCATCTTTCATCGAACTGGGTGTATAAGGGCTTGCGGGTAATAAATAAATTCGAGCGCCCGTCCTGGAGAAGAAACCTTGAAAAAGAATCTGCTATCGCTAACTGTGGTCACAGCGCTTTTATTGGGCATTGCATTTAGCGCCCGCGCCCAAACCGAAATTACACTCATTGCTCCCGGCGGCGCCCGCGCCCCGCTGGAAAAGCTCGTCCCTGCCTTCGAAAGCAAGACCGGCAACAAGGTCAAGATGACGATCGGTTCCGGCCTGGGCACCAAGAAGCAAGTCATTCAGGGAGACGCCTTCGATGTGCCCATCGTGCAGGCGCCGCTGGCGGAAGTGATTGCCTCGGGTAATGTGGTCGTTAGCTCTGAAACGCCGCTCGCCAGCGTTGCTGTAGGCGTGGCCGTGAAAAAGGGCGCGCCCAAGCCGGACATCTCGACCCCCGATGCGGTCAAAAAATTGTTGCTCGCGGCAAAGACGATTTCCTATCCAGATCCCGCGGGCGGGGCCGCTGCGGGCGTAAGCTTTGCCGAAACGCTCAAAAAAATGGGCATCGCCGATCAGATCCAATCGAAGATCAAGCTCGCGCAGGGTGGCGCTGCCGCCATGGCGGACGTCGCCAAGGGCAACGCGGAAATCGGATTAACATTTGTCAGCGAAATGGCCGATCCGGGGATTGATATCGTGGGGCCGCTGCCGCGTGAAATTTCGACGCCCACGGTTTTGGTGGGATACGTATCCAGCCACGCAAAAAATCCAGCCGCCGCCAAGGCCCTGCTGGATTTTATTTCCTCGCCCGACGCAGCCGCCGTCTACAAGGCGCAGGGGATGCAGCCGGGACGTTGACATTCATGCCGTCCTTAACAAATAGAGAAAATATTGATTCTGGCCTAAGCCAGGACGAGTGTGGGCGTGGATCATCCATCAGGCGCAATAATCTGTATTTCACAATCGGGACCGCCACAAACGATATCGTGATATCAGGAGCGTGGGCAGCTTGCTCCGAGTTGCGGAGAAGCAGTATATTAGTAGCATGAAAGAGAAGACATCCATCACACTTTCATCCGACCTGCTTGCCCAGGTGGATCGCCTGGCCGGTTCCAGGCTTTCGCGCTCCGCGCTGATTGAACGAGTGCTGCGCATCTACTTTCGCGAGCGCACCCGCAAACAAACTCATGCACGTGACCTGGAGCGCATCAATGCCGCCGCCGACAGGCTCAACGCCGAGGCTGAAGATGTTTTGGCCTGCCAGACGATTGAAGACTGAGCCATCCCGGGGGCTAAAAATTTGAGAACGGGCGAGTTATATCGAGTATGCAAACCGGGCGGGGACCCCAAGCAATACCGTGTTTTCGCAATCGTAAGCCGCCAGGCGCTGATTGATTCCCGGTTTTCAACGGTGATCTGTGTTCCTATTTTCACGAGCGGCGAGGGGCTATCCACGCAAGTCGAGGTCGGACCCGGCGAAGGGCTTAAGCATCCGAGCTGGATCATGTGCGACAACCTCGTCAGCATACGCAAATCGGACCTTCATGATTTCGTGGGATCGCTGCCGCGCGAGAAGCTGGTTCAACTTCAGCAGGCGCTCAAAATGGCTCTCGATCTGGCCTAGTTTCACCGCAATCCTTCCGGTCCTTTCGTCTACTACTGCTTTCGCACTTCTTCCGTAAATCTCTTTCCAACTGCGAACGCAATCGGTTACCGTTTATAAGGAACATGAGCGCCAGACCAACGCTCGTCGTTCACTTTAGGAGGACGGATGAAGCGGATAGCAATCGCAGTATTGGCGTGTGGCCTGATGGCCTGTGGCGCGAGCGCGCAAGATGCGCCGACAGCGCTCAAGACACAAAAAGACAAATTGAGCTACGCGATTGGAATGGAAATGGGCAAGGGCGTAAAAGCTCAGGGGCTCGATGTGGATCCCAATGTTGTCTCCCAGGGTTTGAAGGATGCCGTAACGGGCGGAAAATCCCTGATGAGCGACGAGGAACTCAAGGCGGTAATCTCCGCCTTGCAGGATGATATTAAACAGAAACAGATGCAAGCCCTGGAAGCAGCGGCTGCCGAGAACAAGAAACAAGGCGCTGCCTATCTGACTGAAAACGGCAAGAAAGAGGGCGTAATCACGCTTCCGGACGGTTTGCAGTACAAAATTATTACCGCTGGGCAGGGCAAGAAGCCCGTGGAAACGGATACTGTGATGTGCAACTACACCGGAACATTTACCGATGGAACCGAATTTGATAGTTCTGCGGAAGCGGGGAAGCCCGTGCCCTTCGAGATCAAAACCGTCATTCCCGGTTTTAAGGAAGCTTTGCAACTCATGCCGGTGGGTTCCAAGTGGCACATCGTCGTGCCCGCCGACCTCGCCTACGGCGAGCGCGGGGCCGGAGGAGTTATTGGACCCAACGCCACGTTGGTATTTGACATTGAGTTGGTTTCGATCCAGAGCGCTGCGGCGGACTCGAAGTAGTTTTTAGTGGCACGTGCTTTAGCCTGTGGGTTTAGATGGTGCACTCGCAAACATTAAACCGCACAGGCTGAAGCCCGTGCCACCTTACGGAGCCTTCAATCCAATTGCCATCCGCATTTATCTGTGAGGGAACACGCACGCCCATCGGGCGGTATGGGGGCTCGCTCGCGCAGGTGCGCACGGATGATTTGGCAGCTGTTCCACTGGCCGCCATGCGGGAAAAATTCGAGGGCAGCGACTGGCAATCGGTGGACGAAGTCATTTTCGGCTGCGCGAATCAGTCCGGGGAAGACAATCGCAATGTCGCACGCATGGCGTTGCTGCTCGCCGGCATTCCCTGCGGCGTCCCGGCGGTAACAGTCAACCGGCTGTGTGGCTCTGGGATGGAAGCGGTCGCGGTCGCAGCGCGCGCCATTGCCGCCGGAGAAATTTCTTTGGCCATCGCCGGAGGCGTTGAGAGCATGAGCCGCGCCCCGTTCGTGATGCCGAAGGCCACAACCGCCTTTTCACGAACCGCCGAAGTTTACGACACCACCATCGGCTGGCGTTTTCCAAATCCGCAAATGATGAAGCTGTTCGGAACCGCCTCCATGCCGGAAACCGCGGAAAATGTCGCGGAAAAATACAAAATTGACCGGGCGTCGCAAGACTTGTTTGCGTTGAGATCACAGCAAAAGGCTGTCCGTGCGCAGAAGGCGGGAATCCTGGCGCAGGAAATCACGCCCGTGAATATTCGCGGCCCGAAAGGCTCCACAACCATCGTTTACGAAGACGAGCATCTCCGCCCGGACGCGACGCTCGAAGCACTCGCCAAATTGCCGACACCCTTCCGCCAGAACGGAACAGTAACGGCCGGAAACGCTTCAGGAGTGAATGACGGCGCGTGCGCCCTGTTTGTGGCTTCGGAACAGGCGGCGGCGCGCTTTGGACTGAAGCCGATCGCGCGAGTGCTGGGCTCGGCGACAGCGGGCGTGGAGCCGGATTACATGGGCATCGGGCCGATCTACGCCGTTCGAAAGCTGCTCACGCGCATGAAATTGACAATGGCGGATGTGGACGTATTTGAATTGAACGAAGCGTTTGCCTCGCAGGCGTTGGCGGTCACGCGAGAATTGGGATTGCCGGACGACAGTGAGAAAGTGAATCCCAACGGCGGCGCCATCGCCATCGGGCATCCGCTGGGAATGAGCGGCGCGCGTCTGGTCCTGACGGCTTCGCGTCAGATCCAGCGGATAAAGGGCCGCTACGCGCTGGCCTCCATGTGCATTGGAGTGGGGCAGGGAATCGCAATTCTTCTCGAACGTGTCTAGCCCGAATTCTTCGCAATAAATTTATGAATTGATTTGCGCCGCGCGATCAAGTAGGACAGGCTTCAGCCTGTCAGGTTTAAATTTTCATGGGCTCACATCTAAACCAGACAGGCTGAAGCCTGTCCTACATCACTCCTGTTTCATTCTCGACACGCACCCTTCCAGGTGCTCGTGCATTTCCTCAGCCGTGCCGCCATGAATTCTTCCATGTCCCGGGAGCACCCATTCAAAACGATAGCCGAGCAATTTTTCCATCGAGCGCGTTTGTTCCGCCCAGGAATACCAGCAGACGTGGCGGAATGCGGTGAGTGTTTCACGTTTTGGAGACCACGCCAGGTGATCGCCTGTAAATAATACTTTGTCGCGGTAAAGCAGCACCTGATGGCCGCGCGTATGTCCGGGAGTGGGGATCAGCAAGAGGTCATCATCCAGCCGCAGGGGATCGGTGCGCGTGATCACGCGCTCGATGCCGAGCGCGGTGGCGGCGTCGCCCTCGTGCATTACGCGGGGACAATGAAAGTGCGAGGCAAATTTGACGTGGTCGGCAATATCATCGCGGTGCGAGAGAAACATCAGGCTCGCGCCGCCCATCTCTTGGATGCGCTTTACGAGCGGCGCGGTGAAGCGAGGGGAATCAACCAGCACATTTCCGCCTCGCTCCGGCGGCCGCACGATCAGATAGGCCCACGCGCCGAAACTCGCCTCGGAAGTGAAGCCGCAAAAATAAACGTCGTCCACCACATGCACGGGGAAGGCTGCAACTCCGGTGCGCGCGCTGCGGCGAGTGGTGGTACCGATGGAAGCCGTGGGGCAGGCGACCAGCGCCATGAACGCGCGATGCTGCTCGCCCGGATTTTGCGGCTGCCGGTAGACGCTGGATTGCCCGCCGTGATCGTGGAAGCTGGCCGGTGCGATTTGACGGCAGGCATCGCAATCAATGCAGCTTTCATCCACATAAAATTCGCCTGCCACATTTTCGCGGAGCCGCCGGTTAATCTGCGCCATAAATGATTTGATTCCGTTCCTGTATGGAAAGTCGCATCTGGATGTGTTCTCTGGCCTGCAAACCAAAATACCTTATAATCCTTGCCGGTTGAAGGCCATGCGATATATGTTTCCAATCTCCACCGAGGTGATGCGTTGGCGGCAAAAGTGAAACCCGTGAAGTCCAAGTCTCGAACAAAACCCACAATGGCAAAAAAGCCGCAGAGCAGCAGGAAGAAATTAAAGATTGCGATTGCCGGCTTTGGCACGGTGGGCCGCTCTGTGGTGAAGCTGTTACTGCAAGAGGCCAACGAATGCTTTGAATTGACGCACATTTTTAATCGCAGCATCGCCCGAAAAAAAGTGGACTGGGTGCCCGCCAGCGTGCGCTGGACGGAAAGCATCAATGAAGTGCTTTCCTCGGACGCCGATATTTTTGTGGAATTGACCGGAGGGCTGAAGCCCGCGGGCGATTGGATCCGCAAGGCGTTGCGAGCCGGCAAGTGTGTCGTCACCGCCAATAAACAGTTGATCGCCGAAAGCGGACCGGAGCTGGTGGGCCTGGCTCGCGAGGCCGGCAGGCGCCTGGAATATGGCGCGTCGGTGGCCGGAGGAATACCGGCGATTATCGGAATTCAGGAAGGCTTGGCTGGAGACCGGCTATACAAAATTGCTGGCGTTCTGAACGGAACATGCAACTACATCCTGACGAAAATGGAATCCACGGGCGCGAGTTTTGAATCGGCGTTGAAAGAGGCGCAGGAGTTGGGATTCGCCGAAGCCGATCCGACGGCCGACGTGGATGGGTATGACGCTCGAGCCAAACTCGTGATTCTGACGCAAGCCGGACTGCGCGCCCGAGTGAAAAGCGAGCAGATTCCGTGCTGGCCGATTTCCGCCGTTGGGGCCGTGGACTTTGCCTACGCTCGCGAACTAAATTGCGCCATTCGGCAAATTTCCCTGGCGAAAAAGGAAACGGTAGATGGATTGAGCGTGCGAGCGTTTGTGCGGCCCGCGCTGGTTCCGGCGTCCTCGCTGGTGGCGCACGTCGAGGGCAGCAAGAATCTGGTGATGGCCACCGGGCAATATGCCGGGCAAATGGTATTTTCCGGATTCGGAGCGGGCGGAGATCCCACGGCCGTTGCGGTGGTTTCCGATCTTTATTCGATCGCGCGCGGAGGGACGGCCCCGCAGAGCAACGTTCCCGAAGTCGAAACGCCCCGGGACGTTAGCGGCGAATTCACGGCGCCCTACTATTTGCGTTTCGTGGTCAAGGATCGTCCCGGAATTATCGCCGCCGTAGCCACGGTTCTTTCCAGATACGGCATAGGGATTGACGCCGTTTTGCAACGGCCCGGGTATCCTCACTCCGCCCTTCCGTTCATCATGACCCTGGAGAGTTGTCCGAGTGCGCAGCTTGGCTGCGCCTTGCAGGAAATCAACCGGCTGGATTTTCATGTGGAGCCCGTGCTCTGCATGCCGATCCTGCTGGATTGAAATTGCTTGGGAGAGGGGTGAAACCTCACCCTAACTCAGGTTCGTGAGGTTACTTCGTTGCCAGCGACGCTGGTATTTCCCATTCTCAAATCTCAAATCTTAAACGCCTCCAGGGATTCCGGAACAAACAGCTCTTGCGGAGTCAATATTCGTTTGGAAAGACCCTGCTCGAACGAATATCGCAGGAACGTGCTCAGCACGTGGACGTTCTTCTCGAATCCGTACGGCCAAAAATCCTGGCCCATCAGCTCCTGCGTTTGCTCCGCATGACGAATCTGCCAGGGCAGCATGACCTTGAGCGCCGCTGTCTCGAACAGGTCATCGTAAACTTCCCGCTGCGCAAGCACGAAAGCCTTGTAGAGCGATTGCGCGATCCAGGGGTGCTGTTCGTACAATTCCCGGCGGATCACGATGGTGTGCATGATGGGGAAAATATTCGTTCGCTGGTAATACTCGCGCTCCACCGTTTCGTAATCCTCAAACAGCCTGCGGACGATTCCTTTTCCCATCGCCAGCGCGGAGGGCGTGCGCGGAGAATAGATGGCGTCTATTTCTCCGCCGAGCAGCATCTGGGAAAGGGTTTTGTCATCGGCGATATTTTCGAGCCGGATTTCGGGCGGCAGGGAAACAGTTTGCTTTTCGGTGCGTCCAGGAGTTTCTTCGCCGCCGCGGAAATAGCTGACGCTGGAAACGGGCACGTTGTAATCGTCGCTCAGAATGCCTCGGATCCACACGCCCGCAGTGAGCTGGTATTCCGGATTGCCCACGCGCTTTCCGATCAGATCCTTCGGCTCCCGGATCCCGCTATTGCGGTTGATGAAGATGCAGGAGTGCCGGAAACTGCGCGAAGGGAAAACGGGAATAGCCACAAAGGGCCGGGGTTCGCGAAACAGGGAGAGGGTATACGAGGAGAGGGACATTTCGGCCACGTCAAATTCGCGGTGGCGGATCATCCTGAAAAATGTTTCCTCGACCGGGATATTGATGTAAGTCAGATCAATTCCGTCAACGGGGATGCGATCTTCGAGCAGCCCGCGCGTGCGGTCGTAATTCCAGCAGGCCAGCGACAATCGAAGTTTTGACATGAATAATTTCTCCACGCTGAAATTCCTTGCCCCGGCATCTTCCGAATTTCCGCTCTGCACTGTCCGGATTTCCGAAAAGCCGGGAACACCCGCAGCCAATCCGAAGTATTCTATCTCACTGGCAATATTCAAACAGAAATTCCAGCAATCCGCTGGAATCCGCCTACGCTCTGGCGATCGGAGCGAAAATCGACTCCCTCCCCTATTCTCATTCACCGCGCAGTATCAACGCAAAAGTGACCGCAAATGTATCCAATGCCCTAAAATGGACATCTTATGGGAATGGCTGGTGGATTCGGGGGGATGGGTGCGCAACGAGGCATCGGTGGGCACGTGGAGCGAAGTCCGCGAACTCGCGAGGCCCGCGATTCTGTTTCGCACGACGTGAGCAAGGCCAAACCCTCGCGGGTGTGGGATCAGTTGCCGGAAGTGTGGGCGCTGCTAAAGCCGCGCAGGGGATTGCTTGCCTTGGGCATGGTGCTCATGGCCATCAACCGCGTTTCCGGGCTGGTGCTGCCCGCCTCACAGAAATATTTGTTCGATAATGTGTTCTCCAGGCACCAGACGAAACTCCTCACGCCTCTGGTTGCGGCCGTATTGTTGGCCACGCTCATTCAGGGGTTGACGTCCTATGCGTTGACGCAATTACTTTCCAAGGCCGCCCAGCGCATGATTACCGAATTGCGCCGCAAAGTGCAGGAGCATGTTGGGCGTCTTCCCGTGGCCTACTACGACTCGAACAAGACGGGCGCGCTCGTTTCACGAATCATGAACGATGTGGAGGGCGTGCGGAACCTGATCGGCACGGGCCTTGTGGAATTTTTGGGCGGGCTGTTAACGGCCACCATCGCGCTGGTGTTGCTCCTGCGGATCAGCCCGCTGATGACGGGCGTCGCGTTTGCTTTGTTGCTCACCAGCATGCTTTTTTTGCGCAAGGCCTTCGGAACGATCCGGCCCATCTTTCGCGAGAGATCGAAGATCAATGCCGAAGTCAGCGGGCGCCTTACCGAATCGCTTTCAGGCGTTCGCGTCGTCAAGGGCTATCACGCCGAGGCCCGCGAGCACGATGTATTTACGCATGGCGTCCAACGCCTGCTCGATAACGTGCTGCGGTCCCTGACCACCATGTCCATGATGAGTTTTTCGACCACCGCGCTGCTGGGAGTTTCCGGCGGCCTCGTAATGCTGATTGGTGCGCACGAAATCCAGGGCGGCACGCTTACGGTTGGCGGCTATGTCAGCTACATGGCGTTCCTGGCGTTTTTGGTGGCGCCGGTATTTCAGGTTGTCGGCATTGGCACGCAACTCACCGAAGCGATTGCGGGTCTAGAGCGCACGCGTGAAGTGCTCGACGAACGTCCCGAGGATGAAGACCCGCGCCGCACGGTCACGCTGCCGGACATTGCCGGCGAACTCGCGTTTGATCACGTGAGTTTCTCCTATGAGCCCGGCAAACCGGTGTTGCAGGACGTAAGTTTTTGCGCGCAGCCCGGCACGGTGACGGCGCTAGTGGGTTCGTCCGGCTCTGGAAAATCCACGATGATCGGGTTGATTGCCGCGTTTCACGTGCCCACCGAAGGCAGCGTGCTGGTGGATGGCGTGGACCTGGCTACGGCGCGCCTCGATTCCTACCGCACGCGTTTGGGAGTTGTGCTGCAGGAATCGTTCCTGTTTGACGGTTCGATCCGCGAGAACGTCGCATTTTCCAGGCCGTATGCGACCGAGGAAGAAATTCTGGCCGCCTGCCGCATCGCGCGCGTGGATGAATTTGCCGAACGCTTTCCAGAAAAATACGCCACCATCATCGGCGAGCGCGGCGTGAAGCTCAGCGGCGGTCAGCGCCAGCGCGTTTCCATCGCCCGCGCCATCCTGGCTGACCCGCGTATTCTAATTCTCGACGAAGCGACGTCCAGCCTCGATTCCGAATCCGAAATGCTGATTCAGGAAGGCCTCGCGCAATTGATGCGCGGGCGCACCACGTTTGTCATCGCGCACCGCCTTTCGACGATTCGCCGTGCCGATCAAATCCTGGTTGTCGAAGCGGGACAAATTGTTGAGCGCGGAACTCACGCGTTCCTCTACCAGGCCAACGGGCGGTATCGCGAACTGTATGACAAGCAGCACGGCCTGGAATCCAATCTGTTTTTGGCGGCCGGCGAAGGCGATCTGCCCGAACCATCCAGCGAGGAAACTTTGAAGCAGCGCAATGCCGATCCCGATGTGCTGCGCCTGATCCGCAATCCTCCCGCGTAGGTAGAAGGGGTAAATGCAACGGCACCACTTTCGTGCCTTGCCATTGTATTTCTCTGTGCCCTCTGTGTTCTTTGTGTTAAAGATTTTGATTTCCTGCAGAAGAGGCAAAGGCTTTAACACAGAGGGCTCAGAGAAAATTTAAGGGAGTTTTGAATTTAGGAGGCTCGCGCCCTGCTTACTTGGTATCGGGGATTTCGAGTTCCGGATTTTCTGCCGCGCGTTGCCGCACCAGGGTAATGAAAGCGGTGCAAGACCGGGGCAGGGTGCGATCACGGCGGTAAACCAGCCCGAGTTCGCGCCACAATTCCAGATCGGCTATGGGGATCAGCTTCACTTCGCCGGCCCGCACTTCGTTGCGCGCAAAGCTCGCGCTGATCAGCGAAACGCCCAGGCCCGCGGCGACGAAGCACTTGATCATGCCCACGCTGGTCAATTCCATTGTGATTTGCAATTGCGCTTTGTATGGCCGGAAATGCTTGTCCAGCAACTGGCGCGTAAATCCCGTGCGCGGGAAAATCAGCGGCTGCTCGGCGATATCCTTCATGCGCACGGACTTGAGCTTGGCCAGCGGGCTGCGCGGATTCACCATCAGCATCAGGCGATCGCGGTAGATCGAATGAAATTTGAGGCTGGGCGATTTGGCGGGAAGCGTAACGATTCCCACGTCCACAGAACCGTCCTCAACTTTTTGCAACACCTTGTGGCTGAAATTGCGGTAAATGCTGATTTGCACCGCGGGATATAGCTTGTGATATTCGGCGAATATATCCGGTAGCACATACAGGCATGTCGCTTCGTTGGCGCCGAGCGCCAGCACACCGCGCGGGGTGGTGGCTTTATCGGCCACCGCACGCAACGACTCGCCACGCATGTTGACCATGCGCACCGCATATTCAAACAGAGTCTCGCCGGCGGAAGTCAGCCGCACGGACTTGCGTCCGCGATCAAACAGTTTTTCGCCGTACTCCTGCTCGAGTTGGCGAACCTGCGCGCTGACGGCCGGTTGCGAGCGAAATAACTTCTGGCCCGCCCGTGAAAAGCTGCCAAGCTTGGCGATTTCAATGAATGTTGTGAGTTGGTCGAAATCCATAATTTGGTGGCGGGATTATATCAGAAGCAGGCCGAACTGCCCCTTTATTCAAAATATTGATGCTGTGGATAAAAAAGTGTTGCCATCGCCGGAGGGACATTTCGGCCCCGGGAGTGGTAAGATGATCACTTTCCGGAAATCCGGTCAGGGGCGGGGTTGAAGCGTAGAGTGCACCCGTTTCGGCGGAGAACTCTACTTTCACGGGTCAAAATAAGGACAGCTCATAGCCGATCACATGAAAGAACTGTACCCATTTTCAAGTGGGCTGCAAGTACAGCCCACACCTGTTCGCGGTTTGCCGCAGGCTCAGGGGCTTTACCGCCCCGAGCACGAGCACGACGCTTGCGGGATCGGTTTCGTTGCCAGCATTGAGGGGCGCAAGACGCACGATATCGTGGTCAAGGGTGTGCAGATTCTGATCAACCTTGCCCATCGTGGCGCCTGCGGCTGCGATCCGCAAACCGGCGACGGCGCGGGCATCTTAATCCAAATTCCGCACGCTTATTTTGAACGGGAAGCAAAGAGTTTGGGATTCTCGCTTCCGGCCGCGGGCGAGTACGGCGTGGGCATGGTATTTCTTCCTGTCGATCCGCACGACCGCCTGCTTTGCGAAGGAATTATCGAGAAAATCGCGCGCGAAGAAGGCCTGAGTGTGCTGGGGTGGCGCGACACGCCGATCAACGGCAACAGCATCGGGCGCGTGGCGCGGGCCTCGCAACCCTACATCGAACAGATTTTCATCCGCAGTGCGCCGGGCATGGATCAGGACGCCCTTGAGCGCAAGCTCTTTGTGGTGCGCAAAAGAGCGGAAGCGGAAGTGTTCGCGACCGACCTGAAAGAAAAAGATTTTTTTTATATTCCGTCGCTCTCCTCGCGCACCATTGTCTACAAGGGATTGTTGCTGGCCGGGCAGATCACCGATTTTTATAAGGAACTGCTCGATCCCGAGTTGACCAGCGGGCTGTGCCTGGTTCACCAGCGCTTTTCGACCAACACGTTTCCCAGCTGGAAGCTGGCGCACCCGTACCGCTACATCTGCCACAACGGGGAAATCAATACGCTGCGCGGAAACATGAACTGGATGCACGCGCGCCAGTCCGTGCTGGCGTCTCCTTTGTTTGGCGACGATATCAAAAAGCTTTTGCCTATCATCACGGCCGGTGGCAGCGATTCCGCCATGCTGGATAACGCCGTCGAGTTGCTCACGCTTTCCGGCCGCTCACTGCCGCACGTGATGTCCATGCTGATTCCCGAAGCTTGGGATCACGACGTCACCATGCCGGAGGACATCAAGGCCTTTTACGAATATCACGCCTCGTTGATGGAACCGTGGGATGGCCCCGCGGCCGTAGCGTTCACTGACGGCCGCATGATCGGCGCGAAGCTGGACCGCAACGGTTTGCGCCCCGGCCGCTATCTGGTCACGCACGATGGTTTGGTGGTGCTGGCCTCGGAAGCGGGCGTATTGCCCATCAAGCCCGAGGACGTGCGCATGAAGGGCAGGCTCGCGCCCGGCCGCATTTTCCTGGTGGATACCGAAAATAAACGCCTGATCACCGACGAAGAAGTGAAACAGGAACTGGCGTCTCGCCGTCCGTACGCGCAATGGTTGAAGGAAAATCAAATCACGCTCGATCATCTGCCGAGCCCGACGCACGTCTTGCCCACCAATCACGACACCATCCTGATGCGGCAGCGCGCCTTCGGCTATACCGATGAAGATTTGAAAACGATTCTTTCTCCCTCGGCGCTGGCGGGCGAAGAACCCATCGGCTCGATGGGCATTGATACGCCGCTTGCATGCCTGTCCGACAAGCCGCAGCTTCTTTTCAATTATTTCAAGCAGACGTTCGCGCAGGTTACGAATCCGGCGATTGATTCGATCCGCGAAGGTTTGGTGATGTCACTGAATTCCTATATTGGAAGTGAAGGCAATATCCTGGACGAAACGCCCAAGAATTGCCATACGCTGAAACTTCGCCATCCGGTAATTTCCAACTGGCGCTTGGAAAAGCTGCGCCGCGTAAGCTGGGGCAGTTTCCTGGCTGCCAGCCTGCCAATGCTTTTCCGAGTGAAGGGCGGCGATGAGCAGCTGGATCTGGCGATTGAGACGTTGTGCCGTCGCGCTTCGCTGGCCATCAAGTCAGGTTACACGCTGCTGATTTTGTCCGACCGTGGCGTGGACAATGAATACGCGCCGATTCCCAGTCTGCTGGCGCTTTCGGCGGTTCACAACCATTTGATTCGCGAGAAAACGCGCAATCAGGTGGCCCTGATCGTGGAGTCCGGCGAGCCGCGCGAGGTGATGCATTTCGCGTTGCTGCTGGGCTACGGCGCCAGCGCCGTGAATCCGTATCTGGCCATCGAAACGCTCGAGGATCGTCACCGGGCCGGCGCTTTTCCGGCGGAATATACCTGGGACAAAGTTTTCAAAAGCTATATGAAGGCGATTGACAAAGGTCTGCTCAAAACATTTTCGAAGATGGGAATTTCCACGCTGCAGAGTTATCAGGGCGCGCAAATTTTCGAGAGCATTGGGCTGAGCCAGCCGCTCATCGAAAAATATTTTACAGGCACGTCTTCGCGTATCGAGGGCATCGGCATCGAAGTGCTGGCTCGCGAAGCGCTGATGAAACACGAATTCGCGATGCAGCCGCCGCATGAATCCGATACCGAATTGCGCGTGGGCGGCGAATACCAATATCGCGTGCGCGGAGAGCGCCATCTGTTGAATCCCACCACGGTCAGCAAGCTGCAACACGCCGTGCGCAATTCCAAATTCGAGACCTTTCGCGAATTTGCCGACATCGTCAATCAGCAGAACCGCGATCTGCAAATGCTGCGCGGCATGTTTGAATTCAAAGCCGCGGGCCCCGCGGTGCCGCTCGATGAAGTCGAGCCTGCCGCCGACATCGTCAAGCGCTTTGCCACCGGAGCCATGTCCTTCGGCTCGATCAGCAAGGAAGCGCACGAAACGCTGGCCATCGCCATGAACCGCATCGGCGGAAAGTCCAATACCGGCGAAGGCGGCGAAGATGAAGCGCGCTTCCAACCCGATTCCAACGGCGATTTGCGCCGCAGCGCCATCAAGCAGGTGGCCTCCGCGCGTTTTGGCGTAACTACGAATTACCTGATCAATGCCGACGACCTGCAGATCAAAATCGCGCAAGGCGCGAAACCCGGCGAGGGCGGCCAGTTGCCCGGCCACAAAGTGGACGACGTGATTGCGCGCGTGCGCCACTCGATTGCCGGCGTTGGACTAATTTCTCCGCCGCCGCATCATGATATTTATTCCATCGAGGATCTGGCGCAGCTTATTTTCGATTTGAAAAATGTGAACCCGCAGGCGCGAATTTCCGTGAAGCTGGTCGCCGAAGTAGGTGTGGGCACGGTGGCAGCCGGCGTGGCAAAAGCGCACGCGGACGTCATTCTGATCAGCGGTTACGATGGCGGGACCGGCGCGTCGCCGATCAGCTCCATACGGCACGCGGGAGTTCCGTGGGAACTCGGCCTCGCCGAAACGCAGCAAGTTTTGGTCATGAACGATCTGCGCAGCCGTGTCCGCCTGCAAGTAGACGGCAAGCTGCAAACCGGCCGCGACGTCGCGGTCGGAGCGTTGCTTGGCGCTGAAGAGTTCGGCTTCGCCACCACTCCGCTGATCGCCATGGGCTGCATCATGATGCGTAAATGCCATCTGAACACTTGCCCAGTCGGCATCGCAACGCAGGACCCGGAACTTCGCAAGAAATTCCAGGGCACTCCTGAGAATGTCATCAATTTCCTGTTCTACGTGGCTGAAGATCTGCGCCTGATCATGGCGGAACTCGGCTTCCGCAAAGTGGACGAGATGGTTGGCCGCGTGGATTGCCTGGTTCAGCGCAAAGACGTGGAGCATTGGAAAGCGAAGGGAATTGATCTCTCTTCCGTTCTTTACAATCCGCCGATGCCCAGCCATGTTGGCCGGCGCTGCACGCAGGAGCAGGATCACGGACTGTATGACGCCCTCGACGGCGAGTTGATCCAGAAAGCCGCCGAAGCCATCGAACAGCGCACCCCGGTTTCGCTCAGCCTGCCGATTCGCAACGTACACCGCACCGTTGGCGCGATGCTTAGCGGACGCATTGCGCGGATTCACGGATCAGCAGGCCTGCCGGACGACACCATCCGCGTCCAGTTTCACGGCTGCGCGGGACAAAGTTTCGGCGCCTTCCTGGCCAAGGGCGTCACGCTCACTCTCGAAGGCGAAGCCAACGACTATGTTGGCAAGGGGCTCTCGGGCGGAAGAGTTATTATTTATCCTCCACGCAACTCGACGTTCGTGCCGGAAGAAAATATTCTGGTGGGCAACGTCTGCCTGTACGGCGCGACGAGCGGAGAATTATTTCTCAACGGAATGGCCGGCGAGCGCTTTGCCGTGCGAAATTCCGGCGCCATTGCAGTGGTCGAAGGCGTTGGCGATCATGGCTGCGAATACATGACCCGCGGCCAGGTGATCGTGCTGGGAAAGACCGGACGCAATTTCGCGGCGGGCATGACCGGTGGTATCGCGTACGTCCTCGATCAAACCGGCGAATTCTCCTCCGTATGCTGCAATCACACGGACGTGGACCTGGAGCCCGCGAGCGACGCGAAAGACATCGAGATTTTGCACCGGTTCATCACGCGCCACGCGGAGTTCACTGGCAGCCCACAGGCGAAATATATTTTGAAGCATTGGGACACCATGGTTCAGAAAATCGTCAAGGTTTTCCCGCACGAATACAAACGCGTGCTGGGCATTCCACGAATTCCCGCCGGCGTTCTGGCCGCACAGGCCGGCAAAGCGCAGGGGCAGGTGATTCGTGGGTAAGGTGACCGGATTCAAAGAATTCAAACGCGAATTGCCTGTCCGTCGTCCCGTCGAAGAGCGCGTTCATGATTATTTCGAGGTCTACCAGCCGTTTCCGGAAGAAAAAGTGCGCGTGCAGGCAGCGCGCTGCATGGATTGCGGCATACCGTTTTGCCACACGGGTTGCCCGGTCACCAATATCATTCCGGACTGGAACGATCTGGTGTATCGCGATCGCTGGAAAGATGCGATTCGCGTGCTCCACTCCACCAATAATTTTCCGGAATTTACCGGACGCATTTGCCCCGCGCCCTGCGAAGCGGCCTGTGTGCTCGGAATTAATGAACCCGCCGTCGCCATCAAGCTGATCGAAAAAACCATTGTGGATCGCGCCTGGGAAGAGGGCTGGATCAAGCCGGAGCTTCCGGAATCGCGCACAGGTAAGCGTGTCGCCGTGGTTGGCTCTGGGCCTGCGGGCCTTGCCGCCGCGCAGCAACTGAATCGCGCGGGACATCTGGTCACCGTTTTTGAAAAAGCGGACCGCGTCGGCGGCCTGCTGCGCTACGGCATCCCCGATTTCAAATTGGAAAAGCGCGTGCTCGATCGCCGTCTCGATCAGATGATCGAGGAGGGAGTCATTTTTCAAACCCGCGCTCACGTAGGGGGAAATATTCCCGCGCAAGACCTGCGCAAGGAATTTGACGCCGTGCTGCTCAGCGGCGGCGCGGAGCAGCCACGCGACCTCAACGTTCCCGGGCGCGAACTCAAGGGCATTTATTTCGCCATGCAATTTCTGCCGCAGCAAAATAAAGTGATCGCGGGCGACACAATACACGAGCAGATTCTAGCCACCGGAAAACGCGTTGTGATTATCGGTGGCGGCGACACCGGCGCGGACTGCCTGGGCACGTCGCACCGGCAGCAGGCGAAGTCCGTGCATCAATTTGAAATCATGCCCATGCCGCCCGGCGAGCGCCACCCGAGCACGCCGTGGCCGCTATGGCCCTTGCAGTTGCGCACCGAAAGCGCGCATGAAGAGGGCGGCAAGCGCGATTGGGCGCTCAATACCGCGAAATTCACGGGCGATGAAAAAGGCAATGTGAAACAGCTCCACGCGATTCGCGTCGGCCCGCCGCCGAAATTCGAATCTCTCCCAGGAACTGAATTCGTGATGGATGTGTACCTGGTCCTTCTGGCGCTGGGTTTCATGGGCCCTGTAAAACAGGGCATGATCGAACAATTTGGCGTGAACCTCGATCCCCGCAGCAATATCGCCACCGGCGCGGATTACATGACTTCTGTTCCCGGCGTGTTTGCCGCAGGAGACATGCGCCGCGGCCAGTCGCTGGTGGTCTGGGCAATTTCGGAAGGCCGCAAAGCTGCCATATCCGTGGACAAATACCTGATGGGAAGTTCCAACCTGGGGTAGTCCCCGCCGTCCCGCGTTACGTAATTTAGAATTTCAATTCACTGCGTTTACTGGTTTTTTTGAACTCGCCAGATCCGTTAGCCGGATCACGGCAGCGGCGGCCGTGCAGCGCACCGACGTATTGTCGTCCATCATCGCGGGCACGATGCCGTCGAGCAATTGCGGATCACCGCGCCTGGCAATGGCTTCCAGCGCCGCCGTCTTCACCAGCCAACTCTTGTCGGAAGTTTCCTTTACCAGCGCCTCGCCGCTTTGCGGATCAGGGTCGCTCGCGAGCATTTTTGCCGCCGCGGCGCGAACGGGAGAGACGTCGTCGGTGCGTAATGCCTGGAACGCTTCCAATCCAATGCCAGCGTAAGGTATAAATCCGATCCCCTGCTCGATTCCGATCTTCGCCAATTGTTTCGGATCCTTCAACATTTTCATCTGATCCGCGATCATGCCGTTGCCGGTCTTTTTCTCACCGGTCAGAAACTGGTAGTAAACCTCATAGGCTGCCGGGTCCTTCGAAGGAATCAAGGCGCTGGCGGCCGCGAGCACCACGGAAGGCTCGTTATCGGTCAGCATGATGCGAAGGATTGCGACCGATGACTTGCCGTGCAACTGGCCCAGAGCCGTCGCGGCTGCCGCCCGAACCTCGGGCTTTTCATCCGCCGCCGCTTTTTCCGCCAGCTTTTGGGCTCGCCGGTTCCCCGGCAGTAGCCCCACGACGCGAATTGCCTGCACTCTTTTTTCCACACTTCTTTCATTTACGTTCGCTTGGAGGATGTCCCACGCTCGGTCGCGGTCGGAATCTGCACCAATTGCTACGGGGTTAGAGAACAAGAAAACCAGGAACGCGAATCCACATGCCCTCAAAATGGGTATTTTCATTTCACCCCTCTTACGAATTGCCAACAGTTGGACTTTACATTTGAACTGGAAGAAATGCGAGTGGAGCAAGTTATGGAAGCGAATCGTGGAGTGGGCGTGGAAGGTTGTAGACGCGCATTCCCTCGAAAGGAGCAGGCCGCTTAGCGTCAAAACACGCCCCTGTGCGGCCTATCCTCCTCATCTCATGCTTATCGCGATTGGATGCGCAGCACACGCGATTTACGCGGCTTGTTGTTCCACACGCGTGGTTTTCCGGGCTACTAATTTCGGCATTTGAACTTTAAGCATGCCATCCGTGAGCGTCGCGGAGATTTTCGCCGTGTTGACCTCGGAAGGGAGTTCCATGGACCGGAAAAGGTCTTCGGAAGATTCCTCCGATTCCATGGTGCCTGCGTTCTTGCGGTCGGTTTTGGATTGACGCAATCCAGTGATGGTCAGGCAGCGGGGTTCCACGTTGACTTCGAGGTCATCCGCCGTAAAGCCGGGGACTTCGACTTGGACAATGATATCGGATTCGGTTTCTTCCACCGTGAGGTTCACGGGCAACAGAAGTTCCTTTTCGGCTTCCAGCCAATGGCGCACGTCATTGCCTTCGGCCCGACCCTCTCTTTCGAAAAGTTCATAGGCGCGTCGTGCAATGGCGCCGTGGATGCGGTTGATTCGTTCCAGTAAGTTTTCCATCTTCCCTGTTTTTATCGATGGGCGGGAGAGTGCGGGTTGCGCTGCGGCTGCGGATTTTTCGGCCATGGGTGGCTCCTTTCACATCTGTTAGATTTTTTCGGAGGGTACACCTCTGTTCCGCGCAGGGGGCTGTGATTTCGAAAACTCCTCGCGGACACTGTTGAATAACACAGCAATATTACAAATTGATGTGACGGCAGTCACATTTCAAGTCAACTTTTCATTAATAAAGCGCAAGAACCCTTCCGTGGCCACCAGCCAAATCTTGCCGGGCCCATGCCGCAGCGAAGACTTGGCAGCGGCTTGCCATACTTCGTGGTTCGTGTCATTTTGTGAGTGAATTGAGCCGACCTGGAGCCGCGCAAACCGATTCCCTGTGACGCGATTCGCGGAAGCGCTGTTCCCTGGACCTAACCGAAGGGAGATTAAGCCATGCCGACATTCACGACGAAGGATGGAACCCAGATTTACTACAAAGATTGGGGGAAGGGACAATCCGTGGTCTTTAGCCACGGCTGGCCACTCAGCGCGGACGCCTGGGAAGACCAGATGTTGTTTCTCGCCGAGCGCGGATTCCGGTGCATTGCACACGACCGCCGCGGCCATGGCCGATCCAGTCAGCCGTGGGACGGCAATGAAATGAATACGTATGCCGACGACCTGGCTGCCCTGGTGGAAACGCTCGGCTTGCAGGATGCAATTCATGTCGGTCATTCCACCGGTGGCGGGGAAGTCGCCCGCTACATCGGACGCCACGGCACCAAGCGTGTTTCCAAGGCTGTCCTCATCGGGGCCGTTACGCCTCTGATGCTGAAGACGCCCGCCAATCCCGGTGGCTTACCCATGGAAGCGTTCGACCAGATACGCGCTGCCGTTCTTGCCGACCGGTCTCAGTTTTTTAAAGATCTCACCATGCCGTTCTACGGAGCGAATCGGGCCGGAGCCGCAGTGTCGCAAGGCCTGCGGGATTCGTTCTGGTTGCAGGGGATGCTGGCCGGACACAAAGCGGCATACGACTGCATCAAAGCTTTCTCCGAAACTGATTTTACGGAAGACCTGAAGAAGATTGATATTCCCACCCTGGTGCTGCACGGCGACGACGACCAGATAGTACCGATCGGCGCCTCTGCTTTACTTTCGGCCAAGCTGGTTCAAGGGGCGGTTCTGAAAGTTATCCCCGGCGCGCCCCACGGATTGTGCTCGACGCATAAAGATCAAATTAATGCGCTCCTGTTGGCGTTTTTTAACGAACAACGATCCATGTCCGCGTAATAGGGAGGTGACGCGTAAAACTCTCTGTCCCGGTGGTGCGACCGATTGGAGTTGCCCGCATCCAATGATGCTATCCAGGCGCAGTCGAGCGTGAGATATTTTATTCGGGGACAGGGACAAATATGCCAAAGCCGATTTTGCTGAGTGTGGATGACGATTCGGATGTATTGCGAGCCATCGAAAGGGACCTGCGTTCGCACTACGGTTCCGAATATCGAATCATCGGAAGCGATACTCCGGAGGGCGCGCTCGACTTGTTAAAGCAGCTGAAAGTCCGCAACGACAGTGTGGCTTTGCTCCTGGCTGACCAGCGCATGCCCCGCATGGATGGGGTGAGCTTCCTGCAATACGCCAGGGAAATCTATCCCGATGCCAAGCGCGCGCTGCTCACGGCCTACGCGGACACCAACGCGGCCATCGGCGCAATCAACCAAGCCAGCATCAATTATTTTTTCATGAAGCCCTGGGACCCGCCCGCCGACCTGCTCTATCCGCAGTTGGACGATTTGCTCGATGATTGGCAGGCTTCTTACCATCCCGCGTTCCAGGGCATTCGTGTGCTGGGCACGCGATGGTCGCCGCGGTCCTATGAATTGCGCGATTTTCTAGCGCGCAGCCACGTTCCCTTCCAATGGATTGACGTCGAGCTTTCGGCCAGCGATCCGGAAACCAAGCGGCTGCTCGATGCGCTGGGGCCGGAAGCGGCCAGCCTTCCGGTGGTGCTGTTTCCCGATGGAACAAAACTTCTGGATGGCACGCCCGCGGAAATCGCGCAAAAGGTTGGCCTGCGAACCGTCGCACAGACCAGTTTTTATGATTTGGCGATTGTCGGTGGTGGTCCGGCCGGCCTGGCCGCGGCCGTTTACGGAGCGTCGGAAGGTCTGCACACCGTGATGATTGAGCGGGAAGCGGCGGGCGGCCAAGCAGGGATGAGTTCGCGCATCGAAAACTATCTGGGATTTCCCTCTGGGCTTAGTGGTGGCGATCTGGCCCGCCGCGCAGTTGTGCAGGCGCAACGCTTTGGCGTGGAAATACTATCTCCGCAGGAAGCGGTGGGAATTCGGACCGAGGGGTCGTATCGCATTATCAAAATGGCGGATGGACAGGAGATTTCCTGTCATGCCTTGATGATTGCAACGGGAGTGCAATGGCGCCGGTTGGACGCGCCGGGAATTGACCGCTTGCAAGGTGCGGGCGTTTACTACGGCGGCGGAGCCACCGAGGCATTTTCCTGCAAGGGCGAAACCGTCTACGTGGTGGGGGGAGCGAACTCGGCGGGCCAGGCAGCGATGAATTTCGCGAAGTATGCCGAACGCGTGGTCATCCTGGTGCGTGGCAGCTCGCTTTCCAGCACCATGTCGCAGTATTTAATCGATCAGATCAAGGAGGTGCCCAACATTTCGCTGTGGGCGCATGCTAGCGTTTCCGAAGCGCACGGTGAAACGCATCTGGAGGAAATATCGGTGCTTTGCTCGGACACCAACCAGATCGAACGCGTTCCGGCCAGCGCCATGTTCATTTTTATTGGAGCGCTCCCGCGCACGGATTGGCTCACCGATGTGGTCGAACGCGATGACCGGGGTTTCCTCTTGACCGGCCCTGATCTTATCCGGGACGGCAACCGTCCCAAGGGATGGACTCTCGAACGGGATCCCTTTCTGCTGGAAACCAACGTTCCCGGAATTTTTGCTGTGGGCGATGTGCGGCACGGCTCGGTCAAGCGCGTGGCCTCGGGCGTGGGCGAAGGATCAGTGGCCGTGCAATTCATTCATCAGTATTTGAGCAAGGTCTAAATGGTCGAACCATCAGAACTTCTTCGCGTTCCTGCTTTTGCTGATCTGCCGGAGGACCAAATCGCCTGGTTCATCAGCCGTTCCGTCGAGCTGCGCCTCCAGCCCGGTGAAATCTTATCGAACCAGGGTGATCCGGCGGATTGGATGCTCGTGATTCTCGATGGCGAATTTCAGGGACGCGGCGAATTGGGCGGGGAAACGATTATTCTCTCCTTAAAAGCCGGCCAGGTTACCGGGCGGCTGCCGTTTTCCAGAATGAAGCAAGCTACCATTGGCTTTCGTGCGGTCACAGACTGCCATGCACTGAGATTTCCCGCATCGAAATTTCAAGAACTTGTACAAACCATGCCCGAATTAACCACGCGCCTGGTGGGCCTGATGTCCGACCGAATACGCGAGACCACGCGCATCGAACAACAGCGCGACCGCCTGGCGGGGCTGGGAAAACTTTCCGCGGGGCTTGCGCATGAACTCAACAATCCCGCGTCGGCTGCCACCCGCGCTACCAGCCAATTGCGCGATATCCTGAAACGCATTCGCGACGCCAGCCACGATCTGGGTAAACGCGACCTGACGTCTGCTCAAAAATTGGAAATTGAAAAGCTGGAGACTTCGCTCACGAATCTGGATGCGCCTCCACCGGATCCGCTCACGATGAGCGCCCTGGAAGATCAGCTGGATTCCTTGTTGCGCAGCCACGGGCAGAACGATTTGTGGCAACTGGCGGCCGGCCTGGCGCGTAGGAACGTCCAGCCGGACGTGTTGGAAACGGTGTTTGCAAATCTCGATGCGGAGACGGCGCGCGCCGCCCTGGTGCGGATCGCCGCATCGGTGGAAGTCGCCAGTTTGTTGAATGAAATCGAAAGCAGCACTTCGCGAATTTCCGAATTGGTCCGCGCCATCAAGGAATACACGTACATGGATCAGGCGCCGGTGCAAAACGTGGATATCATCAAGGGCCTGGAAACCACGCTGACCATCTTGAACCATAAACTTAAGCATGGCGTTGCCGTCGTGCGCGATTATCCACCCGCCCCGCTCCGCGTGAATTCATTTGGCAGCGAACTCAATCAGATTTGGACCAACCTCATTGATAATGCCATTGATTCCATGCACGGAAAGGGCGAGCTGAGCGTCCGAATCCATCGCGACGATTCTTGCGCCGTCGTGGAAATCGGCGACAATGGCCCGGGGATCCCGCCTGAAATTAAGCCGCACATTTTCGAGCCGTTTTTTACGACCAAAGGAGTGGGAGAGGGAACCGGCCTGGGCCTTGACACGGTGCAGCGCATCGTGAAAAAACATGGCGGCACGATTCAAGTCACGTCGAACCCCGGAGACACGCGCTTCCAGGTCTGGCTTCCGCTCGCCGGGGCGCCCATTTAACCCGGATTTCTCACCGACAATCCTTGCGAGATTGCTAGAAGCTCGCCGAACGTCGGTGTATTCAGGCGGAAATGCAGTTGTAGGGGCACGGCACTGCCGTGCCCTCGCAGCCGTCTCCCAATACACAGTTTCATCAATGGCCATACTTCGCTTGTGAATTGCGCGCCCTTCGCTCGTGAGAAATGGGTTTTAAAACTGCACCTGAACTCGAACTGATTACAAGTCGCAGTGGCGCATACCTACGTTACGCAGCAAAATGATCAACCCGGGGATTGAGTTTGTCCCGGATTCCCGATAGTCTCGGTGCAGCCACAGTATTTGTGTGCCCATGCAAAACAGCGGGCAGGGTATTTCCGTTGAGCCGGCCGGAAAACAATTCGTGACTGATAAATTTCTCCAAATTATTCCACCCGAGGGCGTCAAGATTATTTTGACGCTTTTCCTGTGCTTTCTGATCGGACTGGAGCGCGAGGAACATCGCGCTTCTTTTCAGGAGGGGAGAAGATACAGCTTCGGCGGAGTTCGCGCGTTTCCCTTGATCGGACTGATCGGCTACGCGTTGGCGCTCATTTCCGATGCGCAAACGCTGCCGTTGACGGTGGGCTTTGCCGTGATTGGCGCGTTCCTTTGGTCATCGTACCGGCACAAACTGGAAACCTCGAAGGATCCCGGAGTTACCACCGAATTGTCGGGGTTGGCGACGTACGTCATCGGCGTGCTGGTGTCCCGCGATCAATTCTGGATTGCCGCCACGCTGGCCATTCTTTCGATGCTGCTGCTGGAGCTCAAGGATTTCCTGGAAAATCTGGCCACGAAAATTCCAGGCGAAGAGATTTTCACGTTCACGAAATTTCTGCTTCTGACGTGCGTCATTCTGCCCATCGTCCCGAACACGGGCTATACGAAGTACAACGTAAACCCGTTCAAAACCTGGCTGATTGTTGTGGCCATCAGCGGCGTGTCTTACGGCAGCTATTTATTGGAAAAACTGGCCCACGGAAAAGGCGGCGTGCGGCTGGCGTCTCTGCTGGGCGGAGCGTACTCGTCCACGTTCACTACCATCGTGATGGCCAAGCGCGCGCGGGCGGCGAAAGCGCCGCACTGCTATTCGGGTGGAATCTTACTCGCGTCGGGCGTCATGTATTTTCGTTTTCTGATTCTGGTTGGGCTATTCAACGCAGAGCTCTTTCACCGGATTCTGGTTCCGTTTCTTGTTTTGGGCGCGATTGGCGTGGCCGGAGGCTGGGCGTGGTCTGAATTGCCGGACGGCGCCGAGGGCGCGGCGGATGCCGGCTACTTGACGAAAAATCCTCTCGAGCTGGCTTCGGCATTTGGATTGGCCATTGTATTTGCTCTTGTGGTTGTGGCCACAAACCTGGCGGTAACTCGCCTCGGCCGGAATGGAATTTACGCTCTTGCGGCGCTCACCGGCCTTGCACCCGTGGACCCATTCATCATGGGGCTCACGCAGACCGCGGGAAATTTGACGCCGTTAGGCTTGGCCGCGGCTGGCGTGGTCGTGGCCGCCGCCAGCAATAATTTTGCGAAGGCTTTTATCGCGTTTGGCCTCGCTGATTCCAAAACCGGGAAGCAGTGCCTTTTTCTCTTGCTGGTTCTTACAGCGCTGGGCTTGCTGCCTCTGGTTTGGATCGCGCGGTAGGTGCGCGAAATGATTACTTCGGACCCCGCGCCGCCGCGGCGAGCCCCCGGACAATTGTTTTTTCGCTTTGCCATCGTGTTGATTTTGGCGGCGATGCTTCTTGTTCCCATCTGGATCGCCGCGTTTCCTCCTCTGCTGGACTACCCAAATCATCTGGCGCGTTCCTTTGTGCTCACGCATCTGAATGATCCGGCATTCCCATTCAGCAATTTCTTTCGCGCGGATTGGGGCGCGTACCCGTACCTGGGCATGGACGCCTCCCTCGCCATTCTGGGGCGCATTTTTCCCATCGAAACCGCGGGGCGCATCTTCCTCAGTCTCTGCGCGCTCGCTTTGCCCGCCGGGGCATGGTTTTTTCTGCGGCAGGTAAATCCGGGCGAAGAGGCCACCAGCGCATGGGCACTGCTGATCGCCTTCAATGTATTTTTTCTGGAAGGATTTCTAAATTTCGATTTGAGCATCGCCGTGGGATTGTTTGCTCTCGGGCTGTGGCTGCGCTGGCTTGCAAAGCCGAAACTCGCCGGGTGGATTGCCGCGCTAGCTGTTTTCACCGCTCTGTATTTCACGCACTTGCTCGGGTTTGGAATCGCAGGGTTGATCGTGATCGAGTATCTGGCGCTGTCCCGGCGCCCGCTGCGGGATTGGATCTGGAGCGGGGCGATGGCGCTGCCGGGCGTAGCGTTTTATCTGCACTCTTCGCGCGTCGGATTGAGTGTGAATAAAATTGTGTTTCACGGATTTGGCGACAAACTCGATTCGTTCCAGATGATCCTGCACGGATACTCACCCAGGCTGGATTGGATTTCGCTGGCTGCGCTGGGGGCGTGGTTTCTCGCGGCTTGGTGGCGCAATCCGGCGTTTCATTGGAGATGGCGATGGATTGAGATTGCAGCGTCCCTTTTTATTTTGTTTTGGGGAATCCCGTGGATGTGGGGAGAAGGCTCGGATCTGGATATTCGCGTTCTGCCGTTTTTAATTATTGCCATCCTGGCAACCGTGCGCGTTGGACCGCGCGCGAAATGGCTGGCCGTCGTCCCGCTATTGCTGTTTGCGGCGCGAACGGTGAGCGTCACGCAACACTTTGCCGCCGCGCAGACTGACCTGGCGGGTCTCGCGCGATCCTTCGACGCCGTGCCCAAGGGCGCTCTGGTGCTCCCCATTGTCGAGGGAGATCAAGACCCCATCGAGCGTCCCTTCACGCATTTCTGGGCGTATGGCGTGATCCGCAGGGGCTGGTTTTCGCCCTATTTGATGGACGCGCCCGGCGAAACGCCGATGCGCATCATCCATGATTCCTACACGCCCGACGGTTTTTGGGATCACGAGTACGACGAGCCGCCGGACTGGAAACAAGTGCGAAGCGATTACGATTATGTTTGGGCATACGATGTTTCCAAATATTCCGCGCCGCTTGCGGGTATCGGGGAGAAAATTTATTCTTACGGACCCCTGGAAGTGTATCGCCTGCGAAAATCGCCCGACGCTGGCACAACAGCGCGCCCTTCCATGTGAACAAACATTAATATACCGCTCGAATATATTCTGGTAGCATTTTCCCGAATTGCGGAGGCGTGATGATTTACAGATTCACATCAATACTGGCAGTGACATTGTTCTTGGGCTTCAGCGCGCGTCCAACGTCCGCGCAACAGCCGGCCAAGGGGGCCTGGAATTTCGTGGCCTCGGGCGATTCGCGAAATTGCGGCGACGTGGTTATGCCCGGGATTGCCGAAACGGCGAAGAAGAATCATGCGGCCTTTTATTGGCATCTGGGCGATTTGCGCCGGACCTCCGGAGTGGACGAGGACATCGCGCATCAACCCGAACATATCGCCAAGCCCTTGAGCATGCAGGAATACTGGAATATGTCGTGGCAGGATTTCATTGACAGCCAAATCAAGCCGTTCGGCGCGATTCCGTATTTTGTCGGCATCGGAAACCATGAAGTCATCGCGCCAGCAAAAACCCGCGAAGGTTTTCTTTTGCAATTTGCCGACTGGCTCGATTCCCCCGCGCTGCGAGCGCAGCGCCTGCTCGATTCGCCGGACGATCACCTGCTGAAGACTTACTATCATTGGATGGATCGCGGCGTGGCGTTTTATTTTCTGGACAGCGCCTCGGACGAGCAATTTGACGACGCGCAAATCGCTTGGTTTGAAAGCACGCTGGCAAAAGACCTAGCCAGCCCGGCGGTGAAAACCATTGTCGTGGGCATGCACAAAGCGCTGCCCGAAAGTATTTCCAAAGGGCACAGCATGAACGAGTCCGAGAGGGGTGCCGAAAGCGGGCGTCGCGTTTACGCAGATTTGCTGCGCGCGCAGAATGACTCTCACAAATACGTGTATGTGCTCGCCAGCCATTCGCATTACTACATGGATGGAATCTTCAACACGGAATACTGGAAGAACAATGGTGGCGTGCTTGCAGGCTGGATCGTGGGAACCGGCGGAGCGGTGCGCTACGCGTTGCCTCCCAACTCTTCCGACGCGCATGGCGCGCTAGTCAATGTCTACGGTTCGCTGCTTGGGACCGTGGAGCCCGGCGGCAAAATTAATTTTGAGTTTGAGAAATTGTCGGAAAGCGATATTCCTGCGTCCGTAACGTCCCGCTACGGCAAGGATTTCGTGCATTGGTGCTTCGCGGAAAATACGCAGGTGAAGTAGCCAAGGAGGACAGGCTTCAGCCTGTCTGGTTTTTCGCTAGTCAGGATACCAACCACCGGACTGGGAGAAAACCCACAGCCTGAAGCCTGTGCTGCTACACCGCATGTATTAGAAGAAATCTCTACGCTCGCATCCAATCCGCCTGCCAGTTCTTCACCAATTGTTTGATCGCTTTTCGGTCCGTCATTTTGTCGTCAAGCACTTTCCTTGCCAGCGCAGGCAATTCCGCGTCGCTCGCGAACCGCAGCGAGACCAGTTGCGCCGCAGTAAATTCCGGAATGCGAGCCTGTAAATCCGCGGGCAGCAGACCCGCCAGGCGCAAGCGCATTTCCAGGCGGATCAGGCGGTCCTGCACGAGAACGGTAGACTGGCGCGCGGTGCCAAACAGGAAAAACAGCGCCAGGGCCACCAACACGTCCATGACCGATCCGAAGGAAATGCCGTGGCGAAGGGCAACCGCCCGGCCCACGAAATTTACGATCAGCACCAAATTTCCCACCACAAAGATGGGTACTTGCCGGGTGTGGTTCTCAAAACTTTGTGTTTTTTCATTGGCCATCTGAAATTACCTTCCTCTCGCAATCGAATGGAAATCCTAGCGCATGGGTTCGGGGAACGATGAAATCGGGTCAACGTCCACGGGCACATGGGACGCGGCTTCCAGCGCCTTCGTCAATTCCGCCGGCACCGAGCCGTATTTTGCGAACCACGCTTCCACTCGCGCGCGGTCTCCCGTAGCTTCCTGTTCAAGTAATTCCTTCGCCAGGGCCGCGACTGCATCGGGCATTCCCGCCAGATCAATCGCATAACGGCCCGAAGCCGCGTCGTGCGTGATCACGCCGCGCCCGGAGAAAAAATTAAATTCCATGATCTCAGCCCTACCGTGGGCCTCGGCCACGCCAAAGCGCACCGTGCGGAAAATTCCCGCCACTTCGGACGCATAATATCCGTTCAGCTTTTCTTTGGGAAGATTGCCGCGGTCCACCAGCCATTTCAGGCCGTACAGTCCCACAATATCCGCTTTCGCTTCCTCCAGGCCCGCGTACGAAGGCCCAATGGCCTCGCGAACGTCTTGGCGGCCTGCGGACGTGCGCGCAAACGCGGGGCCCAGACCGTGCGAGATTTCATGCATCATCGTGGTGGCCAGATAACCTTCGGCGGAAGCCAGCGCGGCCTGGTCCGCGCGCAACAGGCGCTGGGCCACGGGAAGAATCACGAAGTTGACGCGAGCATCCATGAAATTTTTGAAGAAAATTTTCTTGGATCCTTTTTGTTCGTGGATGCGCGGATCATTGGGCAAATTATCGGCCACGGCCTGGTAGCCGTGCCGTAGATCTCCCGCGCGGTACGGCGCGTCCATCACTTCCATCGGCGATAAATGCCCGCGCTTGGAAGGGCGGTCTTCGGGCGCGAGCGGCAGGCTGTCTTGAATGTCAGGAACGTATTTTTGAAATACGTCCAGCTTGCGGCTCTCGGCCTCATTGCGGATCAGCACGGCGGCGCCGTAGGAAGTTTTCACGCCGAGAAAATCGTCAAGATAGGTTTCGTACGGAGCGAAGATGATGTCGAATTTTGGATTTTCCAGGCTCACCCACGCCAGGTCGCTCTCGAAATAATTATCGGTGAGCAGCGAATCCGCACGCAGGCGCAGAAATTGTGCGAACGCCGGATCGTCCGAGAGCGCGGCAGCTTCGCGCAGCGACCGGACGGCAGGGTCGAGCCATTCGCGATAGGCGACGTGATAGGGAATCGCTTCGAGCGCGGGACCCTTGCGGCGGACTACGGTCCACGGATCGTAGAGCGCCGCCTTTTCCGCCGGATGCGCCGCGACGTAGCGGTCAAATTCTTCGTGTGTCAAATCGGAAGGAAAGAGTGCGCGGCCGGCAGGCCACGGGACCGTGCCCACGAAAGGCGCATTGTTGTTGATGAGATTAAAACGGCTGCCGTTGATTCTGAGGAATCGCCGCAACTCTTTGTCGCGGGGCGCGGCGCTCCCGGCCAGCTCGTTATAAAGTTTCAGACCTTTGGGATCGCTTTGCCGCCAGTAAATGGATTCCAAAGCCTGGCATGCTTCCACCAGTTTTGCGGCCATTTGCCGTTCGCTCTGCGACAAAGACGCGGAGTCGTACGGCATTTGCACCGGCTTAAATTTTGCAAGCTGCGCTGCAAGATCGGGAGCGATTACGAGATTGGCTGTTACGGATTTGGCAGCAGGTTTCGCCGCGGATGGCCCGGAAGATTGCGCCGCAGCCGGTAGTGCACATGCCATCAAAATCAGCAGGCATGTGCAGGCAGCCAAACTCCACCGCCGAATCTTTGGCCGGCGCACACCAACACCATGAACGCCATAATTCATGCCGGGCATTCTACCAGAGCAAACAGCGGGAGGGCGCCTCGAATTCCCTGTATTGCGGGATGGCTGGGGGTGTATAAGCTTGCCTGTTGTTTTCAAGCTTGCCGTATCGCAATGGTCTGGGGGATCCCTTTGCGGGACTATTTCACCAGGCTAGGACTGTGAAAAGGCTTATGGCTCAACGGGGACTTAAATATATAGCTCTGCTCGCCGCTGTTACGTCGTTTGGAATTGCGTCGGGCGCCCAGCAACCCGCGTATCCCAAACAATTGGATCTCCCCAACCCTTATCGTCTGGTGGGGAATTGGCCGACGCTTCCCCCGAACATGAATGGCGGCAAATGGGGAGAATTAATCCGCGCGGATATAGATTCGCACGGCAGCATCTGGGTTTTTCACCGGTGCTTCAATACCGAACCTGCCGGATACGCCACCTGCGTGGGCCGTTCGGAACCCCCGATTTTGGAATTCGATCCCTCCGGCAAACTTCTTACCAGCTTGGGTTCAGGAATGTTCGCGTTTCCCCATGGATTTACCGTGGACCGTCAGGGAAATATTTGGGCCAGCGACGCCAATAAGGACGAGACGGTCCTCGGCAAGTCGGCGAAAGATTCCAACGGTGTGCTGCGAGGCCATCAGGTGTTCAAGATGAATTCCGCCGGCAAAGTATTGATGACCCTGGGCAAAGAAGGCGTAGCGGGGAATGGGCCGGACACGTTCGATCAACCGTCCGGCATTGCCATCGCGTCGAATGGCGATATATTTGTAACCGATGGACACGGAAAAAACGATCGCGTGGTCAAATTTTCAAAGGATGGCAAATTCATCAAGGCCTGGGGACATCACGGATCAGGCCCGGGAGAATTCGACCAGCCGCACGACATCTCGATTGGAGGTTCGCAGGGCCACGTGTTTGTCGCCGACCGCAGCAACAGCCGCGTGCAGATCTTCGATCAGGATGGCAACTTCATCGCTGCGTGGAAACAATTCGGCCGGCCCAGCGCCGTCTATGTCTCGAAAGACGACACGCTGTACGTGAGCGATTCGCAATCGAACTCCACGGTAAACCCCGGCTACAAAAGAGGCATTACGATCGGAAGCGCGAAAGATGGCGCCCTCACTGCCTTCATTCCCGATCCTGATCTCGATCAGGCCGACGTCAACCGAATTTCCGGAGCGTCGGGGATTGTGGCGGATGAACACGGCACCATTTATGCCGCGGATGTCGGCCCGCACCGGTTGCGAAAATACGTCAAGGTGAAGTAATCCTGCCCGCACGATTAAAAATCGGGTCTCTGTAATTTCAACGCTAGGTTTCGTTGGTTAATTGCGGGCTGACTTTGTTGATTCCGGCACTGAATTTGCCGGAATTGTAGATGCCTGCGGATTCGATGGCATTTGCAATCCAATGATCGCTTCGCCCCCCCAAGCAAGCACCAGTTGGCCGAGCAGGGTTGTGGACAGGTAGGAAAAGATTCCCACGGCGGTAAAAAATGCGAAGACGGCGGTCAAGGCAATCGCCGCAATGGGATGCTTTAGAGTCCCAGGCCGGCTGAACGGCACGAAATTAGTTTCCGGTGTGGAATACGGTCTCAGCGGAAACATCGAGAGCGAATAAGCCGGCGAGCTATAAACCGGCGGTTCAAAATTGTAAAGCACTGGATTGCTGCGCACGGCGTCGGGCGAGAAATCGGCCTCTTTCGCCAGCGCAGCTTCCAATTCGACATCCGGTGGAATCAACTGAAAATATCCAGTGGCCGCCTGATCGGCATCAGTCACGGACGCAGCCAGAGTTTCCATCTCGCCGTCGCCCTCTGGGGGAATCAGCGGAAGATTCCAGGTAGCTGCCAGATCGGTCTCCGTCATGGGCCCAGTTGCAGTTTCCACCTCCAATTCGTAATCCGTAGTATGTACGAAGGGCGCCAAATCATATTCGCTGCTGATGGCAATTGCCGCTCCGACCTGCGGTTCCGCCGTTGACTCGTTCGCTGCAAGGCCGACACCGGCACCCTCGCTGCCTGCGACTTCCGCCGGAATCACCGATTCAGCGACTCGAATGTCCTGGGCGGCCGTCACGGGTTGGCCAGTCCAGGCGCGAATAATTTGGCGAATCTCGTCCGGCAATTCCGTGAATCGCAATCCGCCGGTTCTTCCGGTCTTGTCTATCCAGGCCAGCTCCCCAACGGCTTTTATCCGTTTGGCCGAACCCACGGAAAACCGGAAAGCAATGGGACCGTCCGCGACAATCGGAGCGATGGAGTGAAAACTAAGGCCTCCCACGGAAAGGTCGAGGACAATCCCCCCGTTATTAAAGGGGAGTCCGATGTAGGTCAGGTGTTCCGGCACCTTTCGCGTGCTGAAACGGCGTTCCTGCGGCATCATGGGATCGTTGCGCCCCAATCCTCGAAGAATACAATTTAAAGAAGAATGCAATTAAAATGGAACTCTGTTCGCCCATCCGCCTGGATCCGGCACCGCCTGGAGAAGCGAACTGGCAGCCAATGTAAGTCAGGACTATACGGGAGACAAGAGGAAAATCACGCGGAACCCATTTACAGTTTCACTGAGGCCCATTGAAATTTGGGGGAAGGATGGTTGCCCCCAATTTCCGGCCCGTTGTGAGATTTTCGCGTCCCGAAACGGGGCCGTCGCGCCCAGAAGGAGCGCTAGAAATAGGGCTAGACCTAGGAGTTGTCCGGCGATTTGTCCGGCGAGCTAGGAATATGGCACGGTAATTCTGCGATGGATTTGCCGAGGGCTTCCAGATAATTCCGCGTATATCCCTCCAGCCCGCTGGAGAATTCACGGGAAAGTTGCGCCGTGCGTTCTTCCAGGATGGTAGTGGCGTAGGTCCCCATGGAGGTCAGCAATATCTGCAAATTTTCCTGTGCGGCTTTCTCGATATTTCCAGCCAGATGTTGCATGGTCTCATTGGTTTGGGCCGCGACGGCCATCGAGTCCTTGGTCAGTTCCTCATGGACCTTGGTGACACTGGCATTGGCACAGCATTCCAGATGGCTTTCCATTCCCGCATAAATTGTCACGGACTCCTTTTTGAAGGCCGCTTCCGCAGCCGCCAGCACCTGCTGTGCCTCCTTGGCCTGTGCCACCAGGGGCATAACCTCTTCGCGAAAGTGCGCGGCAAACTGTTCCACAGCCTCATTCCGCGTGGTTTCCACAGTGCGCTGTACGCGTTCTATGGCGTTGGCAGCCAGGCTGTCTATCCGCCGAGTCACTTCGCCCACTTGATTGAGCATGTGCTGCCGGACGGTCTCCATATCCTGTTCGATTTTCTTGATCCACCGCGCGTAGTTCATTCGCGCGCCGGCCTCGTGCGCCTGCATCAGGCCTTTCAGTGCCTGGCGGGAAATCTCCTCTTTGGAGGCCGTGATTACCGATTCCATGGTCTTTACGGCTTCGTCTCGCAGTTGCACGCGGAATTCATCCATCTGTCGGTTCTTTTCCATGAGGAGCGCGTCTCGCGCGGCTTCCGCAGCCTTAATTTGAATCTGCTCTCCCAGGCCAGCCATCAATTGCCCGAGCGAAGACAGCTGTGGAGCAGCCGCGTTGGTTTTTTCATTGCCAGCGGCCGGCGCAATTTTTTGTTCCGTGCGTGCCACCACGCGCAATTCACGCCCCGTGACAGATTCCTCTGCATCGGCCTTCTGCACCGGAAACCAATCTTCCGGCGGCGTGGGAACTCCCCAGATATTTCCGGCGCTCTCCAGTTCGACCGCCACGCGGAATCCCCGGTCCGCAGTAGCTCCCTTTTGCACCCACTTCACGCGCGCCCGGCTGGAGCTACCCGCGGTGGCATTGGCGGAAGGCTGAACTTCCAAAAAAACGACCTCACCTTGAATCACTTCATGCTTGGTCTGATAGCTGCAACCGTGGCAACTGACGGATAGCGTCGAAACCTTTTCGTGATACGGTTCGCGTAGAGCACCCACTCCCTGCACTTCCAGAGGCAGAGCTAGATCAATCCGTGTGCTGCGGCGCTTTTGCGTATAGGCGAGTGAACGAGAAGACACAGATTCCTCCTGGGGGGGGCTAGACTAAAATCATACTTGAGTTTGCCTAGGAAACACCGCACGCAGTGGCCCACATGTTTCTGAGGAGTTACCACCTGGGTAGGACAGGCTTCAGCTTGTCTGGTTTAGATCTTCCTCGCGCATCATCAAAACCGACAGGCTGAACCCCGTCCTTCCAGGCTTCCCAGAACTACGAGCGAACCCCTCATTGACACAATTCATTTGCGGCCATACGATTCTTCACACTCGCGGGAAAAATCGTTTGGGAACCGCAAAATAGATCGCCGTGGTCCTGATGTATTGGCGACCGGAGGCCGAGCATGAGTTCCAGCGCACAGCTTTTAAATCGCCGTAGTTTTCTCAAGAAGAGCGCCGCCGGAACCACCGGCCTGCTGATCGGTTTCTGTTTTCCGGGCAGCGTGGAAGCAATGGCGGCGGCTGGGTCGCCGGCCCCTGTGGCGCTCAACGCCTGGATCCACATCGGCACGAATGATCTGGTAACAATCTACATTGATAAGTCGGAGATGGGACAAAGCATTCTTACCGGGCTCGCGATGATCGCCGCCGATGAACTCGATTGCGATTGGAAAAATGTGCGCACCGAATTCGCGCCTGCCGATAAGGTTTACATTAACCCTCGATTCGGTGTGCAGGGCACAGGCGGCAGTTCAGGGACGCCCACATCCTGGAAGCCGCTCCGCATGGCGAGCGCCATGGCCCGCACCATGCTAATCGTAGCTGCAGCGCAAAAGTGGGGCGTCAGTGAATCCGAATGCCGTTCCGAAAACAGCACGATCGTTCACTCACCCACAAAGCGAACCCTTACGTATGGCAGTCTGGCGGAAGCTGCGGCAGGATTGTCGGTCTTAGAGATTGCTGGGATCAAGCTCAAAGAACCTGACCAGTACCGCCTGCTGGGCAAGCCCATGAAGCGGCTGGACACTCCGCTAAAGGTAAACGGCAGCGCGCAGTACGGGATTGACGTTCACCAGCCGGGCATGCTCTACGCGGTGGTCGCGCGCTGCCCTGTATTCGGCGGAAAAGTCGCCAGCTTTGACGCCGCGAAAGCGAAGGCGATTCCCGGCGTCAAGGATGTAATCCAGATTTCAAATGGCATTGCCGTGGTCGCTGATAATACCTGGACAGCGATGCAAGGCCGCCGGGCCCTAGTAGTGCGGTGGGACGAAGGACCCAACGCGAGCCTCTCAAGCGCCGGTATCAGCAAGGACCTTGCAGATGCGGCGACGAAGCCGGGTCCCGTGGCGCGAAAGGTTGGCGACGTCTCTGCCGGACTCGCCGCCGCGGCAACTAAAATCGAAGTGGATTACGAAGTCCCGTTTCTGGCGCATGCAACCATGGAACCGATGAATTGCACCGCACTCGTCACCGCGGATCGTTGTGATGTGTGGGCCCCGACGCAGGCGCAGACCAGCTCGCAAAACACCGCCGCGAGGATTACCGGGCTGGACCCGAAATCCGTTTTCATTCATACGACCTTCCTGGGCGGCGGATTCGGACGCCGGTTTGAAGCCGACTTCGTCGCCGAAGCCGTGGAGGTTTCCAAAGCGATGGGAGCGCCGGTCAAGGTAACCTGGTCGCGCGAAGACGATATGCAGCATGACTTTTACCGTATGGTCTCGCATGCGCGAGGCGTGGCGGGCCTTGATGCGGACGGCTGGCCCGTGGTCTGGTCCACGCGCGTCTCCTCGCCCGCGCTCATGGCCCGGTTCGGGCCGCTAAAGGACAATTTTGATCACCGCAGCGTCGAGAGCCTGGACAACGTGCCTTACGACATCCCGAATATCCTGGTGGATTTTCAGCGGGTAGACACTGCCGTCCCCATAGGTTTCTGGCGTTCGGTGGGGGCTTCACAAAACGGTTTCTTCCTGGAAAGCTTCATGGACGAAATCGCCACAGCGGGGAAGAAGGATCCCTACGAACTGCGGCGCCGCCTGCTCGCCAAAGCACCGAGACATCTCGCGGTTCTGGAAATGGCCGCGGAAAAGGCGGGATGGGGGAAGCCGCTGCCGGAGGGCCGTGTTCGCGGAATCGCTGTGGTTACTTCCTATGAGGGCTACGTCGCCCACGTCATCGAAATTTCGGTGAATCGCAAGGAACGCACCCTGAGGGTGCATCGTGTGGTTTGCGCGCTCGATTGCGGCTTCATTGTGAATCCTGCCAGCATTGACGCACAGGCGCGCAGCTGCATCGTATATGGTCTCACCGCCGCTCTGCATGGAGCGATCACCATCGAGGGCGGGCGAGTCCAGCAGAATAATTTCAACGATTACAAGATGCTGCGCTTTAATGAAATGCCCGACATCGAGGTCCACATCATGCCAGGTGCGGGAGAGCCCACCGGCGCAGGTGAGTTTGCAGTACCGCCGGTCGCCCCCGCGCTGTGCAATGCGATTTTTGCGGCCACCGGAAAACGCGTGCGGCGATTACCGATCCAGCCGGAGGATTTGGCGTAGATTTTAGTAGCACAGGCACTCTTGCCTGTGCGGTTTTTGCAATTGCAGTTGAATCGGCGGCGTATCCATGGCTTACAAAACCGCACAGGCAGCCCCTCGCAGGGGCTCGGGATAAAGAGTGCCTGTGCTACTCGATCTTGCCCGCAGCCTGATAATCGTGAACCTGGAGGCAATAGTGAATCGGAAAATGAAGACTTCTCTTTCCACCGCGGCAGCACTCTTCGTGCTCTGCGCGGGATTCGCGATTCCGCTCGCGCGAAGGACTGCGGCGCAGGGCTCCGAACTTCACGTGATGGTCTCGGACGGCATGAAAACCGTGGTCGAGGAACTGACTCCGCAGATCGAGCGCTCCATCGGGCGCAAGTTGGTGATGCGCTTTGATTCCTCGAGGAATTTGCGGGACAAAATTCAGGCCGGCGAACCCTTCGATGCCGTGATCATCACTTCCGAAGTGCTGGACGATTTGGTCCGGCAAGGCAAAATCTCAGCCGCGTCGCGCCGCGAAATTTCCCGCACCGGCATTGGCGTCGGCGTTCGCGCCGGCGCGCCGAAACCCGATATCAGCACGCCCGACGCCCTGAAGCAAACCTTGCTGAATGCCAAGTCCCTGGCCTTCAATCCCACCGGCGCAAGCTCGGTGCACACCTATGACATGATGGCGCGCCTGGGCATCGCGGACATCATGAAACCCAAATTGATGCTGGATCCCGAGCCGGGGCGTCCTCAGAAAAATGTGGCTGACGGCAAAACGGACCTGGTTATTTCCCTGATCCCGGAAATTAGATTTTTCCCCGGCGTGGACCTGGTCGGACCATTGCCCGCCGAACTGCAAAGCTACGTAAATTTTGCTGTGGGCGTTGCGGCCAACGCACACGACGCCGATGGCGCCAAGTCGCTGATCCAGTTCCTGACTGGACCCGCCACGCAGCCGGTGCTAAAGGCCAAGGGCATGGAGCCGCGCTAAGTAGCACAGGCTTCAGCCTGTGGATTTTGGTTTTGGCCTTGCATGTGCGGACGAAAACCCACAGGCTGAAGTCGAAGATCCCGGCCCTGTCGGGACCTGTGCTACCAAATGCAGCAACGAATTGCGACGTGGCCGGGCGCGCTTGCCAGACTTTTCATTAGAGGAGCATGCACATGCGTTCACTAAAACAATCGAGCTACGGGGTGTTCCTGATTCTTGTGGTCAGCATCTTTCCGCTTTCCGCTGCCGCGCAGACGCTTTCCCCCACACAGCAACTGGCGCGCGATATTTACAAGGAACTCGTGGAGATCAATACGGTCACGCCGACCGGGGACACGGGCGTGGCGGCCGAAGCCATGGCCGCGCGGCTCCGCGCTGCAGGCTTCGACGCTTCTGATGTGCAGGTATTTCATCCGGCGCCGCGCAAGGGCAATCTGGTCGCGCGCCTGCATGGCACGGGCGCGCGCAAGCCGATTCTGCTGATGGCGCATCTTGATGTGGTCGAGGCACGGCACGAGGATTGGACATCCGATCCATTCAAACTCTTAGAAAAAGACGGCTACTTCTACGCACGCGGTTCCGGCGACGACAAATTCATGGCCGCAACCTTCGTTTCCAACATGATCCGCTACCAACAGGAAGGCTACCGGCCCGACCGCGATATTATTTTGTTGCTGGAAACGGACGAAGAAATTCTCGACGCCGATGCCCTCGGCGTCCAGTGGATGCTGAAAAATCATCGCGATCTGATTGACGCCGAATTTGCGTTGAATGAAGGCGGCGGCGTGGGTCTGAAAAACGGCAAACCGGTCCGCAACAGCATCCAGACCAGCGAAAAAGTTCCCGTCAATTACAGCTTCGAGGTCAAAAATTCCGGCGGCCACAGTTCGTTGCCCACGAAAGACAACGCCATCTACCATCTGGCGGAAGGCCTCTCGCGCCTGTCGAAATATGATTTTCCGATTTCCTTGAACGAAACCACGCGCGCCTGGCTCGAACGGGCCGCGCCTCTGGAAGATCCTAAAATTGGCGCGGCGATGAATTCCGTGGCCTCGGGAAGTCCCGACCCCGCCGCGGTTGAGTTGCTCTCTTTAATTCCTGCTTACAATGCGCAGCTGCGCACCACCTGCGTGGCCACCATGCTGCAAGCGGGGCATGCTTTCAACGCCTTGCCGCAAAAGGCGCAGGCCACCGTCAACTGCCGCGTGCTGCCCGGCGAACCCGTGGAAAATGTACTGAAAACACTCACGCGAGTGGTGGACGACAGCGAAATGTCCGTGACCCAGACCTGGGCGGGGCCCTATAGCAAACCATCGGCGCTGAATGCGGAAATTCTCAGTGCAATTGAAAAAGTCACGGCGCAATTTTGGCCGGGCATTCCCGTGATTCCAACCATGAGTACCGGCGCCACCGATGGCAGTTTTTTGCGCAACGCCCGCATTCCCACGTACGGCACGTCCGGCCTCGCTGGCGATATTGATGACGTGCGTTCGCACGGAAAAGACGAGCGCGTCCTAATTAAATCCTTCATGGACGGCCAGGAATATTTGTATCGCCTGGTGAAAATTTTGGCGGCAGGAAAGTAATTACGATGCACGCTCCAGATTTGAGTAGCACAGGCACTCTTGCCTGTGCGGGT
>Ga0207024_10044_pt1 | contig 41815 bp, 39 predicted proteins | sample Alteio_BWMinCont_44_FD_153470 | JGI IMG/M metagenome (GOLD analysis project Ga0207024, IMG submission 153470) | Enriched cells from forest soil in Barre Woods Harvard Forest LTER site, Petersham, Massachusetts, United States -... | ecosystem: Environmental > Terrestrial > Soil > Temperate forest >...
ACGCGGGGCAGCCCGACACTGGCACTGCGGTGCGCTGGCAGACGCTGTTCGGGACAGCGCCGACCGCGGTGAGCATGGTCTTACAAGGTGCGATGGCGGACGTGGACGCGGAATACCAGACCGTGGACACGACCACAAACACAGCCGGCGAAGCGCGCACCGTTACCGGCGTGCAGGCGAAATTTCTGCGCATCAAGTTCAACTCGTCCACGGGCGGCAGCGGGCTGACAGCAAAATTCATGGTCTGAAGCCGCATCTTCGGCCTCCATTCGAGACTTACAACAAAGGGACCAGGCGCCGAAATATGCCCCACGCGACGAATTCGCGGACACCCGCGTCGCTCTGGACGCACGAACCGATCCTGACGCCGGAGCGAAAACTCTGGCGCGCCGTCTTGGAGCAGGCCTATTCGGACGCTGAACTACCACTCTCCTTGGATGGATCAGAACCCGTTGAACGAAATCTCGCGCGCAGGCTCCTTCGCGCGGATAGTCCGCATGAGGCACAGAACCTCTACGTTGTGTGCGAATTCGCAGATGTGCCGTGGGACCGCGTCGTTTTGTGGGCGCGGCGACGGTATCCGGTGGAAGAATCTCACGAGAGAACTTTGGAGAGCGGCAGCCCAGTTGTGGTCACTGTCGCGGACCAGACGGATCGCGAAGCACCCTCTTTGTCGTTACTAAGAACCGAAAACTAAAAGCTAATAACTGCATTCATGTCGCGCCGCAACACTTCCAGCAAAACCAACGGGCATGCCGGGCCGCAAGGCCGACCGAACGGCCATGCTCCGGCCTTCACGGAGCGGGGCGGGATCCCGGTGACTGCCTGCCTGGGCGGACACGGGCATCAAGCTGCGTCTGACGACGCGGGCGGAACATCCGTTGCGATTGCCGCAAGCTCTGCCTCTGCGGCAGGCACGGCCCGCGAGGCGTGCGCTGACCCGGCGCCGCCCCATCCGGCGGAGAGAAATGAAATGGCATCCGACGCGAAGTTACAGCAAGTGCGTCTCCCCGGTCCGACCGACTATGAAGCGATGCAGGATGCCGGTGCCTACGTGAGCGCGGTGGCCGAGCGCGTGGACCTGGTGGCGGCGAGCGCGCGATTGGTGCAATCGGGCGACGAGAAAATTGCCAAGTCCGAGCTGGACCGTCTGCGCGACATGAAATTCGGCAAAGTGGGAGTCGCGGCAAACGTGTCAGATGCTCCAACAGTGATTTGGGATGAGCCTGGCGTGAACGCACCCCGGAACAAAGGATGAGGGAGACCTGGCGATGGCAAATGCAAAAGCCGTGTTCATTGGAGAAGTAATGCAGATTGCGGGTGTCGCGGCGGTGGTGGCGGGCGTGGTGTTAAGCCTGCATCATTGGCCGGCAGCAGCGGCGCTGATTGGCGGAGGCGTGGCGTTCTACATCGGAAAAAAGCTGCGCGCGCAGTAGGGCAAACGCATAGCTTGAGGTTGGAATGGGCAGCTCACGACCAAGAGGGGAAGATGTGCTGCTCATTAGTGATTACTACCGCCCGTTTCCACGTCAGAGGCAATTCCGCGATTCACCTGCGAAATACCGCTTATTCGGCGGTGCGGCGGGACCGGGGAAAACAAAGGCTCTGCTATGGGAAGCTATTCGCCAAGCATGCAAGTTCGCCGGCTGTGACACCCTGCTACTCCGCCGCACCTACCCGGAGTTGGAGTCGTCGCTGCTGGCCTATTTTCGCCGCGATGTGCCCCGCGGGCTGTATAAGAGCTACAACGAATCGAAGCACCTGGTTACCTGGACGAACGGCTCGACCACAAGATTCGGCTACTGCCGCAACGAGAACGACGTCTATCAATACCAAGGCGCGGAGTTCTTGTTCATCGGGATCGATGAGCTGACACATTTTACTCTGAAGCAATGGCAATTTCTGACGTCGCGTAACCGCTGCCCCGTGCCAGGAAGTTCCTGCAACATGGCCGGCGCCACGAACCCGGGAAATATCGGCCATGCCTGGGTAAAAGCGTTGTGGGTGGATCATGTGCCGCCGCCGGGATTCGAGCGGTCCGATCTGTACGATCGCGACGACTACGATTTCATTCGCGCGCGACTGGACGACAACCCGATCTACGCCAATGACGCGGAGTACCGCAAGACACTGGAATCTTTGCCGGAGCACTTGCGCCGCGCGTTTCTCGAAGGCGATTGGAACGTTTTTGCCGGGCAGTACTTTGACGTCTTTGACTTTGGCCGGCACACCGCGCGGCCGGAAGACATTCGACTGGAGCCGTGGTGGCCGCGCTGGATTTCGGTGGACTGGGGATTCCAGCATCCCAGCGCGGTGTATTGGCATTGCGCGGTGCCAATCGTCAGTCCTCCGTCGTCCGTTTTCAGTTCAGAAAGAGCTTCGCAGCAAAGACCGGGGGGAAGCAGTGCTCACCGCCCTTATTCGGGCCCCCTCACGGACAACTGTGAACTGCAAGCGGGAAACTGCCGTATCGTGACCTACCGCGAATTCGTGCAGAACGGCCTTTCGCCGCGCATGCTGGCGCAGGCTATCGCGGAGCGCAGCGGCCGCGAGGCCATCAGCGAAGTGTTTCTCTCGCCGGATGCGTTCGCGCATCGCACCTCGGAGGCCTCCATCGCGGAGCAGCTCGGCGATGTGCTAGTCACCAGCGGCTTGCCGCGGCCAACGCCTGCCGACGACGACCGCATTGGCGGCTGGCAGCTGATGTACCAGATGCTTGAATCCGACGCCTGGGTCATCACCGACAATTGCGCGAAGCTGATTGACTGTTTGCCGCTGCTGGTGCGTGACGATCGCCGCATCGAAGATATTCGCAAAGTGGACGGCGACGATGCCGCCGACGCCGCGCGCTATGGATTGGTCTCCGGCGGAAGGCTCGCTGGTGTTGGGACTGCCTTCGGGCTGTCCAGGGCGGGGCAACCCCCGCCCCTAAATCGCGCAGGGAGCGGAGCGCACTTTGTGACGGGCATGCCTCTGGACGAGCAGATTGCGCGGCAAGTCAGCGCCACGGATCCGAGTTCGCGCGCGATTCATTATCAGCGCCTGGAAGCCGAGGCAAAGAAATTCTTTCGCCCGAAGCCCATTCCGCGACGTCGCTGGTAGCACAGACTTCAGTCTGTGCCAACACCGAGCCCGAAAACGCGAACGCGCACAGGATAAATCCTGTGCCACTGGTGCCGCATGTTGAATTGGTTGCAGAAAGTTCTGCAGACGAAATATATCGGACTGTTGGAGGCAGACGTGGCGCGGCTGCGCGCGGAGAATCGCGCGCTGATGAATTCGCTGCTGGGCTCGGCGGGATTTCCGCCGGTGGAGTTTCCGGAGGCGCCGCAAGCGCAGCCGTTGCCGCGATTGCGAAAGCGGTCGTGGCACCAAATCCAGGCGTGGCGCGAGACGGAATCCAATCGTAGTACGGCTTTAAATTCTGACGAGAACGCGTTTGAGAGGCTGAATGGACCCGTACCGCACAGCTGAGAGTTGGAGTGGGCCTCCGGGCTCGATTGCCCCGGCGGATGGAAATCTGACTGTGGGCGCGGTCGTTCGGGAACTCGGGCCCGAGGAATATGCTTCGGTCAAAGTTACACCCGATGGGAAAGGCCCCACCCCTGAAGGGGTGAGCTACAGCAATAGGCCGGGCAGCAACGCAGCGGGAAACGTCGCGAATGACTTCGGCCCGAACAACGAATGCCTTGAAGATGTAAAGCCGGAGCTGGTGCACGCGCTGCGCGAGCTGGTGCGGCAATACCGCCAGGAAGGCATCGCGGCGCGACGGCACGAAATCCGGCGGATTCGCCAGGCGCGGCTGTTCTGGCAAGGCTTGCAATATGCCTGGTGGAATCCCAACGATATGAATTGGCATTTGCCGTACGAGAACCGCTCCAGCGACGACCGCGAGCTCGAGGAGATGCCGCGCTATCAGTTCGTCACGAATTTCTATCAGGGATTCGGGCTGTCGTTCATCGCGGTACTTTCCCAAGACGTGCCCAGCGTGAGGTTCTACCCGAAATCGTCGCAATCGCTCCAGGACATCGCCGCGGCGCGCGCCGCCAGCGACGTTGCCGAGCTCGTCGAACAGAACAATCACGTCGAGCAATTGCTCACTTCGATCGGTTATTTCCTTTGGACCGATGGGAAACTAGGCGCGTACGTGCGGTATGTCGCTGACGGCCAGCGTTTCGGTTTCCATGAGGAAACCGTCCTCGCAGCTCTGGAGATTCCGCTTGGCGAGGATACGTACGTCTGCCCGGAATGCGGAAAGGAAACTGCACAACCGAAAATGGACGATGGAATACCGGAGGATGCGAATGAACCTGCAGTTGTAGTGGCGCAGCATGCTGCGCCACTACAAGCAATCAACTGCCAGGGGTGCGGCGCTGAGCTCCGGGAAGAAAATCTGCGCAAGGCCGAGCGCGTGACAGTGCCGCGCATTGTGGGCTCGCGGCGCGTTCCGAACGGGCAGGAAGTCATTTCCATCGCTGGCGGGCTGGAATTGAACACGCCCGTGTGGGCCAACGAAATGCACGAATATCCGTATCTGCAATGGCAGGCGGAAGTGCATCGCGCGAAATTGAAGGCCGCGTATCCGCACGTCGCAAACAAAATTGAAGCGGCGCCGTCGCAAGGACCGGACGACGTCTACGCGCGCGTTTCGCGGCTGAGCGTCGAACAGGGTCTGCCATCAATTCATCCCGGCGACGCGCTGATGAACTTGATCACCTTCGACCGCACCTGGCTGCGGCCCTGGGCCTTCTACGGAATCGAAGATACAGCCGTGCGCAGCGAACTGCTGGCGCTCTTTCCCGACGGCTGCTACGTCGGTTTTGCCGGCGATGTGTACTGCGAATCACGCAACGAGTCCATGGACGATCACTGGCGCGTGCTGCACGCCCTTCCCGGCGACGGGCAAAACCGTCCGAGCGTCGGCGATTCGCTGGTACAGGTGCAGGAGCGCTACAACGTTCTCTCCAACATGCAGGCGGAAACGTACGAGTACGGCATTCCGCCGATTTACGCCGATCCGCAAGTGCTGGATTTCGATGCCCTCGCGAATCAGGTCGCGGAGCCCGCGGCGCATTTTCCGGCGCGTGCTCGCCCGGGGCAGCCGCTCGCGGCGGGTTTCTTCCAGCCTGCGCCGGCGCAAGTTCCTCCGGACATGATTCGCCATCAGCAGGATTTGATCGGACCCGTCGCGCAATTCCTCACCGGGCTTTTTCCCGCGATTTTCGGCGGGAACATGGAGGACGTGAAAACCGCTTCCGGCTACGCGCTGGCACGCGACCAAGCCATGGGCCGCCTCGGCCTGGTGTGGCGTCGCACAAAACAATTTTATGCGGACGTGCTGCTGTTGGCCGTGGATTGCTTCTGCAAGAATCGGCCGGAAGACGTTGAGCTGCCACTGCTCGGGCCCGATGGCGTGCTCGACGCGCGCACGATTCGCACCGTGGACCTGAAGGGCAACATCGCCGTGCATCCTGAAGCCGACGAAACGTTTCCGCGGTTGAAGTCGCAGCAGCGCGGCGTCCTGCAGCAATTATTCGGCATCAACGATCCAGTGCTTCAGCGCGCGCTGACCGAGCCGGCGAATCTCGGCTATATCAAAAATGTACTGGGCCTCGCGGAGATGGTGATCCCAGGCGAAGATTCGCGCAACAAACAACTACGCGAGATCCAGTTGCTGCTCTCCAGCGTCCCGATTGTCGTGCAGTTACCTGTCGCATCGCACTCCTCTTCTGCAGCCTCGCCTCTAGGGGCGCAGCATGCTGCGCCCCTACGAACAAAAGCTGCGGATGAAACCGCGACTGGCTCCGGCGCGGAGAACGAATCACCAGGCACGAGTCACCAGGCGCCGGCTCTCGTGCTGCCGTCGGTTCCCGTGGATCAACTGCTCGACGACCACGCCGTGGAGTTCGAGGAGTGCAAGCGCTGGGCGAATTCCGAAGCAGGGCAAGCCGCGCACATGACCAATCCGGCCGGCTTCGCCAACGTCCGCGCGCACGCCGAAGCGCATCTTCGCGCGATGAGCCAAGCGGCGTTAGCCCAGCCGCAGCAGCAATCGCAGCCGGCGCAGAAGGGTAAGGCCTAATGCAAACGGGTCAACAGGTTTCGCAAAACGCAGCGGCTCCCACAAATGGCCAGAGCACGCTGCACGAGCTGTTTGCGCTCACTGACGAGCAGATCTTGGAGATTGAGCCGGAAGCGGCAGAGGCGGCGCCAGTAGAACAGCCACTCCTGGCTGTTCCGGACCGGCGCGGGGACGCCGCCCGTACAGCATCTGAAACAGATCCGAACAGCGTCTTAACATCACCACGCTCAATTGAGAACACGCAGCAAAGCGCACAGGCAAGAGTGCCTGTGCTACAAGAGCCGCCCGCGTGGCTTGCGGCGCAAATGAAGGATCCGTGGACGGGCGGAGAAGCAAAGGATCTCTGGAATGGCATCGTGCAGGCGAGGAAGGAAGCGGCGGATTATCGCGCGGCGTTTGCGACTCCCGAAGATGCGCGCGCGCTGAAAGAATTGTATCCCGGCGGCGTCAATCAAGCGCGCACCGCCGCGGAGCGAGCGCGCACGCTAGACGACATCGATCGCGCGTATTTTGGCACAGTGGGCAGCTCTCCCGAGCAAGCCAGCGCATCGCGTGCGCAACTCGCCGCGATGATGATGCGCGAAGATCCTGCCGCGTTCCGCGAGATGGTCTTCGCAGGCCTGCGAGCGCTCGAAGAAGCGGGACATGGCCCCAGCGGCAAAACTGTAGCGACCAGCAACACTGTAGCTCAGGCCTTCAGACCTGAGGGTGTTTCTTCGATTGAGACGCCGGCAATGGCGGATCGGAAAAGCCTCACCCCTGAAGGGGTGAGCTACAGGGATGCGCCGGCTGCGCCAACCGCGGCTACGCGACACATCTCGCCGCTACCCGGCAACGCCTCAGCAGTTGACGGGCATGTGGCGGCGTATGCTGCGTTTGAAAAAGCCGCCAACGAAGATCTCGATCGCAGCGTGGGCGCGTCCATCGAAAGAACACTGGTGCATGCCTTGCCCAATTTGGGCCGAGACAACAAGGCATCAGGTGTAGGGACCCAGCATGCTGCCCCACTACAAGCAAGATTGAGCGCCGCAATCCGCCAGGACGTGGAAGCAGCATTGAAGGGAGACCGACAACTTGGCGAGCAGGTCGCACAAATTCTTTCTTCAAAACGCCTGGACAACGAGACGCGCGCACAAGTAGTGCGCTTGATCGGCGAGCGCGCACAGCAGCTCGTGCCAGTCGCCGCGAAACGCGTTTTGAACGATTGGACGCAAACGACATTAGCCGCGCACCGCGGACAATCTGCAAGGGCGGAAGCGGCATCATCGACAAGGGAATTCACACCGGCCTCGGCCGAGCCTCCGCGCGATCTTGCCACGAACAAACCCGCAACAGCGTCGCGCTCCACTCGCACGGACGGCTCCCGGACACAATCCGGGCGCGTAGACTACCGCAAGCTGAGCGACGAACAGATCCTCGATCTATAAAGCTCTAGGTTCTGAGTTCCGAGTTCAAAGCTTTAAGCTGTGAGTGCGGACCACGATGCGCAAATTGAAATAGCGCAATCAGTCTCAAGACTAGAGTTCAAAGACACGCCTGCGCGTTTTTTCTTCGTTCTTACTAAGAACTAAGAACTGAAAACCAAATACTGATTTTCGGCGCCTTCTCAAGAGACGCCCGCGCGATTCCTCGCCGCGAAGCTGCGGCATCGTGGAACGCAGCACTTATAAGGAGAACAAAAGATGCCAGCACAAGCGAACGCGAACGTCGTCGCGTTGCAGCTCGAGAAGGTGCGCGACAAAGTGCCCCTGCTCTATGAGCGTGACGACATTTTACTCACCATGATCCAGCAGCGCGGCGATGTGGAGAAGGTTTCCAGCCGCAACATGCGCCTGCCTTTGCAGGTCAACCCCGGCGGCAAAGCCGGCTCGTACAATGCCGACGGCGGCGACCTCGGGCGCGGCTCCGGCACGGCCTATGACGTCGCGCAGGTTTCGCCGATTTTCTTCCGCTTCGCGATTGAAATCACGAAGCTGGTGGAGTACGCGACCACCGGTCGCGAACGCGCCATCGAAAACGCCGCCAAGCGCGAAGTCGCCAACGGCATGAAACAGTTCCGCGCGTTTCTCGACAAGCTGATGCAGACGGCGGGGAACGGCGTGCTTGGGACGATTAACTCCGTCGCCGGTTCCACGTTCACCATGACCGTGCCGAGCGGCGCGGCCCTGGTTTATCCCGGCCAGACCATCCAGATTTACGACACCACGCTGACGACCAACCGCAACGTCGCCGCAAGCGTGACGACGACGGTGCTCTCGGCCGATCCCATCACCACGCAGCAAATCGTCGTGGACAACGTGCCCACCGGCACGGTGGCCACTGACGTGATCGTGCACGACGGCCTCACCGGCTCGCAGCCCGTGTCGCTCTTCGGCATCAAATATCACCAGAACAACGCGACCACCGGCACGTGGCTCAACCTGAATCGCGCAACCTATCCAATCCAGTTGCAGACTCCGCGCGTCAACGCCGGCAACGCCGCGCTCACACCGTCCAATGTGCGCCTGGCCATCAACAAAGTCCGCAAAGCCCTGGGCATCAGCCACGTCGGCAAACTCATCGCCTATATGGCCGTGGAGCAAGAGCACGCCTGGGAAAATCTGGGCATCACCGTGTCGCAGATTATCAAGGAAGGCGGCGGTGGCACCGGGAATGATCTCGACCTGCTCTTCAGTGGCCGCAAGACCATGAGCGGCGTGCCGATCAAGTCCAGCGTCAACGCCGACCAAACGCGCGTGGATTTCCTGGACCTCTCGCACTGGGGCCGCGCCGTGTTGAAAGACATCGACTTCTACGAAGTCAATGGCAACACGGTGTTCCCGATCTACGGCGCGAGCGGCGGTATCGCGGCCAGCTACATCTTCTACTTCGACACCGCGTTTCAAGTGTGGGATGACTCGCCGCGTACCGGCGCATTCATTGATACCTTGGCGCGGCCCAGCGGCTACTAAAAACTGTCACAGCCCTCTTTGTAGTGGCGCAGCATGCTGCGCCACTACAACCGAGGTCTCAGCCAATCGATTCCCTAGTCAAACGCAGATGCGTAAATCCTTCATCACCGGACTCGCCCTCCTACTGTGTGGCGGAATCTCCGCCCGCGGCAAGAGCGATCCGTTGGTGTTTGTTTTCGTGCGCGTGGACCCGCAGAAGGACATTGCTATTCTTCGTCCGATGATTGCTCCGGATATCGGCGTGCAGCTTGATTCCGGCCCCCGGGAACTTAAGCCGGGGACGGTGTTACAGTGCGCGTCCTCCATGCGCGAGCACGACGCCCTCGTCGAAAACCAGATCGCCAAGGTCACCGACCTTCTTTTGGACTGCGGCGACCAAAAGTTCGTCGTGAAGACGGTGGAATTCTCGCCGCGCGCGAAATGATCCGAGTGCTACGCGAGACGCACGAGACTCCGGAAAGCGTCGCGCATCGTCTCGAACGAGCCGGCGGCCGCAACCCCTTCGGCGAAGCGAACTACCGCGCCGTGTGGGGATGGAACCGGCTCGCGTGGATCGGCGGAAAATTCGAGGAGCGCGATCCCGCCACAGGTTCGCTGCTCCGCGAAGTCGTCGAGCTGCGCCAGGAGCCCAAGTATCCCGCCGTCAACCGCTGGCATTTCGAGCGCTGGTTCGCGCCGGAACTTTACGGTTCACCGCGCGCCTGGTACGCGCAGACGATCGAGCGGGAGAACGGCGTCAGCATTCCAGCGTTGGGGCCGTACCCGTCGCGCGGAGAGTACGAGCATTGCTTCACGCTCGAAGGCCCGCGCGGAGAATTCATCCAGCTAACGCCAACAATTGCGGAACACGTGGCCCGCGCCATCGAATGTTCGCGCCGTTATCCGCGCGCGAAGTCGCGCTCACAACTCTACGAAAGGGAAGCGCGCGAGGATCGCTCCTATGAGCATTGGGCCTACGACTTGCTCGACGACGCCGTCCCCGCGTTCCACAAACAGCCCTTTGTCACGGTAGCTTAGTTCGGGTCGCGTTTTGGCGTTTGAGCCTGCCCTTTAAAAGCAATCCGAAAGATCGCAGCGCTCAATAGAAGGCAAGCGCAAGAAATGACGTATCGGCTGATAGGCAACCTCGATGAAAAACCATCAACGAAGCCAGCGATGCCCCCAATTGCGAACAAAACGCCAGGTATGAGAATCGTCTTTGGATGGGCGCGCACGACGCCGAGAGTATACGCCGTTCCTGCGTCCCACAGCCAGCCGTTAGCTATACCGGGTTAAATAATGACGCGATTTCGGATATGGCTCAAAGGAATTCTTGCTGCGGCAATCAGCGGCGCGGCCGGCGGCGTGCTCACCGGGCTTGCCGCTGTGGGGATCGATCCGCAGCATTTCAATTTGCAAACAGGGATGGGCGCAACGTTTCGCATCGGGGCTGCCGCTGCGCTGATCAACGCGGTCATCGGTGTCGCCGCGTATCTGCAAAAGTCTCCGCTGCCGCAGGACTGAGTAGGACAGACATTCCTGTCTGTCTGTGTCGTGATTCGAGCAAATTCCAAAAGGACAGGCAAGAATGCCTGTCCTACCGGGACAATCTATGCCAGTTGTCGGATCAAGCGCGTACAACACCGCAGGACAAATCACATCGCTGGTGCGCTCGCTGCTGAATGACTCGCAGGGGAATTTGTTCACCGATACGGTGCTGCTGCCCTACGCGAATTCCGCGTATCGTAAACTGCAGCGCGCCATCGGAAACGCCGGCGGCGGCGGGTTCATCCAGGATGATGTGCTGTTGGTGGTTCCCGCGGTGGCGCAGACAGACACCTCGCTGCAAGTCTCCATCACCGATGCAACCGCACCGCCAAACCAGCTCCCGACCGACCTGCTCGTGCCCGTGAAAATCTGGGAACGGCCCAACGGCTCGACCGACGATTTCCTGGAAATGGTGGACCTCTCGCAGCACGGCGGCTTGCCTTCGCGCGTCCAGGACGTGACGCTCAGCGTTTGGGAATGGCGCGCCGATGGAATCTATTTCCTCGGCGCCACGCAAGACACGCAAATTCGCCTGCGATATTTAAAAGCCTATCCGGATTTTACGGATGCGACCTCGCCCGTGCTGGTGCGCAATTCGCAAGAAGCCATCGCCTACGCAACCGCAGCGCTTGCGGGATGGGCGCGCGGAAGCCCGCTCGCGGAAAAGTGGGACGAAGCCGCCGCCGACGCACTCGAGGATCTGGTCAGCGCCGCCGTGCGCCGCGAGCAGCAATCCGCCCGGCGCCGCCGCCCGTTTTCCGCTCGCAGCGGCTATACACCATTTTGAAGAGGTAAATGACGTTAAGGAACTTAAGGAAATAAAGGACGTAAAGGACACGCGACATCACGATTCGTGCACGTGGCCAGTCCCGAGAAAATCCTTTACTTCATTTACTTCCTGTACCTCATTTACTTCATTTCCCAGGAGCAATCATGCCCATTACCATCACGCTTTTGCCCAGCAACGCGGACGGCTCCGGCAGTAACTTGTTCTACGCCATCGGCACGCTCGCGTTTTCAGGGAACTACCCGACCGGCGGCGACACTCTCGATTTCACCACCGTCGCCGACAAACTCCCGAGCGATCAGCTCATTCAGGTCTTCGCCGACAGCCAGAACGGCAACTCCGGCTACTACGTGCCGGTGCAGGGAAGCGCGCTAAACAACTGGAAGCTAAAGGCGTTCACCGGCGGCGGCACCGAAGTTTCCGCAGGCGCCTACCCCGCCAGCGTCACCACCGACATCGTCCAGATCACCATGACCGCCCGCAAGCTGCTGTGACTGGCTTCAGTCTGGGCCAGGATGCATGACCAATTGAAAAGAAAGGACTTGACCGTGTTCTTGTTAGACGTTAGGTTGCGCACGATTGCTTCGCGGCCAGTTTGGCGCTCATACTATACGCAGGTAAGAATCATGAGCCCTGAAGCTCGCATCAAAGCACTTCGCGCTGCACCGCCTGACGGATGGGTCGCCTTCTCTTCCGACGAGGAACGCCTGGTTGCCTACGGAAAGACGTATGATGAAGCTGTGACTAAGGCGGAGAAAAAAGGCGAACCTAATCCAGTTCTAACCAAGGTCCCCAAGGACTGGTCAATGCAGGTGCTGTCAATTTGAAGTTTCCTTGCAAGGTCTTTCCAGTAAAAGAGCCCCATCCGGCCTTCCCTAACGAGCCGTCGTCCTGGGCGCCGATTCTGAATGTGCGTCTCAGCTATCGACATTCGCCTCCGACGAAATCCATCGAGTGTTGGATCGATTCGGGTTCCGATGTTTGCATTTTTCACGCGGGATTGTGTCACTCCTTGGGAATTCGCCGCCTGGAAGATGGCGTAAAAGATGACCTCCGCGGAGTCATCGGTGGTCCGAAGGCCCCGATGTATTTCCACAAGGTTAAGATCCTTGTATTCGCGGAATTCTTCGAGACGATGGCGGGATTCTCCCGCGACCTTGCGGTGACCGGTCTACTGGGTCGCCGCGGCTTCTTCGAGAATTTTATTGTGAACATTGACGCTTCCAGCTCACCGCCATCCTGCGGGATAGAGAAGATACACCGGGCCTAAGCACACCCTAAGGCAAGAACTTGGCGACCGCGTTAGGCCGAAAAGGCTGCGCGGATAGCCGTCAACCCATTCATACAAACGAAGACCATGAAAATGATACGATCGAAAATCGCGATGGGGTTTCTCTGGGCATTGCTGGCGCTCATTCTGCACGTGGTGCCTGGCGTGGTCGGGCGGGCGCACGCGCAAGGCACGCGCAAGGATGACATCGTCTTCAATTCGCGCGGCACACCGCTGGCAGGCGCCACGGTGCGCGTTTGCGCGATGCCCGCAAGCGGGCAGCCCTGCACTCCTCTGGCGCTCATCTACTCCGACGCCGCGCTCACCCAGGCGCTCGCCAATCCCACGACCACCGACGGCCTTGGCAATTATTCTTTCTACGCCGCGCCGGGAAAATACGAAATTGAAATTTCCGGTCCCGGTATCACCACCAAGCAACTCCCCAACGTAATCCTTCCCAACGACCCCGCTTCACCAACCTTTTCCGGCGGTATCAGCGCGTTCTCGCTCACGCTCAGCGGCAATCTGACCGTGAGTGGCAATACCACCGTGGTTGGAAACCTGGCCAGCGGCACCCTGAATCTGACCAATCAGAGCACGCCTCCGGGCACCGCCGGCGCCGGCACCGTTAATCTGTATACGAAGACGGCAGACAAGCGGCTGTACTACAAGGACGACACCGGCGCGGAAATCGGCCCTATTGCGGCAGGCAGCGGCGCGCAAACCAACATCATCAACACCTTCACCGCCAGCCAGAATTTTGACAACGGCGTTCGCGTAAAGGGTCCCGACCCTTATTACGATGTAATGCGCTTCGGCGGGTATTACAGCGGCTACCCGTTCGCGCCGACCACCACGGGCAGCATCACTTCGGGTCAAGCAACACTCACCACACCCAGCGCCTTCGACGTATTGAACGGCCAGTACGTCACGGTATACGGTGCCGGCCCCACGGCCACCATCTACACGCCCGGCGGCGCGGTCTCCGTCGCCTCCATTTCCGTCACGAGCAACGTCGCCACCGTCTTTCTCGCGCAAGACATGAATCCCGGCACCGGCACGAGCATGACCGTCGCGGGCTCGTCCGACTCCGCTTTCAACGGAACTTTCACGACAGTCACAGGAAGCGCTGCCACTTTCACGTTCAGCGTCACTCACGCGAACTGTTCGCCCTGCACAATCGGAAGCAGCACCACGGTCACCCCCGCGAACCCCTTCGTAACCAGCGCGGTGGGGATTCTCAACGGCTCGACCGTCTACAACTACAAGATCGTCGCGGAAGATATGTTCGGCGGGCTCTCGGCCGCTTCGGCTCCCATCACCATCTCGACTGGCGCGGCAACCCTCGGCCCAAACAGCGTGACCATCGCCACCAACGGCTGCGCGCGCGATGCCACCGGTCTTTCCACGATCACCACCTCTGCCAATCACAATTTCCAGGTCGGCCAGCTCGCCGACATCGTCGCGGGCACCACCGGCGACTCGAGCTTCGAGGGCCAGGCGGTCATCAACTCCACGCCCACTTCTACCACCTTCACGTATTACCAATACGGCCGGCCGGTCAAGCCCGGTTCCTGCAGCTCCGGCGGTACGGTAAAAGTTGTCGCGAAAAATATTATTCGCTGGAATCAGCGATTTAACTCCATCATCGGTCACTGGATTTATCGTTGCACCGGATCCAGTTGCAGCTCCTACGCACTCATCGGCCATGCCGATGGCGTGGACGGCGCCTTCATTGACTACGGCATCTCGGGAACCATCTCATCCCCCGGCTACGTGCCCGCGACGCCACCCGCGTCGCCGACAAATGAGTGGCTCTCCGCGAAGGTAAATTCGGGCGCAGGCACGACGACCCTCACATTGAGTGCTTCCGCGACGAACACCGTCAGCGGCGCCAGCGTCCTGCATGACAATACGCCAGTGGTCCTGGCAGTCTGCGCGGCGATGGGTGGCATCAACGGCGAAGGGGGAACACTCTACTTCCCGGACACCGGTGGGACTGTCTTTCCCATCACCACCAACCTCGACATGCGCCCTGCCTGCTCGAAAACCATCAAGGTCCTGCAGGCGGGACGCCTCAGCACTACAGCGCCCATTCTTCCGCAGCAGGGAATTGACTGGGAAGGCGCTCCTCAAGGCGGCGGCGGGGCGTTCGGTTCGTTCGCCGGCAAGTTCCAGGCGCAGATCATCGGCAATGCTTATCCCCAAATCTGGGAGACGGGCACGACCGCTGTGGGCCAAACGTTCGAGAATCTCAACGTTCAGTGCAACCATCTCTACCAGGGTTGCTACTTCCAGGACAATACCTACTCCGCCGGGACGGACATGACCTTCCGCAACATTGGCTTTGGCGGACAGCCCGGATGTTTCCCCATCCGCTTTGGCGGTCAGTTCTTCTACTTGTTTGACTCTGTATTTTTCTCGAACGGAGCAAGCGAGAGCACTTGGGGTGTGCCGGAGCCCTTCATCAACACCATCGCCTTTGGAATTGGGCAGCCGCCTACCCAGCAATCCCTCGGCAGCGACATTGAACTTCGCTACGCTACGTTTGCCGGCGGCGGAATCGTTTTCGATACGCAAGGATTCACGACAAGCGTGGGCATGAACTCCATCAAGTGCGTGCATTGCCTGCTCGAGAACGCCGTCGCCCCGCTGTTTCGCGTGAGTGGCGGAAGCGGAAGCGGTCTGCACTTCGAGTTCCTCAGCTTCGCGGACTCCATGGGCGGCGGCGCCATGCCCATGCTGGATTTTGCGAATGCCTCAAGCATCAACGACGTCCAGGTTCGCGGAGCATTTTGCGCCAACGGCGGTGCTCCTCTGTTTGCGATGGGCGCGAACACCGCGCTGGTGACGCAAATCGACGTTTCGGGAACAACGGCTTGCGCCATTGGCGCTCCGCAAGCGGTAGTCACCGCGAGTGGTGCGTTTGGCCAAGCGGGCGTCTCGGTCAGCGGCACTGGAAGCCTGAACTATTTGATGGCCGTTCCCTCCGCGCCGACGGTGACAGCCGCCGCCGGCGGTTCGATCCCGGTGGGGACGTACTACTACGGCATCCTTGCGATTGACACCCAGGGCCGCACCACGACGCCGTCCCCTCTGACCGTCACGCCGTGCACCACCACCAGCGGCACGCAGTCCTGTGTTGTTACCTGGACGCTTCTGCCCGGGCAGGTGGGCACGCGCATTTGCCGGAGTACGACACCGCTTGGTGCGCTTTGCGATGATTCTTCGGGATTCGCGGCCTTCAACGTAGCCGGCACCAGCTTCACGGATACGAATGTGAGCGTGAGTTATACCGTTAGTCCGCCAGTGTCGTCCTCGGCTGCGTCGGCTAGCCTGAACCCCACCGGAATCGTCGGCCAGCAAATTCAATTGACGAATGGCGGCTACACGGACACGCTCGCCGGCGCCTTTACCGGCACTCGCACGCAGACGCTGCCGGATGTTTCAGGCGTCATTCCGGTTACCAGCTATTTGAACTCCGCATACGACAACGCCACGCGGGCCAACGGCTCGATTGGCACGAATTGGACCATCGAGCAAAATGGCTTGAACATCGCATCGAACCAGATCCAGGGCTCTATTGCGGCCCAGTCCAATGCCGGTTTCTGGAACGCGAACTCTTTTACGACGAACCAGTTTTCTCAGGCAACCGTTACCGCGCTGAATGGCACGAGTGATTTTCCCGGCGTGACGGTTCTGGCCACTGGCACTGGGTCCAACTCCACCTACTACGATTGCGTCGAGAGCACCACTAACATTTACCTGCAGCGCGTGGTCACAGCCGGATCAACCAACCTCACCAGTGCGGCTTCCACAGGCGCCGTCGGCGACATTCTGCGCCTGGAGATCGCGCCGGGCGGCACACTTACATGCTACAAGAACGGCGCGGTCGCGCTCACGGCCACCGACACGCAGATCACCTCCGGCTCGCCCGGCCTGATTATTTCCGGAAACGTCGCCACGGAAAAAAATTGGAGCGGCGGAAACTTGCATCCGCTCGGTCAGCTGGACATCGAGCATGACTGGACCAAGACGCAGCATTTCAATCAGGGAGTCGGCCTCGGACTGGAAACCTTCACCGCCAGCCCGCGCGCCGAGCAAAACGTCTTCCTGCCCGGAGCACTGACGTCCACCTGGACTGCCGCAACCTGGACCACGGACAAAGCCGTCACGATTACGCGTCTTCAAGTGCAGGCCAAGACCGCGCCGGCGGGGTGCACCACCAATGCCGTCGTGCGCCTCACCGACGGCACCACGCCGGTGAACCTCACCATTTCCGCGGCAGCCAATGACAGCGGCTCCATTTCGCAGGCGTATGCGGCGGGAGCGTCGCTCCAGATCCTCGTCCAAACCGCCGCCGCAGGCTGCACGACCAGCCCGGCGGACGCCAACGTCACCGTGCAGTACAGGATGCAATAACGCGGCCCTCCCAGGGCCACAACGGAAACGAAAAATTTTGAGTACGTCCTCCCAAGCAAGAGCGCACGAAATGACACCGCGATTTTCGCCTGGCGGAGTAGCCCGATTGTTTTTCAACGAAAAGAGAGATGAGCATGGACAAAAACGCAAGCACGGCAGCGCTGATCAACATTTCGACGGAAAAGTGGCCGCCGCGCCACCGAACCTATTTCGGCTCGCTGGAAGTGCGCTCGCCGCAGCCCGGCGAAGCCTACGCGGTCACCACCATTCATGGATGCAACAGCTTTATTGATATGGGCGACAAACGCCACATGGACTACTCCATCACCGCTCAGCAAGTCGCCGAGGACATCGCCCGCGAAATCAACGGCGATTCCGGCGAAGGAAGTTTTCACGGCGTATTTGTCGCGGCCGGGCCGGAGCCCACGGAAGCGGAACTGGCCGATGCGCGGCGGCGACTCCAGGAATTTCAGCGCCGCCTCGTGGCCGCGGCCGACCTCGAGTGGGAACGCACCAAAAATCCCATGTTCATTACCGACCTCGAGCGCCGCGCCGCGCGCCAGCTCGGGCTCGAGAAGCCGTGGCTCTACGATTCCAAGCCGCTGGCCGAGTGCCCCGTCTGCGCGGAAAAGATCAAGCACGGCGTGGCCGTTTGCCGCTCCTGCGGCGCGATCCTCGATCGCGAGAAGGCCGCGCAGTACGGCCTCGTTTCCTCCGGAAGAAAAGAGCGCCAGCGAAGCCAAGAACCACAGAGCCAACCAGGAACGGAAGCAGGGAAGTAACCACTCGAAGAATCAGCGTGGCGCAAAAAGGAACGGCGGCTACCTTTAGTAGCCGCCGTTCACATTCTGGACACGCCTGAGACGCAAACTCAGGCTAGCACACAAACACAAACAAAAAGGGCGGCGATTTCTCGCCGCCCGAAATTGAAACGCGTACTGGACGCGCCTGCGAAGCACATTCAGACTAGCACATATTTAGCTTTTGTCAATGGGCGCGCGGAAGGCCAGTGCGGAGAGTGGGAGACTCGAACTCCAGGGGCTGCAGAGCAGCCCTCAGCGCTTCGCAGGCGCGTTCAGTACCCCCACTGAAAGCACTCTCCAAAACGCACCTGCAGCTGCATATATATCATACAGTTAGCTATAACTACAAGAAATGACAACCGCAGGCTCATTCGACGCACCCATCGAAATCTTCGGAGGCCTGGTGACAGACATGTCCCCAGCGGACTTGCCGCACGGCGTCTCGCCCGACTGCCAGGACGTGGTGTACAGCAACGGCGGCGTCCAGACGCGGCCCGGCTTGCAAGCCCTCTTCGGGCCGCTCGCCGGCAATCCGACGGTCAATTACGTCAAAACGTACGAAACGCTGAACGCCGCGCTGCGCACCATGGCGCTGGACTCGAACGGCATTCTGTACAAAGAAGCGACGCCCGGAACCCTCTCGAGCATTGCCAGCGGACTCGCGACCAACTCGTACGCAAATTCGACCACGCTTTTCGGCAGGGAATACCTGGCCATCAGCGACGGAAAAACGGGAAACGACTTGCCGCGCCAATACGACGACACCAATTTTGATCGCGTCAGCCAAGGCGAACCCGGCGCGGGACCGACCGTCGTAGATGAAAACGTAGTCGTCGCCATCGTCGCCAGCCCCAACGGCGCCACGCAACCCGCCGCGGTCACGATTGCCGCCAGTCCCAACGGCGCAACCGAAAACGGTTTTCTCGTCACCATCACCACGACCTCCGCCCACGGTTTGTCCGCCGGCCAATCCGTAACCATCTCCGGAGTCGGCGTCGCCAGCTACAATGGCACGTTCCCCGTCGTTTCCGCGCCGACCACTACGCAATTTACGTACATCGACGGCGCTTCCGGTCTCGCCGCATCCGGCGGGGGAACGGCCGCCTCAGCAACCGTAACGATTCAGACTACCGCTGCGAACGGTTTCGTCGTAGGCCAGCTTGTCACCACCACCGGCATTGTTGTCGCCGGCTACAACGGCACTTTTCCGATTACAGGAGTTCCCGACTCCACGCACTTCACCTTCACCGCAGCCACCGGCGGACTTGCAGCCTCCGGCGGGGGCACGGCCGCAGTCGCTGGCAACATCGCGAACGGCGTCCACCAGGTTTGCGTGATTTTCCAAACGCGACAAGGTTACCTCACACAGCCCAGCCCAGCGACAAGCTGGACCGCCAGCGGCGGCAAGCGCGCCGTGGTCACCAACATTCCGACCGGACCGTCGAACATTGTCGGTAGAATTCTCTGCTTCACCGGCGCGGGCGGCGCGAGTTTCTTCTACACCGGCAGCGGAACCACGCTCTTCAGCAGCAACATGGTGATCAGCGACAACACCACCACGTCCATCACCGTGGATTTTTCCGACGCCATTCTCCTCGCCGGCACCAACGTGGACAATCTCTTCAAGTTGGTCGAGCTCAGCGACTGCGCCGGCGTGCTCGATTATTCCGAGCGCCTCTTCTGGTGGGGCGAGCGCAACAAAATGAACAACTGGGTAAACCTGGGCTTCGACGGCGGCTTCACCGGCCCTTCGCTGCCGCACTATCCCCTGGGCTGGGCGCCGGATTCCGTGTACGCGCCAGGCGGCACCGACGAAGAAAATTTCGTCGTCTGGGGCGCGGCGTATTCGATCGTCGGCAACGGCACCACGTCCACGCGCGGCCTGATGACCCAAGGCGCGGTACAAGATGCGCTCGGCGCGCAACGCATTCAGACAAATACGGATTACACCGTGCGCGCCCGCTGCGCGCGAAACACCATTCTCGGGCAAGGCACGCTGCACGTGCATCTCTTCAGCGCCAGCGGCGGCATCAACACCAACGGCCTGCAGCTCACTGCGGCACAGCTAACCACCAGCTACGTGGAATACACCGCGGAGCTGACCGCGCCACTGACCACAATCCCCAGCGATCTTGTCCTGCGCGTCTACGCCGACGGCACGCCGACGCAAAACGGCCAGTTTTACATTGACTGCATCGAGATTTTCCCCACGGCGCAACCGGTGAACGCCTCGCTGGTGCGCGCCAGCCGCGCCGAAGATCCGGAGAGCTACGACGGAATTGACGGCCTGCTCAGCGTCGCGGAAAACAACGGACAGGCGATTCGCGCCGCGTTCAAGCTGCGCGAGCGCCTCTACTTTGTGAAGGAGCATTCTCTTCACGTCACGCAAGACGACGGCACGAACGAGCCCTCACTCTGGTCCATCGCGGAAGTCTCGCGCAAGCTCGGCACGCCCTCCGTGCGCGGCGTGGGCATCGGCGAAGACTGGGTGGTGATCGCCCACCGCACCGGGCTTTACATTTTCAGCGGCGGCGAACCCATCAAAATCTCCCAGGAAGTTCAGCCCACCTGGAATCAGATCAATTGGCAGTACGGGCACACTTTGTGGGTCACCGTGGACACCAAAGAACGCCGCATTTTCGTCGGTGTACCGCTGGGCAGCGCGACTTCGCCGAATAAAATCCTGATGCTCGACTATCGCGATCTCGACTCCGCCGAAGACATCTCCGGCCGCCCACCCATCAACATCACCTTCACCGGCCGCAAAACCGCCACGGACAAAACCCGCAAGTGGTCGCCCTGGACCATCGCCGCAAACTCCTGCGCGCTCATCGAACGCACCGACGGCACCGCCATCGTCGCAATGGGCGGCGGAATGCCCGGCGTCGGCGGAGGCGGCGCAACCGGAAAAATCTATCAACTAAACGCCGCACAACTTTCTGACGACGGCACCGCCATCCCGAGCTATTACACCACGCACTACTTCCCGGAGCGGCCCGTCGAGCAATCCCTGAACCTCGGCGCGCACAGAAAACTTTTCACCTACCTGACGATGTACGTCGAAGGGGCAGGGAACTTGTCGCTGACCACGTTTATCGACTCTTCGAGCGTGCCGCAAGCGCAGCAGCCGCTCCCGCTCAGCTCGCCTTCCGCCAAGGACCTCGAGCTGCCCATCAACGTCCTCGGAGAACGCGTGGCGTTCCAAGTGAGCACCAACCAGCCCGGCGCCTGGTTCCGCCTCCAAAAATTTACGCCCTCGTTGCGCGTCGATCCCTGGGCCCCCGTCCGCGGCTTGAACTGACGATCTTTAAGAAATGCGGAGCGCGGGAGCCCAGCTCCCGCACTCCAAAAGCTGCGATGGCAATTGGTTATTCCGAAACGAGCGCTCTGACTTTTTGCGCGAGGCTGTCGAGCGGAAACGGTTTCTGCAGAAACGCCTCGCCGCGAAGCAAGCCGTTGCCGAAAAGCGATGCGTCTTCTGTGTACCCGGAGATATAGAGAACTTTGGTTTCCGGCCGCGCCGCGCGAAGACTTCTGGCGAGCTTCGGCCCGTCCATCCCCGGCATAATCGTGTCGGTAATGAGCACGTCAATTTTGCCAGGGTGCTCCGCAGCGAGCGCAAGCGCTTCCTGACCCGAACTGGCGCACAGCACGTTGTAACCCTGTGCCGCGAGAGAGTCGCGTAACACCGTGCGAACGTCCTCTTCATCGTCAACGAGAAGAACCGTTTCGTGGCCACGGGCACTTCTGACTGATGGTTTTGCAACGGAAGGCGTCTCCGTCGCAGGAGAAACTTCCGGGAATAGAATCTCAAACGTTGTGCCGGCACCCGGCGCGGAGTCCACCCAGATCCAGCCGCCACTCTGTTTGACAACACCATAGACAGTGGCCAGGCCCAGCCCGGTGCCTTTGCCGAGAGCTTTTGTGGTGAAAAACGGCTCGAAGATGCGCGCCTGCGTTTCCGCATCCATGCCCACGCCCGTGTCGCGCACGGTAATTCGCACGTAGTTTCCTTGCGGCATGCCCGGCCGAGGCCTCACCGCGCTCGCGTCAGCGCGGAAGCGGTCCACGCCCAGAGTCACTTTGCCGCCGTCGGGCATGGCGTCGCGCGCATTGACAACCAGATTCAGCACCACCTGCTCGATTTGGCTTTCATCCGCCCGCACCCAAAGCGGTCCGTTCGCAAGCTCGAGTTGCAGCTCCACCGTGGCACCGACCAGGTGACGCAGAAGTGCGGCAATTTCCGCGACGACCGCCCGAAGATCCAGCGCGCGCGGTTGCAGCACCTGCTTCCGGCCGAATGCCAGCAATTGCCCAGTGATCGCCGCGGCGCGGTCAGCCGCCTTCTGGATGGCCCCGACGTCGCGTGCTTCCGCGGATCCCGGCGGAAGTCGCTGCGACAGAAGTTCCACGTGGCCATGGATGATCGTCAAAAGATTGTTGAAGTCGTGAGCGATGCCGCCGGCCAGCTGCCCAACGGCCTCCATTTTTTGCACGCGCCGGAGTTGCTCTTCGAGTCCGCGCCGGCTGGTGATGTCATACGTGATACCGCGCATCATGCGGGCCTTGCCCGTCGCGTCACGCAAGGCGCGCCCGGCGCTGGCGAGCCAATGTTCCGTGCCGTCCGGCCAAAGCACGCGGTATTCGACGCCATACGTGTTGCCGGTGCGCAATCCTTCGCGGACCGCCTGGCGCACCCATTCGCGGTCTTCGGTATGGACGTATTCAATGAACTGTGCCGATGTCGTCGGAGCCTCTGCCGGCTTCAGGCCGTAGAGAGAGCACGCGCGTTCGTCCCATAGCGTGGCATCCGTTTCCGGATTCCACAGCCACATTCCCAAATTGGCGGCTTCGAGCGCCAGCCGCAGTCGCTCCTCGGATTCGCGCACAGCGTGCTCTGCTTCTTTCTGTGCGGTAATGTCGTAAAGGATGCCGTAGAGCAGCGGAGGCCGGGAATCCTCGCGGCGCAGAACCAAGCTTTCGTCGCGGAACCAGAAAACGCGGCCGTCGCGCGAGACCATGCGGTACTCCGCGAAGAACGCCGTGCCGGTATCCACAATCCGTTGTTCCTCCGCGAGAACCAGCTCGCGGTCGTGCGGATGGATGTGCTTCAGCCAGTTTCCAGGATCGGCAAGCCATTCCTCGGGCTTGAGGCCAAGATAGTTCTCGATCTGGGGGCTGACGAAATGCCACGGCGCCGCGGCGCCGAACTCCGCGATATAAAAGATCCCGGGAATCCGCTCGACCAGGGAGCGGTAGAGAGATTCATCGGCAGCGGAGATAGCTACGGCTCGTCCGTGCTTGTCGTTGACAAGCGATTCGGTGAGGCCGTCAGCTCTCGTGTCTTTCAAGTGGTCCTGTTTCCATGAAAATGAATATCCGGCAAATGCCCGTGCGTGTCCGTTGGGAAACGCCTATGGCCTCAAGAATATCGATTTGCCCGATAATTTTAGTGTGGCTGCCGCTCCTGGGGTTGTCAATCCAGCTGACGTTCTGAAGTGACCGAAACGTTAGGGAATTCTTTCTTCGATTTATGCTCACGGTTTCTCAAATCGCCCCGCTGAAGGACCGCGACCCGTACCTCTACGAGACGCTGACGAAGATTGTGGCCTCCGTCAACGCCACCAGCCAGCGCGCCGGCGTGGACCCTAGCACTCCGGCGCCCGCTCCCGCTCCGATCGCCTCAATAACCGTGCAGGCCTCCAACGGCTGGTTCGACATTTCCGTTGCCGATCCATCGGACGCGCGGCCCGGTCTCTTTTATTTCGCGGAGTCGGACACCACTCCCGCGTTCAGCGCGCCGCGCGTTTACTTCATGGGCGCGTCGAGAAATCTGTACGTGCAGCTTGGCAACCAGACGCTCTACTGGCGCGCGTTTTCGCAGTACATTGGCTCGCTGCCGTCCGCGCCCGTGACCTTCGGCTCGCCGCCAACGGCCGTCGCCGGCGGTGGCTCAACCGGTCCCACTCCGCTGCCTTCCAGCGGAAGCGGCGTGCTGCCAAACGGGTTGCTTCGCGGCGGAAATGGTTTCGGCGTGAACCCCGGCTCGCGCGTGCTGAAGCAAACGTTGCTCTGAAATGCGCGTCCGTGAATATACCGAACACGATCTCGAGGCCCTGCAAGCGATCCACTGCGCGCAGGGTTTCGAGTACACGCTGCCCGATCTCAGGAATCCGCTGTTTGTAACCAAACTTGTGCTCGCGGAGAACGCCCCAGCGCATGGGTATCAGGCCGGCGAAGAACTCGGTTCCTCACACTCGCAATCCGGAAGGATCGTCGGCGCAGCGCTCTTGCGCCTGACCGCGGAAGCGTATCTGTTACTCGATCCGACCGCAGGCACGCCCCGCGAGCGCTGGCAATGGCTTCTCGCGTTGCATGCCGCCGCCGAGCGTGACGCCTGGCAGCGCGGCCTCGAAGACGTCCACGCGTGGCTGCCACCGCCCATCGCCAAGAAATTCGGCAAACGCGTCGAGCGCCTCGGCTGGCTCCGCGACGACGCCTGGACTCCCTACTCCAAGAGATTAGAGACATCGAAACTCGTGCCACCCGAAAGGCAACCATGACGTTCGATACTCGATCTCTTACAAGTCTCTTGCGCGACGGCCTGCAAACACTTGAATACCGCAGGCATAGCGACGCTGCTCCCGAGGATCCCGATTATCTCCACCTGGTCCAACACCCGGACCAGGCCCGCCCTCAATCTCATGCGCAAGCTTCTCCGCCCTACCATGACTCACAGGCAGTCGATAGCAGCCCCACGCGGCAGGAGGTCCTTAACTATTTGGGCGAGTTAGCAAATGCTTATCACTTGCCGGCGAAATTCGTGTATGCTGTTGCCGACGCGGAAAGCAGCTTGAATCCAGGCATAGAACCGCAAAAGAATTACATGCGGGACAAACATCACAAAATCGTCCACGACAAGCACGGAAACCCCGTCGTCAAGAGCTACGACTACGGACTTATGCAGATAAATAGCGCGCGCAAGAGATGAGCCTCTGGCGTTCTTCATTGGCAAGCGGTGCAAGGGAACGCTCGCGCTCTTTTGCACCCTTGTCTTGTTTTTTGATCGCGCTCTGCCTGGGGGCAATCTTGACCCATGCCGTCGCGCACTCCCAGACCCTCCGGAAAACACCCGTGGCTCCGTATCATTCGACTATCGAGCAAAATGGTTTTTTTTATGGTGCAGAACAGTATTACGCCGTGACACCCCCTCTCATCCACGTTTATTACCAGCCCTCGGCTGAATCCGGCAGCGCTCCGGAGCAGATGCCCCGGAGTCCTATCGGTATGAAGTTGCAGACACAATCGACTGACGATAAGTACCTTCACGAGATATTTGTTTTGGTAAACGGGAAGTGGGCGAAGAAATACAGAGCGGTCTCAAGGAAGCCCGAGAGCTACCTCACAGAGAATTCCTGTGACACGACAAACGCCTTGGATCTCTCGGGCGGCCTTCTGCGTGACGCGTTGCCCCGTACGATCAGGATAAAAGAGATTGAAGATCACGTGAACTATGCTGTCGTGGTTTACTCGGATACGCCCGATCGGAGCGAATATTACTCTCTAAAGACTGCGCTCCTTGAACGCGACTCTCTCTTGTGGCATGTCGCGAGCACCATCTTCAGCGGCGACGCGGTGCATTATTGCGGAACACAAGCTTTTCATACCAAGTTCTCAAACGAAGAGGTGCCGTTGGTCTTCCTGCTTTACCTTGGGGACTCCATCTCCGAGCAGCCAGACTTCATTAGCATTCAAAGCTTTCTCGTGCGGGAATCCAAATCGCATCCTTCGGAACGGGAAAAAATGAATCCAGTCTTGAACAGCAACACACCATAACTGGCCTCGAAAGCAATCTCCGTCTCCGATTTTCCATTTTCTATTTTCAGTTTGTCGGGATGACGTATCAACGAATCTCCGTCTCACTTATAACTTTTAACTTTCAGCTTTTGACTTCTACTCATCGAGGTGTCTCATGGGACGCGGTGCACAGGCACAAACACGGCAACTCACCGATCAGCAGCTCTCCAGCATCAACTCGCTCAACCAGCAGTTTCTGGGCCAGCAGCAGCAGGTCGGGAATCTTCTACTCCCGCAATTCCAGAGCATTCTGAACAATCCCGGCCTCAGTCCCGCGGACCAGGCTGCGGTCACGTCGCGATCGCAAGGCGCGCTCTCCAGCGCCTTCGATTCCTTGCAGCGCTCGGCGCAGAATCGCGTGGCGCGCACAAATAATTCCGCCGGCTTCGCCGATCTCACCGACGAGCTCGCGCGACAGAAGGGAATTGCCGAGGCCGGCCAGGCGCAGCAGAACCAGCTCGCCTTCAGCAACACCGCGTTCCAGCGCCAGATGGCCGCACTGCAAGGTCTCTCCGGCCTCTTCGGCGTGGACTCCAACCTTCTCGGACGCACGCTTGGCATTCCCGCGGAACTCCTCAACGTCCGCAACAACGCCTCACGCAACAACGGCGGCTTCTTCTCCTCACTCGGCGCCGGCCTCGGCTCAACCCTCGGCGCCCTCCCCGGCGCGCTCTTCTGATCGTCCTGGCTAGACTACACTTTAGCAGGGCTTGAAAGCTGGCATGGAACGCTTCATCGGAGGCTCACTAGAAAATGCTATACTCGGTATACGAGGTGCAGATTGGCGGCCTTGGAAGCAGAGCGCAAGTACCTGGATTCTCATCGAGATGAACTTCTCGCGCAGTATGGGGACAGATTCCTCGTCATCTCTGGGGATCAGGTTACAGGTGCATTTGATACCCTCGAGCAGGCTTTGGAACAAGCCGCTGCCCGGCACGGACTGAATAGCGTGCTCATTCGACGCCCGTCTGAAGCGCAAATCGAATTCTCCGCGCCCGCCTTGCTACTCGATATTCTCAGTTGCCAATCCTCCACAGGCAAATAGCGGCGCAAGCGAAGACCGCGGACGGCAAACTCATTCAAGTGCCGCCCGCAACAGCCTTGCAGCTGCGTGGGCCCATCTTGCAGGTATCGCTCACCATCGAGCAGAGCGCCGGTAAGGGACTTGTGGCACAGGGCAAGGCCGTGCCCACGCCCAGGTCCGGTTTAGCGCTCATTGACATCGAACACCTGCGTGGATGAACAGACAGCCAAGGACTTGGGGCTGCCGGTGATTGACGTCGCCAATATGCAGTCGGCGAGCCACGAGAAACACTCATGCAACGTATACCCTGTTCAAATTATTACGCCTATTGTCACCTTGAATGCCCCAAGGGCAATGGGAGCAGCCTTAGCATCGCAGGGATTGCTGGTTCTCATCGAGCGCGATGTTCTGCAAAACTGCAATTTGTTTTATAACGGTCCTGCAGGGCAATTTACGCTGTCGCTTTAGTGGTTTTTGGGCGCCTTTCGCATATTCCCCCACAACTTAGCTTGATCTCAGAGAGGCCGTAGGATGCACCTCTTCCCGTCGGGTTTTTTCGGTGTTTTGGTTCCTGTGCTCGTGCAGTTCGTGCTTTTTCTTCGCTGGCTGCATCGCCGCATGCGCAACGACGAAATCGTCCGCGCCTTCGTCCGCGACATTGCCGCCAACCATCTGCCGCACATTTACACCGCGCTGCACGAAATCGCCAAGCAGCAGGGAATTGACCTCCCGGAAACCCCAATGGTGCGTTTTGTAGATTTGAACGGCCACCGCCGCAGTTCCTAGCTACTTCCATTCTTATGGGAGGTCGAGTTGACCTCCCTCTAGGGTCGGGATGAGATTGATCTTAGGTGTCTTCGGATCGTCCTGCCGAACGCGCAATGTGAGAGTGTACGAATCGGACGGCTTAAGCGGCATCCTCAGACAATTCTCGTGCCAATATGCAGCTTCGTTAGGCCCAGACATGAGCACCCATTCCTTTTGAAATCGGGCCTCGACCTCTTTATCCGTGGGAATCTTGCAATCGTCGCACGGCTCGTGTTCCTTGGGAACGATTCCATCGGCGCGGCACACCACTCGGCCGTTCTGCTCGACAAGGAGTGCTTCCAGTTGGGTGTTTAGGTTGGATAATTCTGCTCGATTGTCGCCCGTTTTCCCGTCCGCATAAAGCTGAAGAGACATCTCTTGGTTGGGCATCCCACGAAAATGGAACACATACTCTCCCGAGTGATGGAAGGGGATGGGACGCAATCGAATCCAGTACCCAAAGACAGGGCCGCCTGAGAATTTTCCGTCCCCACGGAATCGTAGGGCAGGGTATTCGTCTGCAGCCAAGAGAACGAGGGGAAGAACAACTAACACAACCAAAGCAATCTTTTTGGCAGAGAGAGTCATTGGCCTTATCGATTTACCGTACCACGAAATCTGGCGATGAGTGCCCCTTCACAACTTCTGACGTTCGCGCGCAAAGCGGCCGCGGCGCAGGCCCTCGATCCCGCGCTCGTCTGCGCCGTGGTCGAGCAGGAGTCCGCCTGGAATCCCTGGGCCATGCGCTATGAGTCGGCCTTCTTCACCAAATATGTCGCATCCTTATATACAAATAATAAGGTCTCCGCTTCCGAGGCCTACGCCCGCGGCTTCTCCTGGGGATTGATGCAAGTGATGGGACAGGTCGCTCGCGAATCGGGCTTCGATGCCCCGTTTCTTTCCGCGTTATGCGACCCGGAGCAAGGCCTCGCCGTCGGCTGCAAACTCCTGCGAAAGAAGTTTGACGTCGTTGGCGCCGACACTACGCGCGCGCTCCTGGCCTGGAACGGCGGGGCGAACCCTCTTTACCCGGTTCAAGTTCTCGCGCGCCGCGCCCATTATCTGTAACCGCGCCGCGAACGCTTTCCTTGTCACTTTGGTAGTGGCGCAGCAAGCTGCGCCACTACCAGCGATGTCATTCGACACAATCACATGCCCGCAAAATATCTACTTCACGCCGCCGAACTCGCCCTTGCGACTGTGCTAGCCGTCGCCCTCTATTTCTCCTGGCGAGCCGACCAGCGCGACCGCGCCCAGCTCGCCTCCGAACTCGCCGCCACCAAACAACTGCTGACCGCCGCTGACGCCCGCCAGCACGACCGCGACACACAACTCCAGAAAACGCTCGCCGCACTGGCCACTAAAAAGCGCACGGTAGTGTCACCCACCCAAATCGTGCGCGATCTTCCGAGCATCATCCCGCTACCCGCTCCAATCACGCTGCAAACTCCCCTACCCACAAGCTCGGCTCCGAACGCCCCGAGGTCGAGTGCACCCGGAGCCATCATCCCAGCCCGAGACTTAAAGCCCCTCTACGACTTCAGCCTCGACTGCCAAGCCTGCCAGGCCAAACTCTCCGCCGCCCAGAACGACCTCGCCGACGAACAAAAGAAAACCGCCGCACTCACCCACGAACGCGACGACGCCTTGCGCATCGCCAAAGGCGGCAGCATCCTCCGCCGCATCACCCGCGCCGCCAAATGGTTCGCCATCGGCGCCGCCGCCGGCGCCATCGCCGCCAAGGCCGCCCATTAGGCGAGCTCCCAAAAAACCGCAACCCTTGCTTCCCAGGAGCAAACCGGATAGCCAAAATGCCGCCCACGTGTAATAGGGTCTCGAATCCCACCGAAAATGGCTTCCGCCCGGCAGGGAAGTGGTCGTTTCCAGCTCCGCCCCGATCTCTCCCCAAACCCTTCCCCGCGCCGTCGTCCAAAAAAACTATTCTGACCTACGCCGGATGCTCTGTCCAAAGCGACCACAAAAACAATCGCGCGTTCTGCCGCCGGCCGCGTTCCGTACCCAACTCCATCCCAAAATGGAACTGGCTGGCGCACCCCCCGCGCCAGCCAGCCAAGCTTTCCAAGAGTCCGCATCCCATACACATAAAGGACCCCTGAAACGACCATGCCCAATCGTAATAAACCTGAGGAAAACCCTAAAATTCCTCTTGACATCGCGTCCTATAAGTTATATTATGTTAACTAGAAAATCGGTTTGACTTGAGCCACTGTAGCCCCTTCGGTTCCCAAGCCCCAAGCTTCTAATTCCCCTTCTAAGCCCTACTTCTTCTCAGCGGCTTTACCGGATTTTAGCAGTGCGAGTTCGTAGTTGATGTATTGCTCGAGCAGATGAGGATCGGCGCCGACAATCCGCCGCCCATTTACGAAGATCGTTGGAGTGCTGCCGACCTCCAGAAGCTGGCCGTTCGCGCGGCTGGCGTTGACGGCTTCACCCGCCGCCGGGCTGGCCATGCAGCTCTTGAAGGTATCGGCGTTCAGTCCGGTCTGGCCCGCGTAATCCGTCATCTTGGTCCAGGCGTTCGCGGCGGAGATGAGTTCCTGGTTGTCGTAAATAAGGTCGTACATCTTCCAAAACGCTTTGGGATCCTGCTGGTAGGCGCAGCGGCCCGCGATGGCCGCCGTTCGCGCCCACGGATGGATCTGCTCAATCGGAAAATCCTTGAAGACCACTCGGATCTTTCCCGCATAGGTCGGCAGCATGCCTCGTAGCGCGTCGTGGAGGTTGCGGCAAACGGGGCACTCGAAATCCGAGTATTCGACAAGCGTGACCGGCGCTTTGGCCTCCCCAAGCGACGGAGCATCATTCATCTGAATCTTTGCCCGCGCCTCCGCCAAAGGATCCTTCGTCATGTCCGATAGCTCACCGCGGAAGAGATATCGCCCATCCTTGCTGATGTAGAACTTTGCGGCTTCCTTATTCTCGCCGATGACCACGTTGATGGTGATTTCCGACAGTCCCTCGACGCCACTCTCCTTGGGAGCGCCAACCGTGACCTGGACGTCGGGCCCAAAGGCATACAGATTCCGCAAATACGCTTCAATGCTCTTCTGCGTCTGTGAAAGCGCCGCGGGCGCAGAATTGCCGCTCGAAGCGTTTGTCTGCTGCGCACGCACGGAGGGAATAAGCGCAACAAAGACAATAAGAATCACAACTCTCAACAATGTTTTCACGAAAGACCTCACCGTCTAAGGGATGAATTTCTGAGCGATCGGGAACGGCCGGCCAAAGCCAAATGCACGCGAGGTGATCTTCAGCCCCGGCGCGGCCTGCTTGCGTTTGTATTCGTTACGGTCCGCCAATAGCGCGATGTCGCGGACCAGTTTCAAGTCGAAGCCATAATGATCGGCAATCTCCTGGGGACTGTGCAAGTCTTCGATATAGGCTTTGAGAATGCGGTCCAGGACGTCGTACGGCGGCAAGCTGTCTTCGTCCTTCTGGCCCGGGCGCAATTCGGCCGAAGGCGGCTTCTCAATCGTCGAAACAGGGATCAGTTCCCTGTCGCGATTAATCCAGCGCGCCAGTTCGTACACCATCAATTTCGGCACATCGGAAATGACCGCAAGTCCTCCAGCCATGTCACCATACAATGTGCAGTACCCGACCGCCAGTTCCGATTTGTTTCCCGTGCTGAGCACCATGGACCCAAATTTATTGGAAAGCGCCATCAGGTAATTGCCGCGAATGCGCGCCTGGATATTCTCTTCCGTTACATCCTCGGGCCGTCCAGCGAACGCAGGTTCCAACGCCCGCTTGTACTCCTCAAAAACGCTTGTGATCGGCAAGGTGATGACCGGGATGCCAAGATTCTTCGCCAGCGTTGCCGCGTCCCGCTTGCTGCCTTCCGAAGAGAATGGTCCCGGCAAAGAAACGCCGAGGACATTTTCGGCGCCCAGCGCATCAATGGCGATGCTGGCCACGACCGCGGAATCGATCCCTCCGCTCAACCCAATCAGCACTTTCTTGAAGCCGCATTTGCGCACGTAGTCCGCCGTGCCCATCACCAGCGCCTGGTAGGCATAAGCGATTTCCGTCGGCGGCTGTTCGTGAATCTCGCCCTGCCCCGTCACCGTGTCAAAGAGGACGAGGTCCTCCTTAAAAGCCAGCGCCTGGGCCGCCACCCGCCCATCGGCGGTAATGGCCATGCTCGCGCCGTCAAAAATCAGATTGTCGTCTCCCCCAATTTGATTGACGTAGACAATGGGACGCCGCTGCTCCATGGCGATGGCACGCAGCATTTCAATGCGCAGATTTCGTTTGTCGATGGTATAAGGCGAAGCAGAAATATTCAGCAGCACGCTAGTTCCCTGCTTTATAAGCTCCACCACGGGGTCGCGCTCGTACAACCGCGTGGGCCAGAAATTCGGATCGTTCCACACATCCTCGCAAATGGTGATTCCCAGCTTTTCGTCCTGAAAGCTGTAAACAACTTGCTTTTCAGCGGGCTGAAAATACCGCGACTCGTCGAACACGTCGTATGTCGGCAGCAGCATCTTGCTTTGCTCAAAGACGACGCGCCCGCCGCACAACAGCGCCGCTTTGTTGGCCACGGACTTGCCCGTGCCATTCCTCACGCGCGCTGCGTAGCCCACGAGGCTTGGCATCGGAACCTTCGCCGCCAGCGCCTTCAGTTCGTCAATATTCCGGTCCAGAAAAGTCGGACGCTCCAGTAGATCCTGAGGGGGATACCCGCAAAGACAAAGCTCGGTAAAAACAGCAAGGTCCGCACCTCGTTGCTTGGCTTTCTCGGCCAAACTCAAGATGCTAGCGGCATTTCCTGCGAAGTCGCCGACGGTAGGATTGAACTGCGCGAGCGCTATCTTCATGCCCGGACTTTAGGATACGGTCGGAACTCCCAGATTGCAAACAACTGCAACGGGTCCTTTTGTCGATGTAAGGGACGAGTTGTAGATTCTCGCGTAACCCTGGTTCTCAAGGACAACTAAAATGTACTTGACACGTACCGAGACGGGGAGTATTGACCTATTTAGGACCTTCCTAGGAAACTTCAAGAGGAGGTGCCTCATGCCACATTCCAGAATTTCTGCCGCAGTAGTAGTAATTGTCTTCTGCTTTGCATTACTGATCGGCATACCACGAATAGAAGCCCCAGCTGCGTCCAATGCTCTACGCTTTTTTTGCGTTAACTCCGGCGGACATAGAATCGCCTCCGTCTACTATGGCCTTACCCCGAACTCCCGATTCGCTGCTCAACTTGGACTGATCCGAAAAAGAGAAGAAAGACTCGAAGCATATACCCCAACTTATCAGACATTGGCATTTCGAAGCGACCGGGGCTCTAAATGCCGTTTTGCGGCGACGGCTTTTCGCGGACCTCGCCCTGTTGCGCCGCGCCCGACGCAGTGCAACGGTCAATACATGGAGCCGCAGTGGTTTGACTGCACGTATGGCTGCGACCCCAATGGCGGCCAGTACCCGGAGTTCTTCAGCACGGGATCCAATCCATGCAATGGTTACTACTACCCGAATCTGATTGGCGACTGCGGCGGCTGCGTACTTGCCGAGAGATACTGTAATTCGTGCAGGTAAAGCTGTCGAGCCGCCGCTTCAATACTGAAGCATCCGGTATAGGAGGTACAGTGTTCGGCAAGAAACTACGTGTAGCAAGAATGAATGTAGTCCCTCTCGGATTCCTTCTCGTAGCGGCTGGGTCCAGCTCGCCCATTCTAGCGCAGACCGAAAGAGGTCCGCACGATCCGACCAAATCCGGCGGCGTTCTTTCCACTTCCGTGCAGCGGGTTTTATTCGACTCTTCTGCGTTCGGGGGCGGACCGACTCCATATTCGGATAGAGGTTATCTGATCAGCCGTAGGATCGAAAGCTTCTCGCCTGGGACGCCGAACGTGATGTTGTACGGTAAGGACGGCCAAAAAGTGCGCGAGGCCGCTATCTGGTTCCCCGAATCTACTCGCGTCGCTATTACCTCTGCCGCAGTCACGCCCGATGGCAGGATTGTTGCCTCCGGCGAGGCAGACAAGGCAGACGGAACCAGGGCTCCCTTTATAGTTCTGACAGACCTTTCGGGAAAGATTACGGGCGCGATTCAGACCAAGGACTTCTATCCCACCAACGTCTGCGTGGCGCCAGATAGTACGGTGTGGAGTTTTGGCGCGACTTGGTGGGACAGCGCGAATCATCGTCCTTTGCCCGGCGATTTACTACGTCATTTCGACTTTGAGAAAGGACAGTTGGCCGGGTACATTCCGCAGCCAACCTTTCCTGAGCCATTATCACATGACAATCCGACCCTGATGCGTTGCGCTTCTACACAGGTCGCTATTTTCAGTGGCCCAGAAAATACATATATTCTAATGCCGTACGAAGGCAAGGTTCCCCGGCTATATGATGCGCCAACTCCAGCCGGCCAGTCGCTGATAGGCTTGGCTATTCCGGGGTCAGGGAACGCGTACGGTATGCTCATAAACCGGGAAAGAGCTGACGACCAGACCCAAGGGCTCTATTTGTTGGAACTCGACGAAACAGCAAAAGCGGTCCGCTGGGCGCCCGTCACTGCAGCCGTAGGACCTCGGACGAGCGCGGTCACGGTTGTTAGGCTTTGGGGTACCGATGGAGACTATCTGGTCGTTAGTCGCAGCCAAGACCCCGCAGGGGTCGCGGCGGTTCACTGGGCGACGCTGAGAGAGAAGTAAGAAGTAATTCTCATCCAAGTTAACGGTGTTGCCGCGAATTCAGGATGCTAGGCCAACCTAAATCGACGAAAGTGATGCTGGTATGTTTCGCGGTGGCTCTGCTCCTTACGCTTTTTCTGCCCGCAAGCTCCCTGACCATGCCCGCACCAGAGGACCTTTCTGCGACGGATTCTGATGCCCTCCCGTTCTTGAAAGGGATATTCGAGCAGTACGCACACGCAACTTCTTACGACATCGAATCCGTCGAAGAGACCTCTCTCATCGGCGAGTTTAGTCGGAGTTGGACCAAGACGCTAACAACTGCCATCGTCGGCCACGGCAGCCAGTATCGCTTTGAGACTCGTGGGGATCACGGCAATGGATTGCAGATTTCCGACGGGAAGACCGAATGGATTTATTACCCACCGTTCCAGCAATACATTCAACATGCCACCCCACCTACGGGCCCGAGCAATATTCAATTTCCGGCGTTACGCTTCCTGACCACCGCACACAATATGATCGAAGGTCTTTCTAATCTGCAGAAGCTAATCCGCACTGCGGTGTATGCGCCCAACGAAAACATCGAGGTGAACGGCAAGAGTATCATCTGCAAAGTGATCAGAACCGAAGGGGACCTTCCCGGAGTTTCCCCATCCATAGGCACACGTTTTGTCTTCTGGATCGATAAACAGACGAACGTAATCCGAAAAACGACCGAGCACCGGGAAGGGCCGCTTCATCCGTCGGAGCCCGATATAAACTACGTCATGGAACGAAGTGTGGTCTACCCAGTGGCCGACCTCGCACCGGCGTCCTTGCCGGATCAGGAGTTTACGTTTAAGCCTCCCGTGACGGCGAGTTTGGTTCGGGAATTCGAAGTTAACGACCGAATCACCGCGGGGATTCGGTCGTTTGCGGGCAAGCAAGCCCCAGAAATAAGCCTAAAGGCTGCGGATGGGAAAGACATTAACCTGAAATCGTTTCAAGGGAAGCCGGTGTTACTCGACTTTTGGGCGACATGGTGCGTAGGGTGTATCTATTCACTTCCCAGGATCGAAAAACTCTACCGAGAAACCGTCAAGGGCGGACTGGTATTGCTTAGCATTGATGAAGACGAACAGCCGAATGCAGGCGACGACTTTTGGAGCAAGCACAACGAGCCGTGGCCAAATTTCCATGCCAACGCCGACATACTTGGCCACTTCCCGATTCATGGCATTCCCTACTTCGTGCTCATCGATGCGTCCGGCGAAGTCGTTTTTTCAGCTGGTGGACTTGACGAGGCCGCCTTGCGTACCGCCCTCAGCAAACTCGATCCTGCGTTTGCGTCGCTGACTAAGACACCAGCGCCATAATTGCACATGATTCCGAGTCGCATCAGCTTTCCTTCCGCGCCTTCTGCGCGAGAAGGCTGGCAATTCCCTGCCCGGCCCGCAGCTCGCGATAGAAAAGCGCACGGAGCCCCGGGAAAGCCTCGCGAAGTTCGCCGGTTTCGAGAAGATGACTGGGATTCCGCGGGCCGCCATCAAACTCCAGTTGCGCACGCGTGAAGGTTTCAAACAACAGGACGCCCCCCGGCCGTAGCGCGCGGGACATTTGCGGGAAGAGCGATCGTTGCAGATATTGAAAACACAGGATTAAGTCGAAGGCGTGTTCCGGCAGTTTGACCTGCTCAAGATCCACGTGCAATAACTCGATGCCTCGCCGCGGGCGCCGGCCGGCTCGTTCCATGGTGGTCACCCGGTCAACGGAAACATGCTCCGCCCGGGCCCGCGATTCCAGAATCTCCAGTGCCGCTTTCGACCAATCCAGTCCGATGACATGCTGCCTGCGTTCCGCAAGGAGCAACGTGTGCCGACCCGTGCCGCACGCTACATCCAGCGCAGGCCCCCGCGGCAGGAGGGGCAAGAGTTCGCGCACAATACTGGCTGGTTCGGCAGGAGCGCTCTCCGCAGCCAAACGATGCTTTGCGTCCCATTCCGAATGGCTTGCTGGCATAGAAAAAGGCTCCTGAAGGATACCTTCAGGAGCCCCAAGAAATCTTCAAAATGCGTTCAGTTCACCGCTTCCGCTTGCGCAGTTAAACGCTGAACGAGCTGCCGCAACCGCAGGTGCTCTTCACATTGGGATTGTTGAACTTGAATCCCGCACCTTCGATCGTCTCGATGTAGTCAATCTCGATTCCATCCAGATACATGGAGCTCATCTGGTCCACCGCGACCTTCAAACCGTCAAAGTCGAAAATCTGGTCCGCGTCGCTGGTCTGGTTTTCAAACGCCATGTGGTACTGGAAACCGGAGCAGCCGCCCCCGACAACCGCCACGCGCAGCGCAGCCGGCGCCGGACTCTGCATGCTCATGATTTCCTTGACCTTGGTACTGGCAACGGGCGTCAAATTGATCATAGTTCCTCTTGGCCTCCGCTTGCAGGCGTACCTGCTAAGCTAACAACAACCCCATTATAGCAAAATCCGTCGACCACTGCACTGCATCCCTGTTCTTGTTACGAAACTCCAACTGCCGCCGAGTTTCGACAAGGTTCGGTGCTTCGCTTACAATAAGATGCCTCTATGAGACACAAAGTTACCTTGATCCCCGGCGAGGGCATCGGGCCGGAAGTCGCCGCGGCCACCTGCCGGATTCTGGAAGCTTCCGGAGTCGAGTTCGATTGGGAAGAGATTGAAGGCCGCACCGATAAGGCCACGGTCGAAGGGCAATTAGTCAACCAGGCCGCCGTGGAATCCGTGCGCCGGAATCGCGTCGCGCTGAAAGGTCCCATGGCCACGGCCATTGCCGGTGGAGCGCCCAGCGTCAACGTGGCCCTGCGCAAGACGCTCGATCTATACGCCAATTTGCGCCCAGTAAAAAACCTGCCCGGCGTTAAGTCGCACTTCGAGAATGTGGATTTGATCCTTGTCCGTGAAAACACCGAGGATTTGTATTCCGGGCTGGAGCACGAAGTCGTCCCCGGAGTCGTCGAGAGCCTGAAAATCATCACCGAAAAGGCCTCCACGCGCATCGCGCGTTTTGCCTTTGAATACGCGCGCCGCCACGGACGCAAGAAAATCCACGCCATTCACAAAGCCAACATCATGAAGCTCTCCGATGGCTTGTTCCTCCGCTCCGTCCGTACCGTCGCCGCGCAATTCCCCGAAATCGACTACAAAGAATTGATCGTGGACAACGCCTGCATGCAAATCGTCATGGATCCGCTGCAATTTGACATGCTGCTGCTCCCCAATCTCTATGGCGACGTCATGAGCGACCTCGCCGCTGGCTTAGTGGGAGGCCTCGGCGTGGTGCCCAGCGCCAATATCGGCGATGAAAGTGCGCTCTTTGAAGCCGTTCATGGAACTGCACCGGACATCGCCGGCAAGGGGCTGGCGAATCCAACTGCCCTGCTCATGAGCGCCCTTCTCATGCTGGAACATCTCGGAGAACGCACCGCCGCCCGACGAATCTCAACTGCCCTCGAAAAAATATATCGCGAAGGCAAGCACACCACACGAGATGTCGGCGGACCTGCAGGCACCAATGAATTCGCCGAAGCTGTGATCGCTGCCATGAAAGGACAATAGCCTCCTTCTTTCACACAGATTTCAAAAGTACTAGTAGTTCCAACTCACTAAAGTGCTTGCCTTTTGAGCCACATGCGTGTCACCATCCCTCCGTTGAGCCCCGGGCGTCCCCCCCAAGGTGGCAAATGCAGAGAACCCGATATCCAGAGCGTCGGCGCACTACGCGCCTTTCCATACAGATTCCTGTCGTCGTGCGCTGCCGTCTGCCGGAAGGCGAAACGATTGACTTGAAGGGGTCTACGTATGTTGTGGGTGCCAATGGCGCCCTTTTGCTCATGGACACGCCTCTCATCCCCGGGCAGAACGTCCGTGTTTTCAATGAGATGACTGCCGAATCGGCGGAGTGCTTCGTCACTTCCTTGCGCGAACAGAGAGACCGCCGCTTCGTGGGAATTGGCTTCGCCAGCCCCAACGTTGACTTCTGGCACATTGTCTTTCCGAAGGCCGGCACCCGCCAGGCCATTCGCTCCTCGCAAACGGGCGGGCTTGTACCCCCGGGCTTCCGTTCGGAAAACCCTCCACAGTTCTAAATCGTATCTAACGCCGCAAACTCGCAGCTTCAATTGTTTTTGGGTACGTAGATCTGGTAGACCATCAGATATACGATCACGCCGGTCACACAAACATAGAACCACAATGGCAGCGTCCATCGTGCAATCGCCCGGTGTTTGTCAAACTTTTCCACCCAGGCCCGGCGCAGCGTAATCAGAATCAGTGGCACAATCACAATCGCCAGGATCGTATGCGAGGTCAACAAGGTGAAGTATACCGGCCTGATCCATCCCTGCCCTTGGAAGAGGATAACCTGCCCCACGCGGATGTGATAAATAACGTAGGACACCAGGAAAATAGTGGAAACGGCGAAGGCGGAAATCATGAAGGCCTTGTGCACGTCCCGCTTTCCGGCGCGGATCGCCGCGTAACCTCCTGCAAGCAGAACGGCGCTGAGTCCATTCAAAGATGCATTGAGCGCGGGTTGCGAAAACATGATTGTGAACTAGTCCTTCCTGTGGCGGCTCTTCTTGAATCGTTTTGATCAGCGCGGGATTTTGTCGTAGACCATCAGTCCCAACAACAGGGGAATGTGCAAGACCGTGGCGTGCATCAGCCACTTGGCGCGCGTGTTGGTTTTATTGCTGGCGGCCCACAAACAAACTTGCAATAGCGCTGTGCTCAGGACCAGCGCGCCAAAAAAATACGTAATCCCCGCCAAGCCCACCATCGCCGGCAGCAGACTCACGCCCACGAGTGCGGCGGCATACAGAATGATTTGGCGAAACGTGCGTGTCCCTTCGCGATCCACCACCGGAAGCATCATGATGCCGGCGCGCGCGTAATCTTCGCGGTACATCCAGGAGATGGCGTGGAAATGCGGGAATTGCCAGAGAAAGAGAATCGCAAAAAGCAGCCATGCGCCGGGATCCAGCGAACCGGTCGCCGCAACCCACCCGATCATCGGAGGAATCGCGCCGGGAAAGGCTCCGACAAACGTCGCCCAGACCGTGCGCCGCTTCAGTGGCGTATAGGCCAGCAAGTAGCTCAAGCAAGTTGCCACGCCCAGCCCGGATGCGAGCGCGCCTGCAGTCAAATACAGGTCCACTGCGCCGGCGATGGAAAGTACCACGCCGAAAACCAACGCTTCGCGCGGCTGCAAAACGCCGCTCGGCAACGGGCGCGACGCCGTGCGCCGCATGTACCGGTCGGATTCACGTTCGATGTAATGATTCAGCGCCGCCGTTCCCGCCGCAATCATCATCGTCCCGAACACCGTGTGAATCATGTGCAGCCAGCCGACCGGCCCCTGCACGCCCATGTAGTAGCCCGCGGCGGTCGTCATCAGCACAAGAAACGACACATCCGGCTTGGTCAGCGCCACATAGGCATTGGCGCGCGCCGCCAGCGTAAGTTCCGTTGTGCCTGTCGTACTCATCCGACACTCACCTGCCGGGCAGACGTCGCCGTCACTTCTCCGCCCCGAGGCACCAGCCGGTAGCATAGCAAAACGATCAAAATCGAAAATGCGAATAGAATCGCACCCACGACCGTGTGGATCACAGTCAATGTCACCATCACCGGCATCGGCTGCGGCGCATCCGCAGTGCTTAGCCTCGACCAGTACGCCCCGAATCCAAGCAGGAGCTGTGTCCCGACAATGGCGTGCAGTAGAACGCGCGCCTTGGAGAGCTCCCGTGACGCGCCAAATCGCTTGCGCAGCGCAACGGCCGTCCAAATCACCATTCCCAGCACTACCAATGCACCGCTCATGTGCGGCCAAATCGGAATATCCTTGTGACGGAAACCAGCACCGAGAATCACCTGAAGATAAATCACTCCGGCATTGAGCATCGCGATTGTGCGAATGGAAGGCGAGCCAGTATCCTCAAGCTGCGGCCGCTCCGATACCCACCATTTGCTCGTAAACACCGCAATGCTCAGCACCGCGCCAAAAACGATTTGCGCAAAGCATGCGTGAATCACAGGCAGCCAGTAATGCAGCAGCCGTATCACCACCTGACCGCCCAGAATGGCCTGAACGATAACCCCGAGCACCGCAATCACTCCTAGCCTGCGCAGCCACGGCCGCTTTTCCTTCACCCACAGCACCACGGCGAGCACGAGCGTCAGAACACCCAGACCGCCCGCGAAAACGCGATGCGAAAACTCAAATAAATCGCCGCCTTGCAGCGAGGAAAACGGAGGAACCATCACGCCGTGGGATGTCGGCCAATCCGTCACGGAAAGCGCCGCGTCTTTGGAAGTGACGAGCGCCCCGGCAACGAAGAGAAGCACAGTCCAGCAGACGACAAATACAGAGTATTTGTGCACACCCGCGTTGTAGGTGGTGGTCATTGCCCAAGTCCCAGCGGCGGATTATACATACAATGCCCTCAAGGGGCCACTGTGGAAAGCCGCGCGGACGGCCCGCCCGCGTCGATCCCTGCGGCACGCAGAACCAGGTCCGCCAGGGCCGCGATAAAGAGCGGCGAGTCCCCCACCGCCGGCATCATGCGAAATTTTTCGATCCCCAGTTTTTCCGCCTGCTCGCGAGCTTCGATATTGATTTCGTGCAGCGTCTCAATATGCTCGGTCACGAAGGAAATGGGAACCACCAGCATTTCTTTCACGCCTTCCTGCCCCAGCCGATCAATGGTCCCCGTCAGCGGCGGATGCAGCCACTTCGCGGGACCTACTCGACTCTGATAACAAAGCAAATGCGTCTTCGGCCAGCCCGGATAGTTCTTCTTCCCCAGTCCGCACGCCAGCCGCACCGTCTCCTCGATCTGCTTTGGATAAGGATCGCCCTTCTCCACCAAGCTCATCGGCAATCCATGCGCGCTGAAAACGAGATGAATCCTCGAGCTATCCGCGAATTGCCTCAAAACAGAACCAATCCGCTGCACCAACGCCTGAATATAGAGCGGATGATCGTGGAAGTTATTGACGGTGCGCTCCGGCGGCTTCCCCGCCGGCTTTTTCCACTCCGCCTGATCGGCCACCCGCCGCCATTCTTTCAGACTGCTAAGCGTCGTCGCGTACGAATACTGCGGATACAGCGGCAAAAGCACAATCTCATCCAGCGCCCCGGCTTTGCCCAACAACGCCACGGCCTCAGAAGTCATCGGCCGCCAATAGCGCATCGCCGTAACCGCCACCGGATCAATGTACGGAGACACAGCCTCGACGAGCCGCACGCGTTGCCGTTCCGTGAGCGTCCCAATCGGCGAGCGCCGCCCAATTTCAGCGTATTTCCCCGCCACCGGCACCGCCCGCCGCGACGAAATCAGCTTCGCAATCGGCCGCCGCAACAGCCCCAGCGGCCCCAAGGGTATGATGTCCGGATCGAGAAATAAGTTCAAAAGAAATGGCTCAACAGCCTCCAGCGAATCCGGCCCCCCAAGCTGGAACAGCACGATCCCGACTCGCTTCTTCCCACCCACGCTACTTCCCTCGATTCAGCGAGTCTTTTAACTGTTTTAGTTCGTCGCGTAGCGCGGAAGCACGGCGCGCCACGGACAGGTAGTAAACGAAGAAAATTC
>Ga0207024_10043_pt1 | contig 41587 bp, 37 predicted proteins | sample Alteio_BWMinCont_44_FD_153470 | JGI IMG/M metagenome (GOLD analysis project Ga0207024, IMG submission 153470) | Enriched cells from forest soil in Barre Woods Harvard Forest LTER site, Petersham, Massachusetts, United States -... | ecosystem: Environmental > Terrestrial > Soil > Temperate forest >...
TGGTGCGGGCGTCCGGCTTGTAGTCGAGGATGTGGACGGCACCGTTGCGGACCTGAAGAAAGTCGATGTGGCCGGTGATGCTAACTTCGGCTGGTGCATCGGGGGTCCGCAGTAGAATGCCGTGCTCGCGCTCCAGCTCCAGGATCTCGGATGGCGGGAGCCAGATCGGAACCTCTATGGCGAGCGTCGTCGAGTCGTTCGCCAACATGAAGCGCTGAAGCGCCTCGTGGCGGAGGCGATTGTTGCCGACGGTCGGGATGACGAGCGCCGCCATGCGGGTCGCATAATTCTCTTTCTCGACGACGATAAGGCGTGAGGCGTTGATAAAGTCGACGGCCTTCTGCGAGGCGCGTTCGCCGCCGCGGAACAGCTCGTGCGGACACTCGGCCGGTATCCGCTCCAGGAAGTCGGCTACACCGGCGAGCCGTGCGTGTTCCCTCCCCTCTCGCAGCATCGCGAGTTTCCGGCCGGTGATACTCAAACTTGTAGACCTGACGATGGTAGAGCTTGATCGCGCGGATGGTTTGCCGCGGCGGATAGAGCCGGCGCTCTTCCGCGCGAAGGCGCGCGTAGGTGGTGAGGGAGCGATGCTCGGCAAGCCAGGCGGCGATTGTCGAGCGCGCGACGCGATGGCCCTGCCGGGTGCGCACTTTCTCTGCGGTCTGGTCGAGCGAATAGCCGAGGTCGTAGAGGGTGATCGCGTCGAGCACGATGCGCAGCGGATAGGTCTTGTTGCGCAGCTCGACGGGGGTCGGGGTGAAGACGCGCTTGCACGATGCACAGCGCCAGAGCTGGACGATCTCGATCTTCTTTTTGCGTGTCCCCTTTCGGGTGATCGCTGTACTGCCGCAGTGCGGGCAGCCCTCCGGTCGCTTTGCGGTGTGCGGAACGCGCGCTGCTCGTGGGATCGTGCCGGTCTACTTGATTGGAGGCGGCAATCCTAACACAAAGAGTAGGTTACAAAAATGGACGACAAGATGGCCAAGATCGCCGCTGGTGGAATTATTTGATAAGCTCGCGTGAAGTATGCCGATCTGCCGCAACTGTGAACATCAGGGACAAATGCACAATTGGGTATCGCCGGTGTGCTCCTGCTGCGGAAATCGAAGTTCGCACTGCCCGTTTTGTTTTGAGAGATATCAACGCGGCAGGAAGCGTGGACAGTGCCAGCATCCCGGTTGCGCGTGCGGCAAGTACATACCGCTGAGTGACGAGCCGAGGCCGGTCAACAAAGCTATCGGGCGGGCGCTTTATCGGAAGCGGCGCTAACCGGACACGACAGAGGATTTACTGCCGCATCTGGTCGGATGTAGGTAGATTCCGATTCTGCCAATGCCGGATTTGAGGTGGCATTTTGTTCGAATGGAAGATTATGACGACCCGGAACACTGGCGGGACCGCGCAGCGGACGTGCGCGCGCGGGCAGCTGAAACGAATAATGAGGCTTCGCGTTACGTCTTGCTGTTCACTGCCGATAGTTACGACCTGATGGCTGAACTGGCCGAGCGGCGTCTTCTTAGGCTACAGAGCGAGATCGGCTTGGTACAATCAGACTGACGTCCCGGTTCTTTTTGGGGCTTCGTCGGCGCTGTGCAAGGCCGGCGACTGGGTGGTAGTGGGTCAGTTTGAATTTTTGCGCCCATCCGGGCGGTTTGGTTTTTCTAGGCTACAGGCCAATTGTTCGAATTGGAGCGCGAGGTTCGTCAACTGAACGCGAAGCGTCTCAGTTACTTCTCCGGCAGCCATGTGGCGGAGCAGTTCGGCTTTCACGCGGTAGTTCACCGCTCTAGAAGGCGGCAATTCTGTATTCTGCATTTCCTCTCAGAAACGGTCGCACGATCAACAGGTTCCCCCGTTGCGTTCTCATATGCGCTTCGCCAATTAGTCCAAAAGCGTACTAGTTCGAAATTAAAAGTCGCGCTACGTGCTCGCGCATCGTCACTAAGAGGTCTTTCATTCGGGACTGTAGCTGCAGCGCATCATCTAATAGGGAGCTTAGGGTGCTTCGACTTTGACGAAGGCGCTCAATAAGGGCTTCTTGCCGGACGATGCGGGCTTCCTGCTCCGCCACATGCCGGATGCACATTTGAAGCGCTGTCTCACCTGCCCTCATGGCGTCATCCCCGCATGATCGCCGCCCGGCTTCTTCCCAGTGCAAGCTATAGCACCAAGATCGGGCTGGCGAGTCAGGGGCTCGTGGGGGAGGTGGAGGTTGAGGTTGAGGTGTCCCCTTCCCCATCAGTAACGGTCGATCGCGGCTCGGGTGAGAGGTCCGAAGTATCCGGTCGGCGGGAGATCGTTCGCGGCTTGGAATTTGACCAGCGCCTGGTACGTCTTCACGCCGAAGAAGTCGGTCTCTTCTCCCGGAGAACCGGGACCGGTAGCACTGACCGGGAAGCTGTGAGCGTTGAGGAACTCCTGGAGCGCAAGGATGTCGGGGCCTTGGTCGCGGAGTTGCTCGTTTTGAGTGAATGCGAAGGGTCGCGGCGGCGTGGAAATCGGAGCGGGCTGAGGCTGAGTACTCGATGCCGGAGTTGTTCGAGGTAAGGACGGTGTCGTGGTCGATGCGCTCACCGCAATGGTTGTCGTGGAACTCGTCGCGTCTAGGTACACGACGTGTCCATCGGGGTAGTCGATCTGTGGACGCGAGGCGACATACCCCGGAAGCGCCGAGGCGGGACCGCTGAAGATGGGTCCGTTTTCTGCGGGAGGAGGGGGAGCAGCAACAGGACAAGCGCTGGTGGTGAACGTTGTATCGCTGCCGTAGCTGATTGCTACGCTATTCGTAGCATATGAGGCGAAATGGTAGGCCGTGTTGCAGGTGAGCGATGAAAGAGTGGCGGTGAAAGAACCTGCAGAGAAACTTCCGGACTCGGTGGTGGTTGCTCCGTATGCAGTGGTGACGCCGTACACGAACCCTCGCGTTGCCGGATTCTCGCCTCCTGTTGCGGTGATGGTGCCGTTGAGGGTTGCGCCTGTCGTGATGATTGACGAGGCCGCTGAGGTGGTGAGGGTTGGGGCGACGATGACGAGGGCTGTCCAGATGTCGCCTGAGCCTTCGTCCCCCGCTGCCAGCTTCGTGCCGTCTGATGAGGAGGTGATGCTGTACCAGAACTTGTTGTGTGCGCTCGTGCCGGCAGTTTGATTGGTCCACGTGATTCCGCTGTCGCTGGAGGTCCAGATGTCACCGTCCAATGAACCGGCTGCCAGCTTGGTGCCATCGGAGGAGGACGTGATGGAGACCCAGTCCTGACCACTCGCGCTCGTACCGGTGGTTCGATCGGTCCAGGTGAGACCGCTGTCGGTGGAAGTCCAGATGTCGCCGGGGCTATCGTCCCCCGCTGCCAGCTTCGTGCCGTCTGATGAGGAGGTGATGCTGTACCAATACTTGTTGTGCGCGCTCGTGCCGGTGGTTCGATTGGTCCACGTCAGACCGCTGTCGGTGGAAGTCCAGATGTCACCTCCCAATGAACCGGCTGCCAGCTTGGTGCCGTCGGCGGATGAAGTGATGGACGCCCAATTCTTGTTGTGCCCGCTCGTGCCGGTGGTTCGATTGGTCCACGTCAGACCGCTGTCGGTAGATGTCCAGATGTCGCCGGGGCCAAAGAAGGTTTCTGCAACTGATGCCAGCTTGGTGCCGTCGGAGGATGAAGTGATGCTTTGCCAAGCTTGATCACTCGCGCTCGTGCCGGTGGTTCGGTCGGTCCAGGTCAGACCGCTGTCGGTAGATGTCCAGATGTCGCCGGGGCTATCGTCCCCCACTGCTAGCTTCGTGCCGTCGGAGGAGGAGGTAATGCCAAACCAGAACTTGTTACTCGCGCTCGTACCGGTGGTTTGGTTCGTCCATGTCGCGCCGCTGTCGGTAGATGTCCAGATGTCGCCGCCAAATGTACCAGCTGCTAGCTTTGTGCCGTCCGAGGAGGAAGTGATGCTTTGCCAACTTTGACCGCTCGCGCTCATGCCGGTGGTTTGGTTGGTAAAGGTGACCGAGGCAAAAGCCCGAGGAGGAGTGAAGAGAAAGGATGTGCAGAGAAGAGCGAGCGTTAAAATGATACGAGATGAGAAAAACCTCATATGAGAGCATTATACATCGCCAGAATTAGTGGCTGAGGTTGTAGAGCTGCGCGATTTCCTGCGGCGAGAGGGCTCGGTTGTAGATGCGGACGTCGTCGATGGCACCGTTCCAAAATCGGCCGGGAGAACTATCTTTTCCTATGAACCATACCTGGCCGGCCAAGCTACGCGAATTGTTTGTTTGAGTTATAACGAATGAGCTTGCATTCATATATACTGTGATGTTTGTTGGATTGATGACTCCTGCCACAAACGTCCATTTCCCATTGGGGATAACGAGACCAGTGCTCGCATCATACTCTCCGCCGATGTTGCTCCATCCGGCAGTAATCTGATTTGTTCCGCTGCCGCTTACGCGTAGACCGATCTCGCTGCCGTCGTTGGAGCTTATAATACTCGAATAAGTCGGCTGATTGGCATTTGAATATATCCAAGCGGTAAAAGTTGCATAGTTGTTTCCAAAACCTGTGGTGGAGGGGATATTCACATACTGCGTGCTCCCATCAAAGCTCAGCGCCTGTCCGGAAACGCCGGGAACTGTTGTGGTTGCTCCTCCTTCCAAATCGCCGTTGTTGCCCTGCCCGCTTGAGTCGGTGCCGTTGTTGACCATGTCCTTGCCGTCGAAGGTCCAGTGGCCGACAAGCCCCGTATTCAAATTCGGCGGATTGATGGTGACGTTTTGGTGCGTGGCGGTGCCAAGGTTGTAGAGTTGGGTAATTTCCGTGGCGGAGAGGGCTCTGTTGTAGACGCGCACGTCGTCGATGGTGCCACCGAAATACGGGTTACCTGATGCACTTTGATAGCGGCCAATATTTACATCAGCTGAGGTATCGGTCGCACCAGGTGATCCAGTCCACCCGTCGGCGTTTTTGAGAGCTCCATCAACATACAAAGCACTTCCCAAGGAGTTAACGACAAAAATAACTTGGTGCCATTTACCATCGGCGTATCCCGTGATATTAGCGGCACAGGGAGAGTTGTCGTAATCCGTATTAGCCCCCGTATTGGAAAAATACCATGCACATAGGGCACTGTTACCGCTTTGGGTAAAAATCTGCCAGCCATTTAAACTCGTAGCGGAATACTTGTTTACGATTCCCGTAAAATTGCCCGTGAATATCGCCGACTTAAACCAGGCTGTAATAGTTATCGGATAGGCGTTCAGGGAAGCATTCGTTGGGATGTCTACATATTGATTCGTACCATTAAATTGCAGCGCCTGCCCAAAGACGCCAGGCACGGTTGTTGTGGCACCTACGAGATCCCCGTTATTCCCCTGCCCGCTTGAGTCGGTGACGTTGTTGATCATGTATTTGCCGTCGAAGGTCCACCAGCCGACGAGGCCGTTTGCGAGATTGGGCGGATTGATGCTCACATTTTGCTGCGAGCCGATGCCTTGGTTTTAGAGCTGGAGCACTTCCGCGGCGGAGATCGCGCGATTGTAAATGCGCACGTCGTCGATGCCGCCGATAAAATTGGTGCCCCCACTATAGCGGCCGATATTCAGCAGCCCGCCACTCGTATTGAGCGGGTTATTAACCGCTCCTGAAAATGCTTGGACACCGTTTATGTATCCAGTGGCAGTACCGTTATTTACAGTTACAACCACAAAGTTCCATGCGCCTAAGGTAAGAGTTCCGCCAATTAATGAGTTGACGTTGTCAAAAAATTCAAGCTGGTTGCTTACATAGTAACGCTGAATTCTGTAATCAGTGCCGGCCCCGTCGGCCTTATCGAGAAAAACAGCGTACGAAGGCCACGAGGGGTCCGGCTCAACCCACATGGCAAAGGTCGCCGTTGAACCCACTGATAGTGAGCTTGAATTGGCGATGTTGACGTAGTCATTGCCATTAAAGTTTAAGGCCTGGCCGATCGGGCCTGGCACGGTCGTCGTCGAGGTAAAACCAGATAGCGTGCCCGTATTGCCCTGCCCGCTTGCGTCGTTGACATTGCTCACCATGTCCTTGCCGTCGAAGGTCCACCAGCCCACGAGGCCCTGAAAGTTGGGTGGCATTGAGAGCGTGGTGCCGGTGGTGACCGCGGCGTGCGCGGAGAGCGCAAACATCAGCGAGAACGCGCAGGTCAATGCACACAGCGCAGCGGCGCGCCGCATTGTCATTTTTTGAACGCCCACGTCGAAAACACCGCGCGCACGAGGGCGTCGTGCGGGGCTAAACTGCTGATCTGGTAGAGGTGACCCGCGCGAGTGAACCAGACCTGGAAGCTCTCACCGAATTTGGCGTCGGTGGCATAGAACGCGAGCCCTTTACTCGCCCCGCGGATACGGATGGGCGCGGGGTTCTTGATCGCAACATGGGGCAGGTCGCGCGCGATCTGCGCCGCGGTGATCGGTATGTCCGGACCGCCCAAGGGCCGGATGCAAATTTGGAAGCCGACCGACTTCTGAGCGTCACGTGCGCGGATGACCGTCGTCGTGCCGTCCGGCCAAACCTGAATGCGAAGATGGGGAGGATGTTTGAATGAAAAATGAAAGGCGTCGTTGGTGTAGGTTTCGGTGAAGTCGCTGGGGATGTTGTGCAGCGAGCTTGGTGAAAGCAAACTGCGAAGACGAGCAATGATCCCTTGAGGTGGCGTAGCGATCGGACTTTGAGGTTGTCGTCCTTTGTTCAATCCCATGTGCGTGCATTATAGCGCACGAGGGATTGTCTACTCTAATCGGTTAAATTCTTTGTGAGTAGGGCTCTGGTTCTGAATGCCCTCTCTGAAGGCCGCTTGACAAATCGGAGAAGTATTGCGTGGTGGATATAGCGAGTTTTGGGAATTCTCTCGGGAGCCGGCACCGGGATAGAATTTGTTGACGATCGACCCATAGCATCTCAAATTAGAAAGAAATCCGTTCCGCCCCCAGGAAATGACCGTGAGCAACAGAGAGAGAAATTTTCGCCCACCCCGCCACCGTAGTTTCGACGACGACAACTACGAACCGCCGACCAGCAATTTCGGATCAGCTCCGGAGAGCACCCGCCGGTTTGAAGCATTCGCCGGCCCTCCAGTTCGGGCCACCGTGAAGTGGTACAACCCCGAGAAGGGGTTTGGCTTCGTAGAGCTTGCAGATGGCTCCGGCGACGCATTCCTGCATGTGAGCGTGGTCGAGCGCAGCGGCAACAGCAGCGTGCCGCCGGGCGCGACGCTTGAGGTTCGCGCTGGTCCCGGACCGAAGGGATCGCAGGTGACGGAGATCCTGAGCGTGGACACCAGCACCGCGTCGCAAGAGCCCCCGAGGCGCGACAGGCCGGACCGGCCTGCGATTTCATCGCAGGCACAAGCTGCGGTCGAAGAGATCGGCACGGTGAAGTGGTACAACGCCGAGAAGGGTTTCGGCTTCATCGTGCGCGACGGCGGCGGGAAAGATGCCTTCGTGCATGTCTCAGCGCTGAAGCGTGCGGGCATCGCCGATCTGGCCGACGGCCAGCGCGTATCTATCGACGTAATCGACGGTAGGAAGGGACCGGAAACGGCCGGGTTACGTCTGATCGCCTAGTATTTCGGTGCGTGGTAGCCCCTCTGCGGCGCCCTCTGCCAACTTCTCGTACTCGCGCGCGACGTCCGCCAAGTGTTCGCGAACGGTAGGCGTCGTTGCTTCCTGCGCGAGGTTGCGCACGCGAGCAGCTTGCCGGCGATAGTATTCGCCAGGCATTGGAGGAAACCTGAGAGACGGGATCTCCATAAGTGGGAAACTGTAGCATTTTCCCGTGTGGGTATAGGGAGATTGCCGTGGTGGGGTCATGTCCCGGGTGATGGGTGTACGAGGCCGTTGACGGCCCGCCGTCTAATCGAATCGGCGTTGGTAGCATATTAGCGAAAAAGACCCGGTAAGTGGCGCTCGCCCAATTCGATCTGTTGCAGGCTCGGCGGAAGTCGCAGTACCAGGAGGCTACCTTCGGTCCGCATGTCCACGAAGAAAGTGTGGCCATCAGCGCTGAAACCTGCGCTCACGCAGTTACCCCGCTTAACTGGAATTGCCAGAACGAGGTGGCCGTTGCTGCTCGACCACAGACGTAATTCGTCGGAGAGTATAGCGACGAGTTCGCCCATTGATTGCAGGTCACCCTTAGGTTGGAGGCTCGCGTAGAGCGAGAGCCCCACCTCGGGGGCTTCGCACGAGATCGTCCGCTCCTGGTCACGTCGCTGGACGGCGAAGGGGCGCCCCATGTCGGAGGATTCAAGCGAGATCATCCCCTCCTGGCCGCGGCGCCAGACGGCAGGCGCTGCGGCCGAAATGGCGAGCACACGCCCGCTCTGCTCATCGGCATGCCAATTGCTGTCGGGTGATAGCTGCGCCTCCTCAAGGACTTTTCCGTATGCGTCTTCGACGCGAAGGTCCCCTGTCACGGCGGCGGTGACAACTGTGTCATCAGCCCAGTAACTGATAAATGAGATGGCGCGCCGTGGATCAGCTTGTCCACCCGCTGCCGGAAGATCCTGCGGGTGAATGCCTCGACCAGGACGAGATCTGATTTCGGTGCAGTTCGCCACGTCGATGATGCGAAGAGTACCATCCGCTTCTCCGATTGCGAGATGCCTGCCGTTGGTGGAGAACTCAATCGCCGTAGGCGTGCCATGAACCACCTCACATAAACGGTTGCCTGTGACGGCGTCCCAAGACCCGACGGCGTCATTCGTACTGATAGTGGCGATGTGACGGCCGTCACCACTGAGGGTTCCCCGGACTACATTCGTTCCAAGGCTGTGAACGCTGCCATCGCCGAGGTCGAGGACGATGGCGGCGTGAAGAGTCGCCTGCACTATCAATAGTCTGCGGCTGTCACGGCTTAGGGCGAGATCGCCTCCCTGCTCAAGGACGCCCAACCAGCCATTGACGACTAACGATTTAAGCTGAGGTAACAGCGTGCCAGCGGGCTTCCAAGCCGCGAGCGCATTCCCGGCGCAATCGTAAACGGTGATCGCCGAGCTATCGTCCTTTGACACGATTCTGTCACGGACCAGACGGAAACCGCCACTTGGTCTGATTTCACGCTTGGAGCCGTCGATCACCTTGGTGAAAGTGACGACGTTGGGCTGGAATATCGCGGCTGCGGTGCCATCCGGCGAGACGCAGACGCCCTGATTTCGCGGCGGTACAGGAACGGTTTGAATCGCCAATGCCAGAGCAAGATCAGCACGCACCATTTCAAGCTCGGCTTCGCGAGCGTTTTGCTCAGCTCGCTTCTTTTCCAGCTCGGCTTCGCGAGCGTTTTGCTCGGCCCGCACTCTTGAGCGGTTGGCTTCGCTACGGCTTAGCTCGGCATCTTGGAGGGCTTTGAACAACGATTGTTTCTCCCTTTCCAAATCAAGAGCCTTTTCTTGAGCTTCATGCCTCGCGAAGTCTGCGTTGCGTCTTTGGAACTCGGCTTCGTTGCTCTTAGTTCGGATAATAACAATCGAGACAACGGCTATCACGACGGTAATTAACGAGATGGTGCTAATCGTCCAGGCGAATCTTCTACTTCTTCGCGCTTCGTCTCTACTTCTTCGCGCTTCGTCGAGGCGCCGTTGCGCCTCCTCCTGCGCAAGGCGTTCGGACTCCGCGCGCCTCCTCTGCTCCTCCTGCCGGGTTTTCTCGATGTTTGCCGTAACGCCGTATAGCGCAGATAGGCTGTTGTTGAACAAACGTTCGACGCGCTCGAAGTGACCGCCATAACGATTAGCCCAGGCCGCTGTTCGCGGGAGCGCGCACCACCAATCCCAGCGGTCTTCGACTTGGTCGAGCGGCAAGGTCGCGGCGGCAGGATTGGGCCCCGCAAGCGTGACCATCGCGCGGTATATACGTCCATCGCTGGCCTCGGCCGCAAGCCAACCCGCGCTGGTTTCCCCGTCTAGCGTCTCCTGCCCCGCAGCACCGATTTTCTTCCAGCGCCGCAAAAGGGCCTCGTGGCCAATATCGACTATGTCTTCCTCGGCGAGGACGGGCGTTAGAGACACAGACGGTACTAGAAACGAGCAATCGTCTGCCCGGAAGCGATCGACGACGATGCGCAACTCATCGTCAGCGATGCCGGTCTCGGCGCGCAAATCACCGTATCTCAAAGCGCGGCGGGTAGCGCGGCCCTCATTGTCTATCTCGCTCAGGGCTCTGAATACCTGCTCGACCGCCACTTTGTGAGCGTCTAAACCGGCGAGGATCTCGTCCGCATGCCGCGATAGTGCCTCACCGATGCCCCCGATAGCCGTGTAATGGTCTTGCCGCAATTGCCGGTTCGGCGGTGTTGGCATCGAAGGGCCGGCAATCTCCCACAACCGCGACAGGCAGTGCTGCAGTACCGGGAGCTGGTCGAGATCACTGCCGGCGTCGTTGAGCAGCCGCTCAACCAGGGCCGGCTCTATTGTCGAGTTGGCGTGTTCCGCATCGAGCGGATGGCGAACGACCTCATCTCGCTGCAGACGGCTCAGCGAGGGGACCAGGAACTGGCACCCGCTCACCGCCTCGGGTAGCCCGGAGAAGAAGGCGCAATCGCCGATGAAATCGGAGCGCATGGTGATTAGCACATGTACGTCGACATCGCGATGACTTGTCGCTTCGAGCAGAAGCTGAACGAATTGGTCGCGCTCGGCCTGCAATTGCGCGCGAGCAGGCCCGGTCCGGCCATACCGGAAAAGTTCCTCGAACTGGTCCACCACGATCAATAGCGAGTGGTTCGCAAGCGCGTCGATCCCAGTCAACGCCTCGCTCATACCGAAACTTCCCCGGCGCAAGGCGTACTCGAGCCGCTCGCGCCGCGCGGCCCGCTCAATCGGCCCCTTCACTTCGGGGACGGCCAGCTCAGCGAGCTTCTCGGCGAGCCGACCCAGCGGCGCATCGCCCGGATGCAGTTCGATCCAACGCCACGCACGGTGGCTCGCAGCGTCTTCGCGCGCGAGGACCTCTTCTCGTTCTGTATCCAAGAGCGGGAGCAAGCCTGCGCGCACTAGCGAGGACTTGCCGCTGCCCGAGCTGCCAACGACGGCAACGAATTGGCTCAATTCAAGGAGGCTGTAAAGCGCGTAAACTTGCTCCTCACGGCCGAAAAAGTAGTCACGATCGTCATAGCTGAACGACCGCAACCCAGGAAACGGACGATCAGCCGATAGGCCCGTCCCGGACCGCATTCTAGTCGTCTCCCTCTGGCACGGATTGTTGGCCGAGCCATTTTTTGAGGTCCCCGGGCGTGGGTTTGGCGACATTGGTCATGTTTACGACACGGTCGATACCCGGAAGCCTAATGCGTAGCCACCGCTCCTTCACCTTGTGGCTCGGCGGCGCCGCCAACAGTGCTACTTCGAACTGATCGAGCCGGGCTTCGCGGCGCCACCTGTCAAGCTTGCTAGCCTCGGCTCTGAACCACGCTTCGGTCGTACTTCCCCAGCACAACGCGACCGCGGCGCAATCCAGCATTTCTTTGCGGTTTTGCGCGTTAACCACCCCGGCGCTTCCTTGTACGGTGGCCAGCCGCGGATCGAGTGAGAGCGCTTGCAGTGCGAGAGCAAGTTCGGTCGCGTAGTCAAAGTCATCCATGGCGTGATCAATGAAAATCTTTGCACCCGACGCGATTTCCGGCGGCGCGATCTGCTCGCGATGCTTAGTCTTGTCGAGAAATTGGTGCAGAAAATTGATGAATTGGAACAGGTTTTCACCCGGTACCTTGTCAGTAGGAAGCTGCTCGCCAAAACGGGCAAGCACCGTTATTGGATCGCGTTCCGGCGAGTCCGGTGGCTGCACCGCGGTAGGGTCTTCCAGTATCTTGGGGGCCCACACGATCCGTTGGAACGCGCGCGCGCTGGTCTCATCGTTGCCGTGTTTTGCGGAGCGAAGTGCGGCACGGGCGAGCTGCAGCCTGACGATAGGGGGTACGTCAACCTCATCGGGTGTAGAGCCAGGTTTTTCGCCAAGCAGATGAATTGACAGCTCAGCCGCTGCCAAGGCCGCGTCGATAAACTCGATCGCGCCGGATTCGCTCGGGATGTCGATTTCCGGAACTACGGTGAAACCGCGGTTCTTGAGCTCGTCGACGATACGTATATGGGCCTGCCTCATATCTGCAGCGGGCCGGGCGACAAAGACCGTTCGGCCATTCGATGTTACGGGTCGCGAGACCACTGCGTGCTGCGATCCAGGCATCGGGACGCCGGTGTCGGGCTCCTTAGCAGGCGCTGTCGACACGACCGGCTCGCTGAGGCGGGCCGCAGAGCTCGCTACCAACGACCAGAGCGTGTACTTGCCGAGGCCTTTTAGATCAACGTCGTCGTGCTGCTGCCATTGGAGGTCACGTTGATGGCGGGCGCCGGCGCGATCGATCGCCTCGCGCGCCCGAGCGCTCAGCCAAATCTCCGCACCCTCGATCGCATGGACGACTCGAGCGGCGAAGTTCACCTCCGTCCCAAAGACGTCGCTCTCCGCGACGTTGACCTCGCCCGTGTGAATGCCGGCCCGTACGCCCGTTGCCAAGAGATCAGCGTCGCCGGGATCGAGATGCAGTGCATAGGCGTAATCGAGCGCCGCACCGACGGAACGGAAAACGGCCATCACGCTGTCGCCGATCGTTTTCACCTGCCGGCCCGCGTATGTGGCGATGAGCGCCTCGCTGCGCGCGAAATGAGTGAGGCGAACCTCATTCATGCGCTCATCGCCAAGCTGCACACCCAGCGCGGTTGAGCCGACGATGTCGGTGAAGACGACTGCCAACGTGACGCGGTCGCCCGCCGCCCAGTCGAGAAGCAAGCTGTGTTGGCTGCCAATTATGGGCATTAAGCTCTACTCTTGCGATGATAACGCGATAGCGTGCTCCTTGTTAATAGAAGCAGAGGGCCTGACCCATGAGCAAGCCCCGATTTTTTTGTAGAATTGCGAGAGAAAGCTCGACCGAAGGCCGGGCCGAGCGCGATCACGTGATAAGATATTGGAGATGTAAGCATTGCCCAGCGACAATAGATACTGCAGCGTACGCGCGGTGAGATCGCCGCGGCGCCACATTGCGCGTCGAGCCCGAGAACACGCTCGGAGTCGGGCGGGGACGGCCGTAAGGTAAGGTTGAGCCATCGTTAGCTGGTCACCGAAAAAACCTTCTTAGTCTCGCCGTGAAGATCGATTATGCGCGGCTGCATCGACTAACAAAGATCGATGCAACATGAGGGCGGGGCGCGTGGCCGATATTTTTGTTAGCTATACGAGCAGCGATCGGGATCGGGCGCTTTGGATTGCCGAGGAGCTTAGAGCCCTCGGCCACACACCCCACGTCCACGAGTTGGAGGTCAAGGGGGGCGACGATATTTACGGATGGATGGAAGCGCGCCACGATGCCGCTGACCACGTTCTGTGTGTCGTATCCGACGAGTACCTGAAGGCGCCTTACTCGACGCTCGAGCGCAATGCCGCGCTATGGCAGGCGGTCACCAAGCGGCCCGGCTTCGTCTTGCTCGTGGTCGTAAAACCCTGCCGAATTCCGACGCTCAGCGACCATCTCCGCCGCTGCGAGCTGTTCGATATTTCGGAAGCGGCCGCACGCAACCGCTTCCGCGAATTCATGACGAAACGAGACGCGCCTGAAGCGCGTCCTTGGAACGTCTTCGCGGTTTCCAACATTCCGATCCGGGTTCCGACGCATTTCTTGGGGCGCGAGGATGCGCTTGCCGAGATCGAGACCGCGCTGCAGCGCTACGAAGGGCGTGTCGCGATCACTGTACTGCACGGCTTGCGAGGCGTCGGGAAGACGACGCTAGCAGCCGCATATGCCGAACGCCACCGTGGCGACCTTCGCGCTACGTGGTGGCTGCGGGCGCAGACCGCAGCCGGAATGCAATCCGATCTGATTGCGCTCGGTGTACGGCTCGGCTGGATACCGCGGGACGAAAAGGAAGAGCCGGCGCTGGCTGCTGTCATGGAGCGGCTGCGACACGAGGGCGAAGGCATCTTGCTGATTTACGACAACTCAATCGAAGCCGATACACTAAAGCCCTTTTTGCCACGTGGGGGCGCGGCGCAAGTGTTGATCACGTCCAATGCACACGCTTGGCGCGGAGTTGCGGAACTGATTGAAATTCGATTGTGGCCGGCGGAGATCGGTGCTGATTATCTGATCGCCCGGACCGACCGGGAAGTAGAGCGAGCTGCCGCGAAGGACCTATCGGAAGCACTGGGGGGGCTGCCACTCGCCCACGAGCAAGCTGCTGCTTATTGCGAGAGACTCCAGGTTCCTCTCGCTGAGTATCGTAGGCGTTTCGAGGTCACGCCCGCTCGTCTCCTCGATGACGAGGAGGATGCACCGTCGGAATATCATGACCGGCTGACCGTAGCTAAGACCTTCGGACTGGCAATTGACGAAGTGGCAAAGCTGCACCCAGCTGCTGAACTATTGATCGCTCACGTTGGCGTACTTCCGCCGGTGCCCATCCCGCTCTTCCTTTTCGCGGAGGGAGCTAAAAAGTTTGGAGAGCCACTAGCCTCAATGCTCGCCGATGATGGCCTCGACGAGATGATAGCAGCATTGCGGGGCTTTGCCCTGGTTGAGCGCGAGACAACCGTTGACGAGCGCGAGCCGACGATAACGACCGATACCATCCGCCTACACAGACTTGTGCGAGAAATCGCAGTGGCGCGGCGTGATAAAGAAGCACAAGAGCGGGCCCGAACTACGCTAATAGAAGCTCTTGCGCTGACTTACCCTGAAGAAACGGACAATTCCAAGGTTTGGCCGAGAGCACGGCGTCTTCAGTCGGTGGCGATGGACTTGATTGGCGATATAGCGGAACTGAAAGGCCCAATTGTTCTCGAATTGGCGCGCCGGATTGCGAATTACAGCAGCAAAGCCCTTGGCAATTCTGAGATAATAGAACAGCTTCTTCGTCGGGAACTAGCGATCGAAGAGGCGGACTTCGGACCTGATCATCCGAATGTGTCGGACCGCCTAAGCAGCCTAGCTCTCTTTCTCAATAGTCGGGGGGATATCGAAGAAGTTGAACCGCTCTACCATCGGCTCCTAGCAATTGATCGAGCCAACGTTGGGCCAAACCATCCAAGCGTGGCCAGAGACCTAAATAATCTCGCGCTTCTGTTGAAGCGTGATTTGCTCCGTCGCAATGAAGCCGAACCGCTGTTTCGTCAATCCCTAGAGATCTACAAGAAAGTTTATGGAGAGCAGCATATCTTAGTGGCTCTGGTCACGGACAATCTTGCTCAATATTTAAATAATATGGGTCGATCGGGTGAGGCAGAGGAACTCTATCGCCGGGCGCTGGCAATCGACGAGGCCATTCTTTCGCCGGACGACGCGGACATCGGGAGAATCCTCTATAATCTTGCCGGTCTTTTGTCGGACGCGAATCGGCCTCAAGAAGCCGAGCCGCTCTATCGCCGGGCGCTGACAATCGCCGAAGCGAGCTTTGGACCGGAGCACTATTTGGTGGCATCACACCTGACGTCTCTTGCCATGCTCTTGTTGCGGACGGGTCGGACCGACGAAGCTGATCGGGTGTTCCTGCGCGCGATCGCGATAAAAGAGGCAATACTGGGGCCAGACAACAAGGAGGTCCGTCTTTCCCGAGAGTGGCAAAGTCAACGGGTGTCGGACAGAAGGAAAACCTCTTCATTTTTACATCGATTTCGGCGGTTGATTGGCGTCTAATTTCTTTCGTGAGGCGTACCTGCGGGGGCACCTTAGCGTCGGGAACGCAAATCTACGTGGCTGATCGCGATCAAAGAGTTGGAGCCATAACGCGCCCGTTGACTGAATTCCCCCTGTGGACATCACGCCTGAGGCGATATAGCGCATCAGGATTTCACCGCCGGAATTGACCGGACACGGCAATCTGATTGATATCGTCGCACGGTATCGCCCACGATCGAGCGGTCGGCTGACGCTGGTAAGCTTGAATACGATTGCGCGCCGGGCATGTCTGGTCACAGGGTCGCGCGCGTCGGCGGCTGCTTTTCGTCGCGCCCTGCTTACCGCCCTGAGTACCGGTCAACCCTTTTGGCTACCCGCCCGACTCCGAGCGTGTTCCCCAGCTCTGACGCGAGAGCGGGAGAGCGCAGGGCGAAGCGGGCGGCGAACGTGTCCCAGCACGTTCGCCGGCGGCTGACGTCGGCGCCATGCCCACATGGGCGCCGAAATTCGCTCGGAGTCGGGCGGGTAGCCCGACGCGCGCGACCCGACACAAAGCCATATTTCCGATTGTTACCCCGCCTTACCCTAAAGGCGGGGCGTAGGGAGGGGTTGCCCACAACCCCGATGACTGCTTCCGGCGCGATATACCCCAGTATTCGCGCCTCCCCTTTTTTAAATGAAATGCATTCCTTACTGGGTCTAATTCTTTGTATATCATTAGATGCATATTCTTTAATAGAATGACCGGAAGTTTTCTTCCGCTTCAGAGCGGACGATTGTTTCCGGTCTAGACCGGAAGTTTTCTTCCGGTCTGGATCGGCATCAAAGACGGCGAGGCTTGAGATCCAGCTCGTAGATGTTGGTCTTGCCCTGCCCGCGGCGGACGATGGCCAGGAGCCCAACAGCTTGGAGCGATTTGATGTGGGTCCGCACGCTGCGATCGGAGAGCCCGAGATCGCCGGCGAGCGTCTCCTGTCCGGGAAAGCAGAAGTCGTTTTGCCACGCGTAGCTGAGGAGCATCGCGAAGGCCAGCTTGTCGCCGGCGCTGAGCTTCTTCGATTTGAGGATGAAATTGGGAACCTGGGTGAAGCCTTTGGCGGTCGCCGCATCGGCGCCCTTGAGGATGATATTGCGGCGCTCTTTGAGGATGTCGCCGATAGGTCGGCTTTCGCTGTACTCCATGCGCTCATTGTAACGCGGAGGCGAACGACGTTGCCGGTTATCCCCTACTCGGTGCCGATGTCTCGGGCATCATGATCCGATGACAATCTGCCTCCTCGCCCCAACAAGGGCGTGAGCATTTTTTGCAAACCGGCGATCAGGTGATTGGTTTCGCGGGCGCGTTCGGTGAGGTCTTTGATCTGACCGTCTTTCGCAATGTTCTGCTCGCGGAGATATGCGTTCTCCCCTTCAAGGTGCCCGACATAGCGCGACATCATCTCGTCGTCTGCCGCGACAAGCCGCGGCTTGTCGGGGCTTGTCGCTGCTCCTTCAATATCGTCGGGGTGGAGAGTTTCTTGGTCTTGCGATGCCGCGGCCGGCCGCGGCTCGCCGTGGTTGGTCGCGACTTGTCGCACTTCTTTGATGTAGGCGATGTGCGTCGCTACCGATGCCGGAGTGACCAGGTATTTTTCGCCATAGGGGATCTCGACACGGTGGCAATCGAGACTGCCTTTGGCGCAGTAGCGTTGAATGGTACGGCGGTCGCGGGGGAGGCCGGCGCCTTCATAGAGCGCGGCAACCGCCTCGATCGAGAGGGAATAGTCGGTGTCGCTGCTCGCCGCGGCCTGTCGCAGCTGGTCGTCGCTCATTACCGCTGATGATAACGCGGCTCGTCGCACCCCTCGCCGGTTATCCCCAATTACTCCGATCGCATCCCGATCGATCGACCGCTCGCGGACTCATAGCGGCCGCTCGCTTCCGTCGATGGCGACGGCAAGTCATGCCCCATCGCGGACAGTGTCAGCGCCCACCAGAATAGAGGGACGGACGCCTCTCACTTCACCTCCATTGGCTAGGAAAGGGCGTTCTTAGCTTCCTGTTGGAGTGCCCCCATCGCGCGGATGTACGGGATAGGACCGTAACTGATGCGGGACACGCCGAGCGCGATCAAGCGATCATTTGATGGCACGCCGTCCATGACCATGACGTTGACGGGCAGCGCTACGCCATCGCAGATCCGGCCAATCAGCGCATCGTCTCGCAAGCCGGGAATGAAGAAGCCGGAAGCGCCCGCGGCTGTATATGCTTTGGCCCTGTCCAAAGCTTCAGTGACCGACGGTGCGGCACCCCTGCCCTGGCCGAGAAACAGATCCGTCCGCGCGTTGAGGAAGAGCTCTAGTCTCTTCTGCTCCGCCACCTTGCGAATGGTGGCGACGCGGCTCGCTTGCCGCTCGATGTCGTAAAGTCCCGAACCCTTGACGACTCGGTCCTCAAAGTTGATGCCGATCACGCCCATATCGAGAAGACGCGAGACGTTATCGGCCAATTCCCGGTCGTCTTCGCTATACCCGCCTTCGATGTCCACACTCACAGGGACGTCGATGGTCGCTGTGATCCGCGCGATGATCTGCTCAGTCAGCTGGATCGGGATAGCCTCGCCATCTCTGTGACCCTGCGCCTCGGCGACAGACCAGCTGCTTGTCGCGATGGCCTTAGCGCCCGCCTCGACAATGGCTTTGGCGCTGCCGGCATCCCAGGCGTTGTAGAGCATCAAGGGGGCTCCCTTGACGTGGAGTTCGGCGAAGCGCGCGACTTTTTCGGTCTGGTTCATTTCATCCTCCGCTACGGGATCGCTAGGGTCGAGGCGGAGAAAACCCGAAAACGGCTAGCGGCGCTGTCAGGATCTTTAGCAACTTGCCGCCGCTTGGAGGGAAGTTCAACGAACGCGAGCGGAACGCTGAAACGCCGACGGTGTCTGGCCGTAGGCTCGTCTGAACGCGGCGCTGAAATGGCTATGGCTGGAAAAACCGAGATCGAGCGCCAGGGAGGTCAAGTCGACATGATCACCGAGCAGGTCAAGCGCCCGGGCCAGCCGCAGTTGCAGCTGGTAGCGATAGAGCGGGAGGCTCTCGACCTGCTGGAATACCTGAGTAAGGTAGACTGGCGAGACGCCAACGTCAGCGGCGATCGCCGCCAAGGTCCAACGGCGTCCTAAGTCGGACAAGAGCACGAGTTTCGCGCGGTCTACCAGTTTCTGGCGTCCGACACTGCTTGCCGCGACTCGCGAGGTGCGTTCGCCCAAAGCTCGACGCAACAGTCCAAGGGTCAGGGTCTCGGCTTCTAGGGTCTCGATTGCCCCACGCGTCAGCCTGTGGCGCACAAGCGCCGTCAGCGTCTGGGTAGGCGCATCAATACGCAAACGCGATCGGTTGAACGCCGGCCGCCCCCTTGCACGGAGATAATCCGCCGGCGCCAGTTCAAGCAGCGTCGCCGTGCCGACCCCGATCGACAAGCTAGAATCGCCGCCCTCGACGGGATGACTGATCCGGTAGGCTTCACCTTCATTGATGAAGACAACTTGGTTCGACTCCGCGACGGCCTCTGCACGGCCGACATGATGTACGTACACCCCACGATAGGGGAACACGAGATGCGTCGCCGCGACACATTCCTCAGCGCTCTCGTGCTTGCACGCTCCCCCGCACACCACGTCCCATACCGCCACCGTGCCGGTGGTTAGGAGAGGACGCGCATCGAAGTCAGCCATGCTGATGCGTCACGTTCATCAAATCGGTCTTCGAACCCGACATCTGGGCATTCTTCCACAGAGAACAATGAGTCGCACCTCGGTGCCTTCCGCGCGGCCTCGCCATTGACCGCTTTCGGCGCTAAGGCGTCATCGGACTGTCTGCCGCGGATGGTCCCGTTTCCTACCGAAAGGAGACCTTGGCTGGGCGGGAGCACCTGATTTTTCGCCTACTCTCGCAAGGGCGAGGGCAGCTTGGCGAGCTGGCGGTTGGCGAATGCTTTGATGCCCTGCAACTCGCGGATCAGCATGTCCGCGTCCCGAAGAATGTCTTGGGCAAGGTGCCGCGCCACTGCGTCCAGCACGGCACCCTCATACCGTTCGCCGAGCCGGAATAGTTCCAGGAGCGACCGGCTCCTGGTGTCCAAGTCGTGGCAGACGATGACGTGCACGCGGGTGCGGCGGGAGCTGATGGAATGCTCCCGCACCGCGGTGATATCGGCTTTGGTGGCGCTGGCTTCGCCCATGTCGGGTTCACGATGTCAGGAAATTGAAAGGGGGATAGCCGACCCGCTGCCAATCTTCAGTCAGCATGCGGCCCGAAGGCGGGAAGTGCTTCTCGGAGGACGTGAATGCCGGGAACGTCTTGAAGAGAAAAATCTTCGAGCCGTTGCCACCGGTGATCCGCTTCAGCAAATCCATCATCGACTGCGCGCGCCGCTCGGTCGTGGTGATGATCGGTATGCAAAAATTCGGGAACCCAAAATGTGTGCGATGGGCGCCCTGCGCTTCGATCGCGAGGTAGAGGAGAAATTTCTTGTAGATCGACGAACGGGCGAAGTCGGAGGCGTCCACCGGCTCGGTGGCGCAATCGGCTTCGACGCCTGGAAAGAAAAAATATTCTCGGCGTCCGTCGACGACGCGAGCGATCCCGAAGGGCTGGCCGTCGGCCGCGATATGGGTGGTGACCCGCTGGCCGTCGACAGTGAGGCTGATGGGAATGTGATACGGCCTCGTCGATCGCCGCGTTGCCTCGGGCAAGCTCTCACTGCGGAGAATGTCCTCCCACGTTATGAGGTGCGCATTGCGTTCCCGCGCGCCGAGCTCGAACGATGCCATGACCTGACACACCATCAGCTCGTGCGCGAAGCTCGCTGGGGGGCGGTTGCGCTGGCACTCGACACCACGCTCGCGCATAACCCGCGCGCCCTTGTCGGCGAGTTCGTAGATTAGCGGCCGGTGATTGGCATTGGCGCTCGCGCGCTGTTGCTGCGGCCGGTCGACATAGCGATTTGGCCGGCGTGAAAGAAGGCTGAGCCTATCGACCACGTAAGCAAGGCTGCCACCGCCGAGCGCGTGCACGTAATCGACCGGTAGGTAGCGGTAGCGGGTCAGCGGCTTGAAGATGCGTTCGATGTCGTGCTCGGTGATCGCGGCGACCTTCGGCATGCCTCGCCGATCGAGGACGGGCATGTCATCCCACCGGGAGTTCCGCTTTCTTATCGCTGCTGCAGCCATAGGCGCAGCAGGTGGGCGAACAAGCGTCAGCCGTCAACGTTCGCTATGGTGCAGCACCTGTCGCGATGTGCCGCGGCTTGTCGCGGTGCGGCAGCAAGATTTTTTGGAAATAATCAGCGCCAGTCCGTCGCTGGCTCGATATCGCCGGACGGCTCTTCGTTCCGCGGTGTTGGGGCGATAGGAGGCACTGCGGACTGGGCAGGTTCGGCCGCACCTGCAATCTGGCTCTCAAGTGCGGGGATCGTTCGGTTCTTGAGGTCGGCGACCGCGGTCCAATCTGCGCGGGTCATCGCCGCAGCTAGTTCGGTATAGGCTTCGGCGAGTACTTCCACCGGCGTTTTCTGTGGGAGGGACCCCAGTGGGCGTGGGGTTGGTTCCTGGTTGCTCTGTATCTCGCCGGGCGCCGCGACGCGCGCGTGATTACGATTCAGGAGCTGCACATGCTCCGCATCCGACATCCTGGCCATGTTTTCGATCGCGAAGAACGGCACCGTGAGCGATACCGCGCGGTCGGTAAAGTTGCGGACGTGGCAGGCGAACTGCGTCCACTTCGGTGGACGTGCATCGCGCTTCTGGTTTTTGATGAACTCCGAGTCGCACCGCATCTCGCGCGCGAGCCAGCGTGCATCTGAATCGCCGGTGCCGCCCGCGTACTTGATCGCGGTGGATGACGCAATAGTCGAGCGCAGCTTCCCGCTGGCTTGCTCCAGGTTTTGGAAGGCGATCACCACACCGAGTTTGTACTGGCGAACGCGATTGAGGAGCTTCTCAAACTGCTCGTCAAAGTACGGCGCAGCCTCGTCGATGATGAGAAAGGTTTGGCGACGGTCCTTTGGTGGAATGGGCGCACGCTCGAACGCCGCTGCCATCACGCGGGCGATGATGTAGCGGCCGAAGGTGGCAGAGCCATCCGCCAACAGGTTCTCGCTGGTGTTCACAAGGACGATCGTGCCGCGGTTCAACTCGGTGAAGAAGTCCACCTTGTTGACGGTCGAGAACATCCGCTCGAAAGCGGGGACGCGCAGAATGTCGAAAACGCGCGCGCGGATCTGCTCGCGCAATCCGCCATCACGGCCGGTGTAGTACTGCGCCTTGAAGAAGAGCTGCGCCGTCGGGTCGAGTTTGTCGATGTGGGGCTTGAATGCCGCCAGGGCGTAGTCACCCTTCGGCGGCTCGTCATTGAGCAGGTCCAACAGTGTTCGGATGTTGGCCCCGGGGATCAACAGCATCAGCCGGACCATGAAGGCGAAGGCCGTCTCCATCCGGGTCGAGAGCGGGTTCTTTACGGTCGAAAAGACGTAGTTGAAGAGGTTGATGACCTCTCCCTGCATGCGCTCCCGTACACCCTCGTCGTAGGTCTCGAAGCGGGGGTTGGACACGTCGAACGGATTGAGCGCCGGAACGGGATCGACCTCCGGATCGATGATGAGTAAGCGATCCCGAAGGTGGTCGTTGAAAAGGGCGAGGCGCTGGATGCGCTGCACCATCGCGCCCGTCGAGTCGATGACGACGCAGCCGGGCGGATCGTCGGTTTGGAGGTCGGCAGCGATCATCGACTGCAAGAGCTGCGTTTTGCCCCAGCCAGTGCCGGCAATGATGGCGGTATGTTCGCCGCGGTCATCGTTGGGAATCTGGAATGGAATTGCAGGACTGAACAATTCTACGAGGGGAGTTTCGGCCAAATAAGCGTCCACTATTTGCTGAGGGGGTCCCGAATAGTCTCCTGGACGACTGGGATAAGTTGACCTGCGTTGTGTCGATATGCGTCGCTCATTGTCTTGTAACTTCTGACGGAGCAACCGAAAAAGCCCGCATCGCTCAGCCTCCGTCGATACAAACGATGCTGTAATTTCCTCGATTAGCGAACCGAGGTCGGTGATGAGGTCCAAAAGGGGGACGGTAGGGAGACTTTCATCACCTGAGTATTCAATATTGTCCAATGCAAATGGCGGCAAGCGGGCCAAAAGCGCCATACCAATCCGAGACACGGTATCCGCGTGTGTTTGAAGGGTCTCGTCGGGATCTGCCGCTCGCTTTCGGCAGTCGATCAGGCAATCAAGGTAACGAGCAAATTCTATCTCGGTCATGTTTGGAAATATCGGAGGAAAATCAGCAATCTGTTCAACGTTATATAATGCAGCAGCTACATATTTGAGATGCGTACAGACGACAGGATGTGGGTAGGCGCGATGTTGGTCATCGCATGCGTTGAGAAAGTTTCCCAAAGCGAAACCTGCATATTTTAGCGGGTCGGGAAAATGCGCCTCATAAAACAGTGGCCACGTAGAGTCGCGAAGAGCGATTGGATCAGATAAGTGTGGCCCAAGCAGAGCACGATCTAACGCCGCCTTGTCCGGCCGGTTATCAAATGGTGAGGTTTTCACGGCTACAACTCAAACGTTTGTGAATCGGTCTCTTTATGCCCAACCTCGTCCATCAATTTCCGGAGCTTCGGTAGAATTTCACTCCTCAGCCTGCCGGAAAACTGAGTGGCGGCAAGCGGGCCTTTGAACTTCATGACAAATGGATTTAATAGTAGGTCTGCGACCGCAATCTTTGTTCGGGCTTTTTTCATTTCTGCGACCTCAGCTTCAAAGTCCCGACGTAACTCTTCTCGAAGATCAGCTTGGAATTTGCGATGGTAGTGCTGCTCAAGATCCTGCCGGCGCATTTCCTCTCGCTGAGCAATCTCCTCGGAGGTGTATGTTGGCTGGTCATCCAAAACGACCGCGCCAAGTTGGAAGCTTAATATGAGAGCTCTCTCCTCCTCCGTAATTTCCAACAGCAGCTTGACGTTGTGTACGGTAACCTCACCTGCGGGAACCTGCGGGCCAACCAAAAACCGCCGCCGGAACTGAGGGGTAACCTCCGTATCCTGGCTGATCGTAGCCCGCATGGAACAATCCTCGGCAAGTTGAGGTGGATTTCGGAATTCGACCGGATTCGATCTTTCAACCTCCGGGTGCGTCAAGCCAAAAAAGAAGCCCCGGCGAACCGGGGCTAGTTGTGCCCTCTTATTCAGAGGGGTAGATCGTCGCGCGGTCTACCTCGGCGAGCGTTCCGGCGCTTCTCATCCCACGCATTCACTTCGTCGATGGGAAAACCGCAGCGGCCCTTCGGATGGTCTGAAAGACGCACTCGCTCGGGAAACCCCTGCCCGCTCTCCCAGCGGTCGATTGTGGCGCGCGTAACTTTGAAGAGCCCGCAAACATCCTTCACCGTAAAGTATCCCATCATCGGTCGATGTCCTCTGAAGCGAGGCATCGGCCGAGCCTCTGGTTAGCCCAGGGCGGCGGAAGATTACCCGGTTTCTACGAGGCCGGAAAGGTGCCGATCCCGGCATCTCCTAAGGCCGCAGGAGAGTGGGGGCGGACTCCTCGTCAAAGCACTGACATTCTCGCCTCGCGGCCTCGGTACGGACTTTGTGGCATCTGAAGTGATTATTTGAAGAGCTGTTCAAAGCGACATGTTTTGCCCAAAATAGCACGCAGCGGCGGCGAGTTGGCAGAAGGTGTTTGATGAGCGCATTCGCTCGTTCGACAGTTCAGTTGTTGGCTGCTGTCGTACTGATGCTAGCTGCAGATACCCACAGCCCTGCCCTAGCGCAAATGGGCGCCGTGGGCGATCTCGCACTAGGGGTCGCCCTGGACAAACTGGCAGACCAATTGGACCAAGCGGTCCTCGACGCGCGCAATTCTGGCTTGGCGGTCGAAATCGAGGCGGGTCGCGAAGCTTCAATCGCGATAGCCGATGCGAAGAACGCATACGCCGAGTCATTGTTGCTGACCGTGAAAACGCTCGACCCCTCGATCAAGGGCACCATTGACCAGCTGCAGCAGTTGGTTAACAGCATCTCTGAGAAATCTATTCAATCGGTCGATGCGGCGACCGCCAGGGCACAGCAAATCGTGAATTCGCTTCCTCTCCGGAGTGGTGAGCCGCAAGTCAGCGCCATGTTGCCTCGGTTTGTCGTTCCAAGCGGACGCAGCTACCCTGTGAAAATTCGCGTTCAGGGAAACTTCGTTGACGCGGCACGCACTGGCTATGCGCCGTATCTCGAAATCAACGGAAAGCGATACACTTCTCAGGAGACGACTACTCAAGCATTAACCTTTCTCGTGCCGGCATCCGACCTGTTTCCAGTGTTAGGCACCAGCGATGCCACCAAATTTCGATCTACATTCGCCACTCTGATTGTCCCATGGCGCGAGCTCAAGTTCTTCGGACTAAGGTCGATCGACCATGCCGACACGTTTAAGATGATTATTGGCGCGCTACCGACATCACCCGGAAAGATTATTTTGATTCATAAAGAAATTACAAGTAAAGTAGAAGAAAAGCTGTTCGCATCGACTGCTTATCACCAATGTTCATCACGTGAATGCGGCAACAATGACGACAGGGATCACACTTATGCCGCCAAACCTGAGACTGGCTGGCACGTAGTACGCGGTTCGAGCGCACCCATTTTGATATCAAAGGGAGGCGAGTTTTCCGGGCCGAGTTTCGTTAGCGATGACGGCGATCAAGTTGTCTATAAGGTGACTACGATCCATCGTGGTGCCTTCGGCTCATCTGGTTTCGTCAATTTCCAAATAAGCTTCAAGGAATCGAGGATATCGTCAGAGACGATCGAGATTTCGGAGGAGGTGTTGATCAACTGGGGCGATTCTAAATCGTATAATTATCCGCCGGGAACGTGGAAATTATTATTTGACTCTTTCGATGGGCATCACAACGAGTTCACTGGAGCAGACGATTCCAACCGGCTTATTAAATTATCTAGCCAGCAAGGGGCAATCATCGTGGGAACACGAGAGCCAGCCTTGCTGCAGTGGCCTTGAGATATTAACAAGCATTTCTCCTCCCACCTCCGGACATCTCAAAATGCCGCAGTTGCTGGCCCGTTACTCCTACTCTTACCTCTAATCTTCGTCGGCGTTTCGTCGGTGGCAGGCGTCAGCTTCGATCTACTAGGAGGGTCGTTAACTTGGCTTCCCAAGCCCCGAGGGCGTCCCGCATCTCCGGTTCGTAAGTGTGAAGGTCGTAGATAGCCTCTATCGGGTCCTTCGCCGTCGAGTGCGCAAGCAACATTTCTTTGATGTGCGGCGGCACGCGCAGCTTCGCGATATCCGTTGAGAACGTGCGTCGCAGGTCGTGCAACGTCCAATGCGGAATAACAACCCGTCGGTCGAACGACGCTTTGCATGCGCTGAAGCCGCTGAAAGGCGTCTCCTTGCCCCGAGCGCGGAATACGAAGCCCGAGCGCGGCAACGCCTGAAGGGTGGCAAGGGCCATCGAGGCGAGCGGCAGGATGTGGGGGCGACCGCTCTTCATTGCCTCCGCAGGCCAAGTGATGGTCTTGGCATCGCGGTCTATCCATTCGCCGCGCAGCTTCGCTATTTGCCCTTCTCGTTGGCCCGTTAGAATGAGCAACTTCACGATGGTGGCGAACTCGGGATTGAGATTTCCCAGCGAGTTAGATGTATTCCAGACGATGCGAAGCTCGTCGTCGTTGAGTACGCGCGTCCGATGGGCGATCTTGACCGGCGGTTCAACGCCTTCAAGGGGGCTGCGCTCAAGTATGCGCCGCCGGGCAGCCCACCGGAAAATCGTGCGCGCCGCTTTGAAGGTCGCAAGGCACTCGGCCGGCGTCGGCATCAACCGCTCGATGAGCGTCGCCAGCTCGTGCGTCGATATCTCCGCGATAAGGCTATGGCCGAATTTCGGGGTGAGGTGGCGTCGAACGACCCGTTCCATCTCATACACGGTCTTGGGCCGGTTCTTCGCCTTGTACGACGCGAGAAACAGCTCGTATGCCTCGGTGAACGCCATCACCGGCATCTCCGGACCCTTGCGGAGCTGAACGGTGCTGAGTCGGTTCCGCGCCTCTTCGCGGGCCTTGGAGAGCGAGACGACCGGGTATTTGCCCAGCGTCTCCCACTTGTTCTTGCCGCGGCGATGGATGACCAGAACGAACGTCCTACTCTTCGGGCTGACGCGCACGCCGAAGCCGGGCATCGTGTCGTCGAAGAAGGTGCGCTGGCCGCGCTCGACCGATAGATTTTTTACGGTGAGGTCAGTGAGCCGCAAAATCAGTTGCTCCGAACTAGCTACGGCATAGCTACGCGAATGGCCTGATTAGGGGCATGCCGCGATGATGCACCGCGGGACATTTTATCAGGCTATCGTAAGGAGTTGGAGCTATTTTTTGGGGCAGCATGAGGCGCGGCGTTGCACCCCCGAGACCGCTTAAAAGTCAGTTGCTCTACCGGCTGAGCTACAGGCTCTTTCAATGACTTAGAGGGTCCTCTCGCTTCTCTCGGCTACAGCGGGGCTACAGGAACCTCTTTGGTACCCTCGGCACGGCCGGAGAATACGCCCCATCTGTAGCCCTTACAACGTGGCCGAACGAAGAGCGGCGGTTTCCCAGTCTGGTGCTCTATCCGATCGCCGCCGTTGCTGCGGAAAGCACTTCTTCGATGGCGCTTACGTGCCAAACTCTTCCAAGATCGGACTCAGCATTTACTCTACCTGAATAGATGCCGAGAAATTCCCATACCTTCTGCCCCGTCAGGGTGTTGACGATGCGATCATTCTCATACTTGCGGTGGCCAGCCGGCCGGAATGCAATCACGGCGGAGCCTGATTGTCCCTGCCGGGTACGGCAATCGATAAGGAATACCGGGTTCTCGGCCGTCATCAGGCTTAGTTCTTGCGCCAAAAAGCCTGTGGCCCAAATTGGAAACCGGCCACTCGATGAAAGTCCGAAGGGGAAACCGATGACGCTAACCGTCTCGGCTGGCCCAATGACCATATCAATGCGGTCGAGTTGTGTTTCCAAATAATAAGGAAGTTTTCGTATGTCATTTCCCCAGCGAAGGTTAAGTGCTACGACATCAACTGCTGCACCTAAATGAGGATGCTCTATCCACCACTGGCTACCATCCGGTTTGTATAGAGGAAGTGTTACCTCTTTCCACTCACCAATTTCCGTCGCATTTTTGTGGAAATGAATAACGATGTTGTCAGGTATCGCACCGGTTTTATGTAAGCACTGCCCGGTTTCTTGATGGCGGCCAGTCACATTGTGCCGGGTTGTTATCAACGCGCAATGCGATTGCTGATCGTTGGCGGCGAGGATTGCAGTCCCGGTCGCAAGGGTGGTCTCGCCCAGCCGCATCTCTATAAAGAGTGACTTCGCCGTGGGAATTTCGACATTGAAGCGCGGCCCGTTGTCCGCGATCCTCGCGACTTCAGGTGTTTCATTGGTGGGAGACGAAGAAGCGGTGGAATCCATGAGTTCGCTCCGCATGCCTCGGTTTTATCGGCCGATGCAACTCGGTCGAGAGAGAATATATTAAGCCCGTGGGCCGCGGCTTGCGCCGCGGCCCACGGGCGACGTGCGTACCCTGGAAACCTCTCCGAGCACCGACCGACGACGGGACCCGGCTGTTACCGAGTGCAGGGCCTCCACGCCGGGGTAGGCCCCCCGGCGTGGCACACGCCTAATCGGCTTAATCTCGACGGCCGCGCGGCATCTCAACTCGCCGCTTCGTCCGCTGCCGTTCCTCTTTTGCCGTGCGAAACTCCGGTTCGAGGGCTCGTACCCGCGCGATCAGCCCATCGAGGTGGTAGATGTTGCTGTCGTAGTCGCCGGCGGCTTTCTTGCGGATTTCGCGCTGGATCAATCCGGCCTGCTCCAGTGCGCGCATGTTGTTCTGGATCGACTTGGCGCTAACACCCATCCGATCGGCGATCTCTTGTTTGCGCGGGAAGGGATGCCGCGTCGGGTCGTAAAAATAATCAAGAAGTTGGAGCACGATGTTCATTTGCAACGGCGTCACGCCAAGCCGGCGTTGCGCCTGGATTAGGATCGACGGCACGCCGGTGTAGCCGTAATTGCGCACGGCCTTCCCCCAGATGCGTTCGGTCGATGACTTGGCCTTCTCCCCTGTAGGGAAGGGTACGACGTTGGGCTCAGCGGGTGTCGTCATGGGTTTGTCCTCCATGACGGCCTACCTATGGACGTTTTTGCGAGAATTCAATTCCGTGCTGGGCGAGGGGTAGGGAAGCAGAGGGGGTGACCTCGCTATCCCTGTTTGCGATGCGTTACGTTCCGCAGCTTCGGTCCCGCTGCTTATGTGGTCGGTTTATAGCCCAGGTGGCGTCGCCGCTTGCCATAGGGTATGGGGGTAAATTTCTCTACGCTTCGGCTAAATCACTATCCGTTCAACCTACATCACAGATCTTTCAGGAATTCGGAACCTGGCGCCACGCCGGTTACCAACAGACGATCACGAGCGCGGGTGCACGCGACATATAAGAGTTGCCGCTCCGTCTCGTAAATGTCGTCAAGCTCGCCTTCGTCCGCCGCCTCGGCGATGCGTGCTTCAAGCGGGAGCACATCCTGATCGCAGGCCATAACCGCGACGGCGCGAAATTCGAGCCCCTTCGCCAAATGCATTACAGAGACGGCGACCTGGTCGCCGAGCAAGGCAGACTCCGCCGCCGAGCGGGCCCGGCCGATGACCTCCGGGGAGCGGACGAACAGCCCAATCTCGTTCGGGCTGATGCCTTCCCCAACGGCGTCGCGGAGATAATCCGCGACCTTGGCAATCTCCTTCTCAGCATCGTCGACGAGCACGATCTGCGGCACCGGCCCATCGAACACGGAAACTGTGCCAGTGCGTTCCTCCTCGTTGCCGTCAGGATCGCGCAGCGCACCCGGCAACAGACGATCGGCGACGGTGCGGATCTGCCGCGACGTGCGATAGCAGACCTTGAGCGTTGACGAGCGGCCGCGCACCTCGATGCCGAGCGCCTTCCAGGAAAACGGATGCTGAAAGATGCGCTGGCCGATATCGCCGGCGAAAAATAGGGCATCCTCCGCCGGCGGGGCGATGGCGGCAAGCAGGGCAAGCTCGGCGGGGCCTAAATCCTGCGCTTCGTCGACGACAATATGGTCGAAGGGTTTTTCCTGCCGTCCATAATAGTGCGCGGCGACCGCACGGCAGACCTGAGGACGCGTGAAGAGGTCTTTCTCGCGAAGGGCCGCCGCGACCGGCTCGAACACAGACCAGAGCCGTTCCCGTTGACGAGGGCCAAGCGGCGAGCGCCGGCCAAGTCGCGGGACGGCCGCGTAGCTCTCCAGCCCATCGATGCCCCAGACGTCAACGACGTTGGTCCATTCCGAAATCAGAAAACGGGTGGTAAAGCCCTTCACGCCCGCACCGACCGCGGTATCGGCGAGTAGCGTTCGTAGCGTGTCGGTGGCGACAATCCGCGGTCGGCGGCCACGAACGAGCTGAAACAGCTCATCCGCTGCACCGTACCAATCAGCGACGGTAAGGCGCGGCACGATGCCGCCGGTTTCCGGCGCGAGCACCGCAAGCTTAGCTGCAAGCGAACGGGCCAGCGGCTCGGAAAAGGTGGTCAGCAACACCCGCGCCTGCGGGCTGTTGCGAGCGAGCGCGACTGCGCGGTGCAATGCGACGACGGTCTTACCGGTGCCAGCCGAGCCGGTCACACGGGCGGGACCGGCGAAGTGGCGCTCGACAACCGCACGCTGTGAGGGGTGCAGGAAGACACCCCACCGCTCCCACGGATAGTCCAGCGCTTGGCGTAGTTCTTCCTCGTCGACTATGAGCCGGATGCGGCGCTGCGTGTCGGGGTGGATGTAGGGATCGGGGCTGACAGGCGTCGCCATTGGCGCGGGGAGCGCGCCCACGGTGGCGTATTGCAGCAGCGCCTCGGCGGCTTCGGCAGGCAAGTGCGCGGCCACGTCGAAGAATGTGTCCTCGCTCGCCGCGCGTACGTCGCTGAGCCAATCGGCCGGAACGCCGACCGAGAGAAGCGACGCATCGTCAAGCCCGGTGAAAGGCAGCCGCTCTTCGGCGACTGCGGGAGCAACCTCGGACACGCTCGGTATGGCGGTGGTGAGTTCCTCGATCCGCTCGCGCACCTCGACGATCTGGATCGCGCCAGTCGTGGGATGTGCCTCGATGCGTCGACGCTCGGCCCAGGCATAGGCTTTGTCATGGTGGTCGACATAGACGACGAGTAGGCTCTGGTCGGTCCTGTGAACGATCAGACGCAGGTCCCGGCTGACTCGCACCGACCAGAAATTGGCGTCCTTGGACTTCTCGATGCGATGGAACGACAAACCCTTACCGGTCGGTTCGATCTGTAGATCGACGACCGTTCGCAAAGGAGCCATCGAATACCGGGGAAGGCGCTATGGACGGCGGCGATACCGCCATCCAACGGTCCGGCGATTGACCGTGCGTGGCCAGTCGGTCAGCGGCGCGTACTTCGCGCAAGGGCAGCGGCGCGCACCATCGTAGTAGAGGCAGGCACCGCGCACCCGGCCACGCTCGCGATTATGCCGGCAGTTGGCGCAATCCGGATCGCGTCGGCCGCACAGTGAACACTCCGGGACCCGCCAGTTGTGGTCAGCGCCGCGATGATAGCAATGTCTGCAATTGGGCATGGCTCGCTCGGCTCAGACATTGCAGCGCAATGGCATTGGCCATGGCTCGCGCCAGTCGGCGCCGCTCGGAAGCTACATCCATGCACAGCGCGCTCTGGGTCTCGCAGACCGCAGTGATGATCTTCAGCAATTCGTCGAATGTCATAGCTCTGATCGGTTGGTTGTTAATCTCGACCTGTGGCGGGGGAGAGGGAGCCCCTTCCGCTCACACAGGGCTTTGCGTCTGCGGCCGCATGGTGCCGGCAGTCAATGCCCCTTGCGGGCTTGACGGCCGGCACTCGGCCGCTAACGTCGAGGTGTGAGCGGAAGGGGCCGCCACCAGCGCGCTCGGCCCGGCGGCGGGACTTGCCACGCGCTCGGTCGTGGGGCGCACCACTGGGCGGGCGGGAGAAATTCAGCGAAGGGAATAGACCGGCTCTCGCTTGCCGCTGTGCGGCGAGCGTTCTGCCGGTCTATGGAGCAGGGTGCGAGCCAGGCTGCCGCGTGAGGCGGGCTCAGCGCGGCATGCCGCGCTGTTCCTGCCGAGCGCCGCAGCCGAGGTGAGCCGAGGGACGCGGGGAAAAATAGAGCGCCCCACGGCACCCCACCGGACGCCTGCCGCGTTTACCGAGGAGGATGCGCACGATGGGAAACGCGGCAGGCGTCCGGTGAAGAAGTAGTGGAAACGATCCAGCCGCGAAGCCGGCCTGCGGTACTCCGCGGGCCGAGCGCCACGCGGCTGCGGTCGGTTCCTCCGCTGATACCTCGGAACGTCGGCGGGTCGTGGCTCGCATCACCACGCGACCGAACGAGGGCCTGCGGCTTTAGCCGACAGGCCCGAGGCAAGAAGGTCTCTGACTTCTGTCATCCAGCCGTCCGCAGGACAACCATCCCAAAACAACCAAACCAAATTCCCACCGAAACACACCATAAACACATACATATATCTCACGATATACATCCCCGTCGTGGCTGGAAACCGGTTTCGAAGAACTCTTAAGCGATTGAATTTTCAGGCGATACTGGTCAAAACCTCTGCCTACTACGTATGCTTACGGCAGGCATACCCGCAGGCAGCATCGTAGGCATACCCGTAGGCATATCCCGAGACGGAAAATCAGGCGGCGAGAAAGCACCGGATCCGCTTTTCCACATCTGCTCGTGGCCGGCCAAATCGCATGCGGCTGGTCTCGACCAAGCGCTGCAAATTTTGCCGCCGCGGGCCCGGCGCCTCGTGAAGGTTGAGTCTGATCGAGGAAGTCGGAAGGCCGCGGCGCAGCAGTCTCGCCCAACCGGCGAAGTTGGCAAGATCGAGGAGCGCATCGGCGCCGCCGAGGCCGATCTGCTCGGAGAGGATCGGCGCGTCTTGCGCGCCGGTGCGGCAAGCGATCATCGATCCAACATTGCCGAAGACAGCCGCTCGAAGGCGCTCGGGCACCTGGTCAAGGTACTGGTGGGCCACGGTGAGGGTGAGCCCATACTTTCTCGCTTCGGAGAGAATGAGGGCGAAGCTCTCGGTCGCGAAGGACTGGAACTCGTCGGCATAGAGATGGAACACACGGCGGTCGGCGCCAGGAATTTCGGCCCGCGACAATGCGGCTTGCGCAACCGCCGTCGTCAGCAATGCCCCGAGGAGATGGGCAACGCCTTCACCGAGCCGACCTTTCGACAGATTGCAAATGACGATCGCACCTTCGTCCATCAGCCGGCGCAAGGTGATCGTGCTCCTCGGCTGCGCCAGCATGTTGCGCAAGCGCGGTTCGATCAGCGCCTTGCCGATCTTGTTCTGAATAGGGGAGATCGCTTCGGCGCGAAAATGGTCGCCGTAGCCGGCGTACTCGTTCAGCCAGAACGAACGCACCACCGGATCACCTACGTGATGTTCGACAAGTGGCACCCGGAACGTCTCGTCGATCAATAGACGGGGGAGCATCAATAGGGTTGCGCCGGGTACGTCGAGAAGAGCGCGCACCGCGTTGGTCAGAATGTAGTCAAGACGCGGTCCCCAGCTCTCGGGCCACACATGGCGGAAAGCGGAGACGACACCATCGGCGACGATGGGTTTGAGATCCTCGGGCACTGCCGACAGGGGATTGAAGCCGATCGGCCGTTGGGTGTCGGCCGGGTTGAGGTAGACGAGGTCGTTGGTGCGACCTCGAGGAATATGCGCGAGCACCGACTCGGCAAGATCGCCGTGCGGATCGAGCAGTGCCAGGCCCTCGCCGGCGCTAAGGTCTTGCGCGACGAGGTTGAGGAGCAACGTCGACTTGCCGGTGCCGGTCTGGCCGACGATGTAGAGGTGGCGGCGCCGTTCCTCGGGGTCGAGCGTGACGAAATCGCCCGAGATGCGGGCGCCGAGAACAAGCTGCTGTGGTCGCAGTGTCATAGCCAGAATGGAGCCGGTGTGCCGTGCGCATCGCTGGTTTGGAATGATGCGGGCAGCACCCGTTCCATGGGGTGCGCCGGGGCTACATGGCGTCGTCGTCATTTTGTGCGCGATGACCTGACTGCCGAACCCCCCGCTCACTGCCGGCTCGCTTCCGGCCACGATCCTTGTCGAGGATGGCGGCCTCAGCCGATTGTACCCCACGGTATCCAGACGAGCGGGGCGCAAATTCAGCAATGATGATCTGTTGTATAATTCAGCTCTATGGCGATCACGCCACAAGAATATCCAAGAGATGAAAAAGGGTTTTTGGATATTGGCCACGTCGCGCCGCACACGCATAAAATCTCAATCGCTGAACTTTATGCAGTAATTGCGAAGGCGATCACCGACGCGGCAGGGAAGTCGAGCCGTGCGATCCTGGAGGGCCACGATCACTTGTCGGAAGAGGACAAGGTCGCGTTCTTCCGGGGGACTGTCAGGAATTTCGTGCGGAGGTTGGGCATGATGGGAACAAAGGAGCCGCCCCATGCCGAGACGCAAAGAGCCTCGTATTCCTGACGCCATTCTCGACCAGCTGCTGGCTGGTGCCGACGCGAAGACTGCATTCGACCCGAACGGCCTGCTCGATGATCTGAAGAAGGCGCTGGCCGAGCGGGTTCTGAACGCCGAGATGGATCATCATCTTGCCGGCGAAGAGCCCGATAACCGGCGCAACGGCTACGGCAGAAAGACCGTGGTGACCGATACCGGACTGATCGAGCTGGAGGTTCCGCGCGACCGCCAGGCGAGCTTCGACCCGCAGCTGATCGCCAAGTACCAGCGCCGCTTTCCAGGGTTCGACGACAAGATCATTTCGATGTACGCCCGCGGCATGAGCACCCGGGAGATCGTCGGCCATCTGCGCGATCTCTACGGCATCGAGGTCTCCCCCGACCTGATCAGCGCGGTGACCGATGCGGTGCTGGAGGAGGTCGCCGCCTGGCAGGCGCGCCCGCTGGAGGCGACCTATCCCTTGGTCTTCTTCGATGCCTTGCGGGTGAAGATCCGCGACGAAGGACTGGTCCGCAACAAGGCGGTTCATATCGCGCTCGGCGTGCGCGCCGACGGTACCAAGGAGATCCTGGGCCTGTGGCTCGAGCAGAACGAGGGCGCCAAGTTCTGGCTGCGGGTGATGAACGAGCTGAAGAACCGCGGCGTCGAGGATGTGCTGGTCGCCGTCGTCGACGGCCTGAAGGGCTTTCCGGATGCGATCACCGCCGTGTTCCCGCAGGCGACGGTTCAGACTTGCATCGTCCACCTGCTGCGCCACAGCCTGGATTTCGTCTCCTGGAAGGACCGCAAACCCGTGGCGGCGGCGCTCAAGGACATCTACCGGGCGGTCGACGCTGCCGCCGGTGAAGCCGCACTCTCTGCCTTCGAGGATGGCCCCTGGGGCAAGAAATACCCGGCGATCGGCCAGAGCTGGCGGCGCGCCTGGGGCGAGGTCACCCCGTTCTATGCCTTCCCCGGCGACGTACGACGGATTTTGTATACGACGAATGCCATCGAGGCGCTGAACTCCAAGCTCCGCCGGGCGGTCAGGGCCAGGGGCCATTTCCCCAGCGACGAGGCCGCGACAAAGCTGCTCTTCCTGGTCTTGAACCGTTCCGAGAAGGAGTGGATCATGCCGCCGCGCGAGTGGTGCATGGCCAAGGCCCAATTCGCCGTTCTCTTCGGTGAACGGTTTACGCGAGCGATGGCCTGATCATGTTCAACCGCCCAGCCGCGCACGAAATTCCTGACAGTCCCTTCTTCCGGCGGAAGGGCAAAGACCTCTTTACCTACTTCCGAAAATATTACGGCGATCCCGCCGCGACCGCGTACGCGTGTCTCGGCAAGCACTACACCGCGATTGCCAACGAGCAATTCCGCAATCAGACGCTCCAGATGGAGCGGATGAATTCGGGCTGGCGCTATCAGTTCATTGCGAAGGACTGTGCGTTGCGGTCGCAGCGGTTCATCTCGGTGTCGGACATCGGCGCAGCCGAGGCCGACTTCAACGCGACGATGCGGATCGTCGATACGGGCAAGACGCTCAACGTCTACGTCTCGATCAAAAACCGGGCAAACACGATGGGTGGTCAGGATTGGCCGAAGGCGATCTACGCGCTCGAAGACGTGGCGCGGGGTGACAAGAACCGCTCGGGGCCGTACCTCTGCGTCTTCGGCATCGTCATCGAAAAGGGCCAACGCCTGATCAAGGCGAAGGGCAAATCCAAATCCCCGCATTCGTTCAATACCGAGGTGTGGCTTTCCGATTTTTTCTGGCCGTTCTTTTCAAACTTCAGCTACTCGAAAATCGCAAAAGCCGTGTTGCACGTTCTGATGCAAGAGGCCGCGGACGGCAAGGCAGCGCCGCTCACGCTCATTCCCGACGCGATGATGGATGCGTTCGGCGAGGAATGCACGAAGCGCGGTCTCCTCGATAAGGCTGGCAATTTCAACGACCCGGAGAAGCTGATCGATGTGTTCTGCGACACCAAAGGCGTATGAGGCGGGAGGCGATCATCATCCACGGCGACAGCAGGGAAGTCCTCGACGACGGATACCAAGCCGATCTGATCATCACTTCACCTCCCTATGCCGACGCGCGGAAGAAGCATTACGACAGCATCGACCCGGACGTATTCGCCGACTGGTTCGCCACGTTCCACCAGCCGCTGTGGGACGCGCTCAAGCCGAGCGGCAGCCTCATCATCAACATCAAGGACAAAATCGTTGATGGCGAGCGGCACCGCTATGTGTGGGACACGATCAAGATGCTTTCCGATCGCGGCTGGGTCGCGATCGACGATTACATCTGGCACAAGACGAACCCGATGCCCGGCTACTGGCCCTCACGATTGCGGGACGGCTGGGAGTACTGCTTCCATCTCGCCAAGAGCAAACGCCCGTACATAAATTTCGAGGCGGTGAAGCAGCCGATCGGGGATTGGTCGCGCGGCCGACTCGCCAATCTCGGCAAAAATGACAAGAGCCGGCACGACTCGGAAAATCAAAGCGGCTTTGGCCGCGATATCTCGCGTTGGCTCGGCCGTCCCATGGTGCTGCCTGGCAACGTGCTGTCGATCCCGCTGGTCGGGACCAACAAGGGCCATCCCGCGGTGTTCCCGGTCGAGCTGCCGCGGTTTTTCATCAAACTGCTTTCGCCGGAAGGTGGGCTCGTGCTCGACCCGTTCGCCGGCAGCGGCACCACGGGCGTCGCGGCGGCTCAGGAAGGCCGCGGTTTTGTCCTGATCGACAACAACTACGACTATTGTGCTCAGGCCCAGGAGCGGCTGAAGGCGGAATGCCGCAAGGACGTGCCGCTCGCATCGGCAAAAAGGGGAGCGCGGCGATCGGCGGTGTCGTACCAGCGCGCCGCTTGAAAACCTGCGGCTCCGCCGAGCCCAACCGAATTCTCTTTGGAGAGACGGAAGCGGCATTCTCTTCGGAGCCGACATGCGAGTGCGAGAGCGCGCCGGCCACACCGGTCAAGGCCGCCGCAGGCGCCCCGCAGGGGTCGCCTTGAGGGGTGCGCGAGACGGGGCGCTATAATGCCAGCCTCGTCATGCTGACACGGGGCGATCATCGTCGGCGCGAATATCATCGTAAGCTGCGATATGCGTCTCAATAAGCCGTTGGGTCAGCTCCGCTTGGTCCTTGGCGGAAAGATCGAAAATCCGATCGATCAACTCCCGGAGCCTATCCTCTGCCGTCATTAGGAAAATGATAGCATAGCCGTCCGGAAGGGAAGTTAATCCAAACTCAGTCTTTGAAAAAGGCGGTCGCCATTAAATGGCTTAACAGAGCCATATTTAAGTGTCGCACAAAATTAGTTTTGCGACCTTCGTTCAAGTCACAGTTTGGAGCATATAAAGCTGATTGTTGGCCGGGGGCTGATATCAAGCCGAGATGCAGTAATAACTTTAAAATATGGTAGCAGCAATTTAGTTATTTCCTTTTGACTATAATAAGCAAAATATCTCTCACAACCGAATCGACTTAAATCTTCAGTTCTCAAGCCTTCTCCTTCCCCCTCAAAAAGCGAGACGTAAAAAATGCCATTGGTCGCTAGGACCCTTGAGGCTTCTTTAATAACAGCACCTGCCTGGTCCTTGGGGACGTGCAACAAGGAAAATGCCATCCACGCACCAGAAAAACTGTCATCTGCAAACTTTAATTTGTAAAAATCCATTACATAGGCCTCAAGGCCTTTATTAAGGCATTCTGTTACCATGCCTGGAGCGTTATCTATACACACCGGTTTAAGGCCGGCGTCTCGCAAACGTACTCCTTCGTTCCCTGGGCCGGACCCGATATCTAGAACGATATTGCCCACCGGCTTTACGAGAGCGACGAAGTGCTGAACTTCTGTTTTTAGAAAGGCGTCAAATTTCGAGTTGCGGACTACGCCGTAGTCGCGCGCCTTCTCGCTATATGCATTGGCCATCTGTTGCTTAACGAGCTCAGGATTCATAAATGGGGGCCCGGAGTTTACCGTCGCCAACGAGTTAGAGTATCAGACACCTTCTTCTCGCCTGCACTGGTGTGGAAAATTACGTAATCCCTCCAGTCCCATCTATCGGGTTCGTTCTCCGCGACGCCGAGCATTTCGGTTGCCAGAAGTCGTCTGATGAGCTGAGAGGGTACGGACATTTTAACAGAGGCTTGGACGAACAGAAGCGCGGAACTCATTCTGCTGGACCACATGTACAAGTACGGCTGTTGCCCCGCCACCGCGCCGAAATTGAGCTCCGGCAATGGCGGAAAGGTTTTCGCTTCGATGCCGATGCATCGCGAAATTTCTTCCGAAATAGTACGGCCCATGTTCGGGTTGGATCCCTTCGGGATCGGTAACAGGTGGAGATGAGCGTGATCGGTTCTACCGCAGCCTCCGCATCGGATCGTGTGACCCCGGATCTGTCCCACGCCGTGCTCGAAGGCGAGTATCTCCGACTCCGGATGGAATGCCTGCATCTTTGAAACCGATGCCGAGATGATCGCCGCGGCTTCACTCTTTAGCGGGCTAGGCACCGATGAGAATGAAGGCACATGGTCCCTCGGAACAAGGAGAAGATGGTCGGTAGTAACCGGCGCAATGTCCGGTATCAAAATGAATTTTTCCGAGGCGTAGAGAAGCTGACCTTTCTTTCTTAATCCCGGGTAAACCTCGAAGAAGTCTCGAGTCCCCGCAAGCTTCTCGTCAAAGGTCCCGTGAAAAGCGCAATCGGAAAGGTCTGCGCCCTCTACAGATGTCGCAATCATCGTATTTGAGTGGGTCATGGTGAGCTCCACAGCGCCTGATTATGCCCCATCGCGAAGCTCATTATAACGCAGAAGGAACATCAAAGACTCACATTATTTTACCTTCTTCGCCCTATTACTTCATACACTTTCTCTCTTGCTTAAGATCTATTTTGAATGATTTGTAACCTTCTCACATCTACTGGAGCATTTTTTAACCTTCCAATCGCTTCAGGAACCTTCCGAAAACTTCTCGAAACCGCACAGGGTTGCGGTTACAATTCTCAGTTGTTGCAAAATGCCAACCCTTCTCCGCTCTCAGCGGCGTGAAGGAGGCTGGGGGGAGATGGATGAGCAGCGCTTTTGCTGACACGAAGCGGCTTAATATGATTGTTCGGTACATATTGGATAAGGTGCCGAGATACACCCAAACAGAATTAGGAAAAGACCTTACAGAGTTTGCTAAATTTGAATTTCCGAATACAAAAATATTTTCAACTCAATACCTGAGTGAATTGAAATCCGGTCATCGTATTGTTAGCAATAAAGAAAAAAATGCGCTCGACTACGCACTCCCAAGAGTATTAGAAAAACACAGATTAACACTTAATTTTAACGATGCCTTTTCACACCTACGCGGTCAATACGAACCGGTACTTCGCGAGGTTTACGGCGATGAAATATCAGTTGGAGATTTGGGTGATGAGCTTATTAAAGCGGCAACCGAAACAAATGGCGAATTATCGATAGACCTGATTTGCTATACGTCTCATACGTTTGAGGTCGCATTCGCTTCTTTATTAGATCAGGCTCTCAGCGACCCTAAGTCGCTGAAGTCGATCACGGTGCGCCTTATGGTGTGGAGTTGTGAAGGTTCGCCGATATTGCCACTTGGAGTGGATGGGCAGAGGGATGGCGGATATCTTGCTTTGGTACGTGGCCGCAGAACGCAATACGCCGATAGAATAATTAGCATCGTCAATCAGATGAAGGGCGAACGGCCAGATATAGCGATAAGTTTTAGGATGAAATTTTCACCATTTGAACCGTCTTTCAAAGGCGCAATTATTAATAATACCAGCGCGTTTTGGACTTTATACAATATAAGTCGAGTCGAACCCTTGGTATCGGGACAACGTCAGGCGAATTGGGATTATCGTGGACAAGGATTATCGCTAACTAAGGTGGATAAAAATTCGGCTGCCTTTGAGGCGATCAGTCGATGGTTTCAGGTGATCTGGGACGATTTTGCAACCCCAGTCGAGTAAGGGGAGGCTTGATCACGGACGGGCAGAGGGGCGGGGTCTACGACCGGGCTGGCTGCGAGCGGTTGCCGACCCCTTTTTACGGCGGTGCATGCAGGTGAGTTGAACGTCGAGATTGAGGCCGTTGCTGCCGCGGGATGTCGGGTCGGTGAGACTGCAAATTCGAGACTCCTGCGGCTATCAGGAAAGCCCGCTTTAGGCACGGCCCGTTCAGCCATGATCGGGCGGCCGGCTGACGCCGGCACTGGTGGATGCGGTTGTGCGCTTGTGGGCCTTGTCATAGGGTCGCGCGCGTCGGCGCTGCTTTCCGTCGCGCCTTGCGCTCCCCTGCCCCGCCTGTCGGTCACGTCGGCGTCCTCGCCCGACTCCGAGCGTGTTCCCAAGCTCTGCCTCGGGCGGGAGAGCGCAGGGCGAGGCGGGCGGCGAGCGATGCCCCAGCACGCTCGCCGGCGGCTGAAATCGGCGCCATGCCCACATGGGCGCCGAAATTCGCTCGGAGTCGGGCGGGTAGCCCGACGCGCGCGACCCGACACAAAGCCATATTCCCGATCGCTACCCCGCCTTACCCTAAAGGCGGGGCATAAGGAGGGGTTGCCCACAAACCCGACCACCGCTTGCGGCGCTCCCAAGCGCCGGCTGTTGCGCCGTCCCTTTTTAATAGATGCATCCCAATACTGAGTATTATTAAGCTGGGTATTCTTATCTGAGTATATATATAGAACACTTCGGCCTGCCGATGACTAGATTACGGCTAGTCGATATCCTGGTATCGGCGGGCCGATATCAGGATATTCGTGGTCGTGGCTTCCTTGATGCTTTCTGCACCACGTATCCGAGCTTATACAGGTTGGTTCTGCCCTGTCCTCGGCGAGTGATCTCGATGAGCTTCGCCGTCTGCAATTCCTTGATGAACTCGCTGACCCGCGACTGGCTCATACCCATATCGGCCGCCAATCGCTCTTGGCCGGGAAAGCAGTAATCGTTGTGCCATGTGTAGTGCAGGAACATCGAGTACGTGACTTTGGCGCCGAGGCTCAGCTCGGCGTTCTTGAGGATGAAATTCGGTACCTGCGTAAAGCCGCCACGGACGATAGGATCGTTGGTCGCCAGCTCGATGTTACGCTCACGCAAAATATCGCCGATGTGTCGGCCTTCGCTGTGTTCCACACGCTTATTGTAGCGCGCTTAGGAATGCGGCTAGGAGTTATCCCCTGTTGATCCGCCGCGCCCGAGCAGCGGCGTCAGCATCTTTTGCAAGCCGGCGATCAAGTGATTGGTCTCGCGAGCGCGCTCGGTGAGGTCTTTGATCTGACCGTCTTT
>Ga0207024_10045_pt1 | contig 40486 bp, 45 predicted proteins | sample Alteio_BWMinCont_44_FD_153470 | JGI IMG/M metagenome (GOLD analysis project Ga0207024, IMG submission 153470) | Enriched cells from forest soil in Barre Woods Harvard Forest LTER site, Petersham, Massachusetts, United States -... | ecosystem: Environmental > Terrestrial > Soil > Temperate forest >...
GTGATTTAGACTACGACAATGCAGGCAACATATATGTATACGGAAGTTACAATCCTTACCAGCTGGCAAAATATAGTAGTGCAGGCGTTCAGATATGGACATATAATACCTCGAATTTTATATACACGTATTACGGCGATTTCTGTGTAGATAAATCAACAGGTGCTTCTTTTATTATAGATGGATTAGAAATTCCAAATGCTTATGTAGATAAAGTAAACGTGTCGGGAGGATTAGTAAATGTGTTAAAAACCGGCACATTATATGAACAGTGGAGAGCAGTATACGATGGATGCAGCGATACTGTTGTAATTGCTGGCGGAGGTACACGCAATAGCTATCAGGCAGCTACTCTGGATACAGGCAATATCACATCTACCTTGGTAAATATAGTAGGTGTGCCCTTCGGTCAAACAGATCATGATATGTATGCCTTGGCTATGGACCCTATTGTAGACACTACCTATATGGCAGTTGCCGGAATAAGCAATAATCATAATAATTATTACAATTTTATAATGCGGGCGCCTGTGCCGGCACTTAGCCCTACCGGGCTGTTAAAAAACGACGGCTTAAATTTCAATGAAGTGGCAGATGTTACTTATGCAGGCAGTGGACTTGGATGTACAAATGCAATGAATGCAATCGCCATCAGCCCCAATTGGGCTTATATGTACGATGGAGACAATATGGAACAGATAGATAAAAATACGGGCGCAGTTGTTACCAGTACTACTATATCGGCAAAATCGTATAACTGGGGAGGTATAGACGTAGACTTATGTGATGATATTTATGTAGGCAATGGCGATAGTGTAGCCATATATAATTCATCCCTAATCTACCAGGGAGCCATGGGGGCTTTTAAAGGAAATGTGTATGATGTGGTATTGAACAGAGGTTCTAGCCCTTCCGACGATAGCAATCTATATGTTTGCGGTAAGGGTTTTGTAGCCAGTGTACAAATAGATCCGCCGAACCCGCCTTACATAGCAAAAAAACGTACACATGCTTGTTCATGCAATTCTACTGCTACCGGGACCCTGATGCTTTGCGGGGCTCCCGATACCGCCAGCTATGTTAGCTATGCATGGAGTAACGGGCAAACTACTCAAACTGCAACCGGTTTATGCCCCAAGAGTACCTATACGCTTACCATAAATTTGGGATGTGTACAGCAATTTACCGATACGTTTTTCATGCCTTTTGCCATTATAGACACGCTAAAGGTTGTTACTACACAAATCGATCCCACATGCGGACTCTGTGACGGAAAGGCTACAGTTACTTCAAGCGGGGGGCGTTCGCCTTTTACTTATTCCTGGGCTCCGGGAGGACAAACTACTAAAACAGCTACGGGATTATGTGTCGGAAATTACACTGTGTCTGTAACCGATTCCTGTGGTAATATTTCTACTGCGATAGTAAAACTAACCACTGTGGGCATGACACCTACAGCGAAAGTAATATCTAACGATAAGTGTAATGGAAGCTGCACCGGTAGCGCCTCTGTCAGCATAATAGGAGGGGTGCTACCTTATACCTACAGTTGGAAACCGTCAGGAGGAACCACTTCCACTGCCACCGGGCTTTGTGCAGGAACATATACCATAACGGTGAAAGATGTAAATGGATGTTCAAACACATCTACCGTAACTATTACCCAGCCGCCACCTTTGACGACAGCAGATACGGTAACCCATGTATTATGCATGGGGGGCACGGGCAGCATCAAGGCTCTTCCATCGGGCGGATATTCCCCGTATACTTATTTATGGACCCCATCGGGTAAGACAACCGTTACCGTTACAGGGCTGAGTGCCGGAAGCTATACCTTAAAAGTAACTGACAGCAGTGGTTGTACTGCCTCGGCTATGGCTGTTATAACTCAACCAACTCAATTAACGGCTGCCACCATACCCACCAATGCCCTATGCTTTGGAGGCACCGGTAGCGCTGCTGCTAAAGGGGCTGGGGGTACCTCACCGTATGCTTATTTATGGAATCCATCTGTTCAAACTAATGCTACCGCCACCGGGTTGACAGTCGGGGCATATACGGTAAGCATAACTGATCATAATGGATGCACGGCAACCTCAACGGTAACTATTACCCAACCAACGGTAATAACTGTAACCAGCGCCATTACCAAGAAAATACCTTGTTTCGGATCGACAGGAAGCCTTACTGCAACCGCCAAAGGAGGCACAGCTCCCTATACCTATAGCTGGACTCCTTCGAATCAAACCAATGCTGTTGCAACAGGGTTGATCCAGGGCATTTATACTATTACCGTTACCGATAACAACCATTGTACCACCACTGCTACCACTACCATTACTCAACCTACCTTGTTAGCGGCAGCCATCAACAATGTTACCAATGTAGGCTGTTATAATGGTTCCAATGGAGCGGCTACGGCTGTAGGCAGCGGGGGCACCACTCCCTATACCTATCTTTGGAATCCGGGAGGGAATACCAATGCCCATGCTACCGGACTATTCGCCCTCAGCTATACGGCTACTGTAACCGATAACAACGGTTGCAGTGCTTCGGCTTCTGTTAATTTAACCGAACCTGCACAGATAGCTGTTACCATCAGCGAACCAAAGATTATCTGTAAAGATAGTACGGGCATTCTTATCGCCAACGTTACGGGAGGAACAGCTCCCTATAAATATGCCTGGAGCTCGGGTGGCACTTCCGGCACAGCCTCGGTAACCCCTGTATCTACCAATGATTATTCCGTAGTAGTAACTGACGTTAATGGCTGTACAGGCAGCGCCAATATTGTACTTCAATACGGCCCTCCGTTTACGGTGGCAGTTAGCGGGAAGAATTCTGTTTGTATAGGTGATTCTACTATTATTTGTGCTAATGCCATAGGCGCTACCGATGGAGCCACTTTTTTATGGCAGCCTGCTAACAGCACCAATGGTTGTATTACCGTAATACCGGGAGTGACTTCCGTATATACGGTAACCGTAGTAGATGGTTGCGGAGCCACCACTACCGCTTCTACTACGGTGTATACCGACCCTACTCCGCAAATTAACTTCTATGCTAATTTATATCAAGGCTGCGCTCCTTTCTGTATCCAGTTTCATAACAGCACCACGTTGACAAGTGGGGGAATAGGACAAAGTATCTGGAATTTTGGTAATGGGGACACTTCCCATGCAAGAAACCCTATTTATTGTTACCCTGCCAGCGGCAACTACGATATAAGCCTGACCGTGATATCGGACAGCGGTTGCAGCGCGACCTTGAAGAAGCTAAACCTCATCACTATATTCAGTCATCCCAAAGCGGCATTCACCTATTCTCCTCAACCGGTTACTATTCTTACTCCCACAGTACAGTTTACCGATGAGAGTACCGATGCCTACGGAATAGCTTACCGCTGGTGGAGCTATGGTGATAACAGCGATTCAAGCAGCAACTTGGCTGATCCGGTGCATACCTACCAGGATACAGGAAGCTATTGTGTGAATTTGATTGTGATGAATAACCGCGGATGCACCGATACCACTACCAACTGCTTTATTATAGAGCCTGATTATGCCCTGTATATTCCTTCAGCATTCACTCCTAATGGAGATGGGAAAAATGAAGTGTTTAAACCCGTAGGTAAATACATCAAAGAATATGAGATGTATATTTTCGACCGTTGGGGAAGTGAGGTATTCCACAGTACCGACATGAACAACGGTTGGAACGGAACAGTAAAAGGATCAGGCTCCATTTGCCAGGAAGATATTTATGTCTATAAAATTACAATTATAGACTCGGAAGGCACCCAATACACTTATGTGGGCAGAGTAACATTGCTGAAATAGTAAAACTATCGTGCAAAGGAGCTGTCTTCTTCCTCCAAATCGGCAGAAAATTCAGCTATAATTCCCTGGTCCGGTGCAGACTCAATACTTACCTTCTTTAGCGAAATTTGGGTGAGGTTAAGCAGTAAAACTGCCCCGCCATATTTCATCGGGAATTGTTTTTTCGCCTGGTTGGTTATGGCATCTAAACTGGGCCGGAAGGAATACCAGGCATTTTGCTGGATTTTTTCTTCGATGTTTTTTTCAAACAGGGCAGATGTCAGGTTCAGTAATATATCACCCGATGATTGTTCCACTTTTACATGCTTGAAATAGAGCGTATCATTCGTTACTTCGGGCGAAGCAGTTAACGTAATATCTTCTGATATGCCCGGGCTCAGGAAAAGAAAATGGGCATTGCCTGCCAGGTGCATTCGTATGGAAATACCTTCGGTAGTTACACTAAGTATGGGCTTTTCCAGGTATAAATCCTTAAAGCGTTTATCACAATCAGGCTGTCCGGTGCACACATAATATTTACCATACCCGGGTGCAAAAAGCTCCAAGTTTATCCGGTTTTGAAGTTCCAGGATGGGAATAAAAACAGGCAAGTCAATTTTTTGAACAGATCTACCGGGAATAAATGGCATAACCGGAACCGATGGAGTTTGATCTCTTACAGGAACTTTAGTAGTGTTTTCGTGACTTTTACAGCCCTGCAATAAGCAACTAATAGTTAATAACTGAAAGACAACAATTTTAAATGGAATTATAATACCCTTTTTCATACAAGCCCAAATAGTAAGCGCAAAATAAAGGTATTTTTACGAATATTCGTCTTCTAAGTGCAGTGCTGTTTATAGTTATTTAACATTATATAATATGTTATTATTGTATCTTTGCACTACGTATTTAAATCTTTACTAAAATCATGGAAACCCAAAATTTTAATTCTTTTCAAGACCCGATGGACGTTCAGAATGTAAGCTCAGAAGTAATGGCAAAAACCTTTACTGCCAGAGTTTTCTCGTGGATGTTTGTAGGGTTAGGTGTTACTGCAGTTATTTCGTATTTATTTGCTTCCGTTCCTAACCTAAGGGATGCACTATTTACTTCTACCGGGGCAAGTCCGCTTTTCTACGTTGCCCTTTTTGCTCCATTCGCATTGGTTCTTTTAATGGGCATGGCTATGCAAAGGCTTTCTTATCCTGCTATGATAGGTGTATTTCTGTTATATTCAGGTCTAATGGGCGTGAGTTTAAGCACTATATTCCTGGTATATCAATTAGGTTCAATATTTACCGTATTCCTTATTGCAGCAGGTATGTTTGGCGCAATGGCTGTAGTAGGATACACTACCCATACCGATCTCACCAAATTCGGTTCATTGATGATTATGTTATTAGTAGGTGTAATCATTGCCTCCCTGGTTAATATGTTTATTCATAGTTCATCATTCGACTATATGATTAGCTTCCTGTGTGTGGCAATATTTACCGGACTCACAGCATATGATGTACAAAAAATAAAACGGATTGGCGGACAAATAAACGCCGATGGTTCAACCACCGGAAAAATGGCCATTTGGGGTGCATTAAGCCTGTACCTCGATTTCATTAACTTGTTCCTGGCCTTATTAAGAATATTCGGAAGAAGAAGATAAGTCAAAATTCTATTCTATAAAAATGGGTGCTTGGTTAACGGGCGCCCATTTTTATTTTACAACGTGTATTGAACAATTGAGAATAAGAACTCGTTATATTCGCGGCATATTTAATTATATTTATTTATTGCATATGAGGAAAATATTTTCCAGCCTTTTAGTTTGCTTTATACTTTTTAGTGGCGCTGCTACGGCCCAGGATAAAGTAAAGGATACTATATATAACGTGGTGGATAAAGCGCCTGTTTTTCCGGGAGATATGGAGGAGTATATCAGGATGCATTTACATTATCCGGAAACTGCGCTTGAAAAAAGTGTGGAAGGCACCGTATTTGTTTCATTCATTGTTTCTAAAACCGGAGTGGTAGAGGATATTAATGTGGAGAAAGGAGTTTCTGAGGATTTAGATGCAGCAGCCATCAAGGTTGTGAAGAATATGCCCCAGTGGAGCCCCGGAATCTATAAGGGTACCCCTGTAGATGTAAAACTACATTTGCCGATAAAATTTAACATTAATAAAAATTTGCAATCGGTTGTCAATGTAGTCGATAAGAAAGTAAATTTTGTTAATCGAAAAGGCTTTTATGTAAGTCCTTATCTTGGATTAGAGTGGGGTTCGGTTACATTAAAGCAAGAACTGCCGGTAAATCCTATGGGGGGAGGTCCATTAAGCCCTGATAAGTTTAATGGTAGTATTGAAATTGGTTATATGTTTAATAATCATATTGGGATATTTATTGCCCCGCAGTATCTGACTTTTATTGATAATTATTCATTTGACACTCCTTTAGCCGGAAATTCGAGTGTGGTGGGTTATTCTGATTATTCTTTTTCAAATTTTGAAATACCGCTATTATTCAAATACATCACTTCTAAACCCGGAAAGTTGGGCTTGGAAATAAGCGCTGGAGTTAATTATGAAATTTTTGCGAATGGAAGCGAGAATGGTACTATTACAGAAATTACTACGTATCCAAATCAAACAACTGCATATCAATCACAAAACTTTACAAATACGCCGGACGCAAGCAAAAGCAATTTTGGGCTAACCGGGAATATCGCTTTAAATGTACCTATTAATAATGTGCTTTCGCTGTCTTTTGGAGTGATTGTATCCTACGAATTACAATCCTTTGGTAACGGAACAAATGATTTTGTGAGTTTGGGTAATGGGTATAACTTTAACTATTACCAAAGAGAATATGGAACTGCAAATTCATATTTTTTATTTGCAAAACTGGTTATCCGGATAGGAAAAGGCCCGGTTAAATCATCCGAAACTAAATAAGGATTCACGGACATTTGTTTTTTAGTAGATTTTTCATGCCTGGCTTTAGCTTAGAAATAAGATAATAATGCCTGTTTGCTATAGTTCATAGCTAATTGTGGCGTATCTTTGCAAACCTTTTTTAAAAGTGAAGACAGCAGAGCCCATAAATAAAGTAGATTCGAAGAAGATAATAGTGATTAAGGGTGCGCGTATGCACAACCTTAAGAATATCGATTTGACCATACCCCGCAACAAACTGACGGTGGTAACAGGCGTTTCGGGCTCCGGTAAATCGTCACTTGCCTTTGACACCTTGTATGCCGAAGGCCAACGACGCTACGTAGAATCCTTATCTGCTTACGCAAGGCAATTTTTGGGTAAAATAAATAAACCCGATGTAGATTTTATTAGCGGCATTTCACCGGCTATTGCCATTGAACAAAAGGTGGTTACCCGCACTTCCCGCTCTACAGTGGGCACTTCCTCCGAAGTATATGATTATTTGAAATTGCTCTATGCCCGCATAGGTATAACGTATTCTCCTGTTTCAGGCAAGCAAGTGAAACGTGAAACAGTTACCGATGTGGTGAATTATATTTTTTCACTGAAACCCGAAACCACGGTACTGATAGTAGCCCCTTTCCGGGTAAAAGAAGGCAGAACAGTTAGAGAACAACTTAATCTCCTTTTGCAACAAGGGTTTTCGCGCATTATTTCGGGGAATGATATGGTGCAGGTGGCTGACATCATGGATAAAGATATTCCCAATCCGGAAGATCTAAAAATTCTTATTGATCGCTTACAAATCGGAGGAGAGGATGAAGAGGATTTGAAGATGCGTATTGCCGATTCGGTGCAGACGGCTTTTTACGAGGGCGATAACATTTGCGAAGTGATTGCGGTGGATGGGGATAAGAAAACACTCCGAAAATTTTCAAGCAGGTTTGAAGCAGATGGAATAAAATTTGAAGAGCCATCCGTACACTTTTTTAGTTTTAATAATCCAGTAGGTGCCTGTAAACGCTGCGACGGCTTTGGAAATGTAATAGATATTGACGAAGATTTGGCAGTGCCTGATAAAAGCCTTTCCGTGTATGAAGATGCTATTGCCTGCTGGAAAGGAGAAAAGATGAGCTGGTGGAAAGACCAGGTGGTGTTGTATGCCCGCAAAGCTAATTTCCCTATTCACCGGAGTTATGCCGATCTAACGGATAAAGAAAAAGCCATGCTATGGGATGGCACCGAGTATTTCGACGGGCTGAACAAATTCTTTTTGCACCTGGAACAGGAAAGCTATAAAATTCAATACCGGGTAATGCTTTCGCGCTATCGCGGGAAAACGCTTTGCCCCGATTGCAAAGGCACGCGGCTTCGCAAAGATGCCAGTTATGTGAAGATAGGAGGCAAGTCTATATTTGATATAGTGCTGATGCCCGTTACTGATTGCCTGGTGTTTTTCCGGGAACTGCCTCAAAAGCTAAACGAACATGATAGTTCCATTGCAAGAAGATTATTAATTGAAATCACCAGCCGCCTGCAATTTTTGTGCGATGTAGGATTAGGGTACCTGGTGCTTAATCGTCCTTCCAACACACTTTCGGGGGGAGAATCACAGCGTTTGAACCTGGCTAATTCGTTGGGCAGCGCATTGGTAGGTTCGCTTTATATTTTAGATGAACCCAGCATCGGGCTTCATCACCGCGATACGCAAAGGCTTATCAAGGTATTGAAATCATTGCGCGATATGGGTAACACAGTGGTAGTGGTGGAGCATGATGAAGAAATAATGCGGGCCGCCGATAACATAGTAGACATAGGTCCCCTGGCAGGTGCAAATGGGGGCAGGGTAGTATTCGAAGGCAATATTGACAAACTTGAAAAAGAAAAAGACAGCCTTACAGCCCGCTATCTTACTGGTAAAGATAAAATTGAATTGCCTAAAAAGAGAAGGCCGGCCAAAAACTTTATCGAGATACACAAAGCAAAAAGTAATAACCTGAAAGGAATTGATGTGAAGATTCCGGTAGGTGCATTTACGGCTGTAAGCGGTGTTTCTGGTTCGGGCAAATCATCGCTGATAAAAAGTATTTTATACCCCGCTATGAAAAGACAGGTGGGTGAATCGACAAGAGAAAAAATGGGGGCGTTTGAAAAAATATCAGGCAGTACCAATTTGATACAATCAGTGGAAATGGTTGACCAGAGCCCGATTGGAAGGTCTTCACGCTCTAACCCGGTTACCTATATTAAAGCATTTGATGATATACGTACCCTTTTTGCAGAACAAAAACTATCTAAGCTGCGGGGCTATAAAGCATCTCATTTCTCCTTTAATGTACCCGGTGGACGTTGTGATATTTGCGAAGGCGAAGGTGTTATTACCATCGAGATGCAGTTTATGGCCGATGTACATTTGGAATGCGATGCCTGTAACGGAAAACGCTACAAGCAAGATGTATTAGAAGTAGAATACCGCGGAAAGAATATTTCCGATGTATTGAACATGACTGTTTCGGAAGCCATTGAGTTTTTTGAAGCAGGTGAAAAGGACAGCTTGCACAGGCGATTGGTGGAAAGCATACGCCCATTGCAAGATGTAGGTATGGGCTATGTTCATTTAGGCCAGTCCTCCGGCACATTGAGCGGGGGTGAGGCGCAACGTATTAAACTGGCTTCCTTTTTACGCAAGGGCGCGGAACAAACGCACACCCTCTTTATTTTTGATGAACCTACTACGGGTTTACATTTTCACGATATAGAAAAACTATTAAAAGCTTTCTCTTTATTGGTCGATAGAGGTCATACGCTAGTAGTAATTGAACACCATCCCGATGTACTTAAATGCGCTGACTGGCTGATAGACCTCGGCCCGGAAGGCGGAGAAAAAGGCGGCGGCAACCTGGTTTACCAGGGCATCCCCGAAGGGATACTCGATTGTAAAGAATCGTATACTGCAGAGGGATTGAGGGGGAAGCTAAGAGCGAAGAATTAAGAGCTAAGAGTAATACGTCATTGCAAATCCGCCTTGGCGGATGTGGCAACCCCGAAGGGCTCATGAGTCCTTCAAATAAAATTAGCTTTGCGAATAATCTCAAAAATCTACGGAAATAACGGGTAAAAACAGGTATAATGAGGAACTTGTTATAAAAACTATTAGATTACACCTAATAATTTTCTAAATTCTATTTCAAGTTTTTCCTTTATAGGTGGGATGTGTTCCGTTACTGTTTCAGATGCTTTTCTCGCTTCATCTATGGTTTGTTGAAAGGTAGGGGCAGGAGGTAGTCTCTGTCGTATAGTTCCTTGCCAAAATCCTTCCCAATAAGTATTTTTTAATTTATCAATAATTATGCAAGTTTCAGAATTAAAAAATATTTTGTTATCAAGATAAAATCTTTGGAATTCTTGATAGGCATCACTTGCATTTTTCATTTGTTCTTGTTCCATTTCTTTCAGATCCGTACCATTTGGGATAGGCTTAACTATTGCAGTCAATAGTTGTAACGCAATATCAAGTTTAACAATAGCCTTATAGAGTTCCATGATTACTTCCAACCTCTTTTCATGTAGTTTTTGAAATTTTGTATGTTCCTTGTCAAGCTTTGCTTTATGGGTTTGTAAATCAGCATCGAGGGTCGCTTGGAATTCTTTTGATTTAATATCGAGTTCTTTTTCATAGGCTGAAAACCTTCTACTAATGAAATCTTGTCCGAGCATTTTTAAGACCCAACTGATACCACCAATAATCAACCCAGAGATTCCCAGTTGTTCAAGTATTTGGCCCCAATTAAGCATTTTGATGTTTTATTATTTGTGAGTACATATCTTTTAACGTTGGATTGCAATCTTTTTAGATGCTTAAAAAGATAATTGATAACTTGAAAATATTGCTATGAATTGATTTTTGTTGGCAGTAGTCAAAACTTAATGTTATTGATCATTGCCGAGAAACTTCCATAAAATCCTCTTTTGTGAAATAATTAATATCGTTCAAAGTCTTTAAAAGTAATTTTAACTCTTCCTTGCCTAATACTGGTGGTCCCCCAGGGCCATATCCCATTTTTAAGCGCCCCCCTTCTTCTTCTCTGGTATCTTTATAGTATGCAAACCAGGTTGCATCTATTTCTCCTGAAGGTGTGGTACTAACTAAATAAACAAATGGTTGATAATATTCATCGTCCACTCCCAATACAATAATACCACGAAGAAACGGATTCCAGGTTCCATCTTTTTCTTGTGCCTTGAAATTTTTCTCAATATACCCATTACTACCACAAGCACACTTAAAGTACCCTTTTGTATCACGGTGATTAGTGATGAGGTCAACAATGTTTTGTGCCCAGGTGTTTTTTAGGGCACAGTTTTCGTTTAAACAAGTTATTAAGAATCCCATTTGCTATTTTTTGATTTAATGACAAATTTAAAAAAATTATCATACTCTTATCTCTGCGCTCTCTACAGGTTATTTCTCAACATTCTCAGCGGTTAAGTATATTTTGCTATAGCAAAAATTTATCCTCCTCCTCCACAGTCAATGACTATTTTTGCGTGGCATTTGCCGCCCATTTGTCTTAACAAAAAACACAGGTGTTTTATGCAACAGTTTCGAGTTTGTTTTGTATGTGGTGTAATCAACAGTGAACCATCGGTATAGTGCCGAAAAATAGCGCTTTCGAATTCGCTAGAAACTGTTGCATAAGAGGAAGATTGGATAGGTTTTCATTTTTCATTCTTCACTTTTAGTTTTTAGTTTATTTAGCACCTCATATTCCTTAGTTCCAGATAATTTGCTACATTTGAACGGTGAAAAAAACGTTAAAGGATTTCTTTCATCTTTTCTTCCCTGAAGTATGCCTTGCCTGCGGCGAAGGTCTTGCCGATAAGGAGAAGTACGTGTGTAGTATTTGTATTCATAAACTCCCTAAGACCAACTATCATACCATGCCCGATAACCCGATGTTCCGCAATTTTGCCGGAAGGGTAGATATAAAAGCGGCGGCTGCTTATAGTTTTTATGGCAAGGGTACCGTGTTGCAAAAACTGGTACATCAAGTTAAATATAAAGGCAAAAAGGAATTGGCTGTTTATTTCGGGAAATGGTATGCCCCCAGCTTAAAGCATGCTGCTCCTTTTTCGGAAGCAGATTATATTATACCTGTACCCCTGCACCCAAAAAAGCTTAGGGAGCGCGGGTATAACCAAAGCGCTTGCATTGCCGATGGCTTATCGAAAGTTATGGAAGTGCCTGTGCTAACCGATACGTTGAAGCGAGCGAAGAACACGGAAACACAAACTAACAAATCGCGCTTTTCGCGATGGGAGAATGTTAAGGGTAGTTTTATGATAGAGAATCCGGAACTGATAAGGAACAAACATATATTGGTGGTAGACGATGTCATCACCACAGGAGCCACAGTAGAGGCTTGTATAAACATGCTTAAAACCGTTCCGGTAGCCAGTGTTTCGGTGGCATCCATTGGATATGTGCCCAGTGAAATGGTATAATACCAAATCGAATAAATACGTATTATTGTAGAGGAAATGTTGAATGCTAAATTTTTAGCATTCATGGTTTAACCTTCAATATTCAAATTTATTTATGACTGCCCGAATTAGGACGTTTGAACAATATGAAGCTGAATACAACCGCAGTATAGCCGATCCTGAAAGCTTTTGGGCGGATATTGCTGAGAACTTTACCTGGAAAAAGAAATGGGATAAAGTACTGGAATGGAACTTTAAAGAGCCCAATATAAAGTGGTTTATCAATGCCAAGCTGAATATTATTGAAAACTGCATTGACAGGCATCTCGAAAAAAACGGAGATAAAGCTGCCATTATTTGGGAGCCTAATAACCCTGAAGACAAAGTTCGGACGCTCACGTATAAGGAACTTCACGTGGAAGTATGCAAGTTTTCCAATGTGCTGAAAAAGCAAGGCGTTAAAAAAGGCGATAGGGTTTGTATTTATATGCCTATGGTACCTGAAGCGGCTATGGCTATGTTGGCCTGTGCACGTATTGGCGCTATTCATTCCGTGGTGTTTGCAGGTTTCTCAGTTCAATCGCTTTCCGATAGAATAAATGATTCCACTTGCGAATTGGTTATCACCAGCGACGGACTTTTTCGCGGAGCTAAAACCGTAGAACTAAAAAAGATTGTAGATGAAGCATTGGTTTCTTGTCCTTCTGTCAGAAAAGTTATTGTACTGAAACGTACAGGCACATCTATCGATATGAAAACCGGACGCGATATATATTGGGAGGATGAGATGCAAAACATAACTGCCGAGTGCCCCGCTGAAATTATGGATGCCGAAGATATGCTATATATATTGTATACATCGGGCTCTACCGGCAAGCCGAAAGGCGTAGTGCATACCACCGCAGGTTATATGATATACACCTGGTATTCGTTTTTGAATGTATTTCAATATAACGAGGGTGATGTGTATTGGTGTACTGCTGATATAGGCTGGGTTACGGGGCATTCCTATACTATATATGCGCCATTATTGGCGGGTGCAACAGTCCTGATGTTTGAGGGTATTCCTGTTTATCCGGATGCAGGCCGTTTCTGGCAGATTATTGACAAACATCAAGTAAATATTTTCTATACCGCGCCCACGGCCATACGTTCCCTCATGGCTTCCGGCCTCGATTTTGTGAAGCCCTACAAACTTGATTCATTGCGGGTATTAGGGAGCGTTGGTGAACCCATTAACGAAGAAGCCTGGATTTGGTACAGCGAAAATATTGGTAAAAACAAATGTCCTATTGTAGATACCTGGTGGCAAACGGAAACAGGAGGAATCTTGATTTCCCCACTTGCCGGAATTACACAAACCAAGCCCAGTTATGCCATGCTGCCTTTGCCGGGTATCCAGCCGGTACTCTTAGATGGTAATGGTAAGGAGTTGCAAGGAGATGGCGTGGAAGGAAACCTTTGCATAAAATTTCCCTGGCCGTCCATGATACGAACTACCTATGGAGACCATGAACGTTGCCGACAAAACTATTTTGATACCTACCCCAATATGTACTTTAGTGGTGATGGGTGTCGCAGAGATGTGGATGGCGATTACCGTATTATCGGGAGGGTGGATGATGTGTTGAAAGTATCGGGCCACCGGCTGGGTACTGCCGATATTGAAGATGCCATTAATCACTGTACCGAAGTAGTTGAATCAGCCGTGGTGGGATATCCTCACCCGGTGAAAGGACAAGGCATTTATGCATTTGTTACATGCGACAACCAAGAGCATGAAAGCGCGGGTTTAAAGGAAGAAATACTTCACAGCGTTACTAACCTGATAGGTCCTATTGCTAAACCCGATAAAATTCAATTTGTGAGAGGATTGCCTAAAACCCGCTCCGGTAAAATAATGCGCAGGATTCTTCGTAAGATTGCTGAAGGTGATACTTCTAATTTAGGTGATACCAGCACATTGATTGACCCTACAGTGGTAGATGAAATTAAATCAGGAGTAAGTAGTTAGAGTTAAGTCTCAAACACTAAGATAAAACTAAATATCTTTGTGAACCAATATAGATAATGGCTAATACGCAAATCCCCTCCGGAAAAAACATATACTTCGCCTCCGATTTTCATTTGGGCGCTCCCGATAAAGAAAAAAGCATGGAGCGTGAAAAGCATATTGTTCAGTGGATGAACGAGATAAAAAACGATACGGCTGAATTGTACCTGATGGGGGACTTATTTGATTTCTGGTTTGAGTATAAAACGGCCGTCCCCAAAGGCTATACCAGGTTGCTTGGGAAAATTGCAGAGTTTACTGATGCCGGCATCCCTGTTTATTTTTTTACCGGCAATCACGATATGTGGATGTTCGATTACCTGCACGAAGAATTAGGTGTTACCATTTATCGCAAGCCCATTGTGAGGGAATACGGAGGCAAGAAATTTTTCCTCGGTCATGGCGATGGATTAGGTCCCGGCGATTATGGATATAAGTTTATAAAATGGTTTTTTGCCAGCCCCGTTTGTCAGTGGCTGTTTGCCCGTATACATCCTAATACAGGAATAGGTATTGCGAACTATTGGTCCAGGAAAAGTAGGCTGGCACAAGGTAAAGAGGTTTTTAACGGCGAAGAAAATGAATATCTTATTTCTTTTATAAAAGAGAAATTAAAGACAGAACACTTCGATTATTTTATTTTCGGGCATCGTCATCTGCCGCTCAAAATTCAGATAGGCAACTCCTTATATATTAACCTAGGCGAGTGGGTTAATTTTTCCACCTATGCCGTGTTCGACGGAACAAGCTTGGAGCTTAAGGAATACAAGAAATAGCATATTTCCTTCGACTTGCATTTCTTAACATTCTCTTAACAAATAATTCTAGTTAATTTTCCGTAAAAAAAAACGCCGCATATTCAATTAAAATTTTCTAATTTTGCACTTGCAAGTTAATAGCACGTAAAAACAATCTTCTAATCGAATAATGAAAGTACGTTTCTTTCATATTATTTTAAGCACTTTGAGCAAGTATATCCTTGCCAAGATAAGTGTTGTAATGATTGCGAATTGGTGGCTACAGCTTACCCCGAAGCCACTTTTTTATTCCCGGCGTTGATGGTTGTGTTTTGTGAGTCTGCATTCGTAGGCTATAAACCATATTTCAATCCACTTAGTTTTTACCGTTTTTTTATTTTAAGATGTCAGAACAATTTATTGTAGAGGTTGCAAGTGAAAAGCATTTTCATTATGCAGAAATTATATGTACCGAAATGGAAGCCTCTGCCAAAGCACGCGGTACGGGTATTGCCAAACGCTCTCCCGATTATGTAAGGGAAAAGATGCTGGAAGGCAAAGCAGTGATAGCTGTTTCTAAAGCCGGCGAATGGGCCGGGTTCTGCTATATTGAATCGTGGAGTCATGGTAACTATGTGGCTAACTCGGGGCTTATTGTGTCACCTAATTTCAGAAAGAGCGGGTTAGCAAAACTCATTAAGCAAAAGATATTTAACCTTTCAAGAACAAAATACCCTGATGCTAAAATATTTGGTCTTACCACAGGTTTAGCTGTTATGAAAATCAATTCCGACTTAGGGTATGAACCGGTAACCTATTCTGAACTTACCCAGGACGATCAGTTTTGGAAAGGCTGCCAAAGTTGTGTGAATTACGAGATATTGATGAGTAAGGAACGTAAAAACTGTCTTTGCACAGCTATGCTATACGATCCTGCCGACAAGAAACCGGACAATAAAAAAAGTATCTTTGATTTCGCTAAAAACTCCAAAATACTGGAACGATTAACGCGCATCAAACAAGCTACTTTTACGGTACTTGGCAAAGACAAAAAAATTAATAACCTATTCAGGCTAATACTAAACAAACTGTAATGAACAATAAAGTAGTACTGGCATTCAGCGGAGGATTAGATACTTCCTTTTGCGCCGTTCATCTCACCAAAGATAAAGGCATGGAAGTGCATGCCCTCACCATTAACACCGGTGGCTTTAATGAAGCAGATGTAAAGCGATTGGAAAAACACGCCAAGGCATTAGGTGTAGCTTCTTACAAATGTATTGATGCTACTAAAGATTATTATGAGAAGATTTTGAAGTATCTCATCTTCGGCAATGTGCTAAAGAATAATACGTATCCCCTTTCAGTGAGTGCCGAACGGGTTAGCCAGGCAGTTATTACGGCTGAATATGCGCGGGAAATCGGAGCCGCGTATGTAGCACACGGCAGTACTGGTGCTGGCAATGACCAAGTAAGGTTCGATATGATATTTAATATTCTTCTGCCTGAAATAAAAATTATTACGCCTATCCGCGATATGAAATTATCGAGAGAGGAAGAAATTGCTTTCCTCAAAAAGCATAATGTGGATATGGATTTTGAGAAAGCAAAATACAGTATCAACAAAGGAATTTGGGGAACCTCGGTAGGAGGGAAGGAAACACTCACATCGCATTCTTCGTTGCCTGAAGAAGCATGGCCGACCAAAGTATCTGCAACCGACAATGAGAAACTTACATTGGTATTTGAGCAGGGAGAATTGGTAGGTATTAAGGATAAAAACTTCAAGCATCCGGTAGATGCTATCAAGAAATTAAATGAAATAGCAGCACCCTATGGAATTGGTCGTGATATACATGTGGGCGATACCATCATAGGCATTAAAGGCCGTGTAGGTTTTGAAGCGGCTGCACCTATTATTATTATAAAGGCACATCATGCTATCGAAAAACATGTGCTTACCAAGTGGCAAATTTATTGGAAAGATAACATGTCAACCTGGTATGGCAACTGGTTGCACGAAGGCCAATTCCTCGACCCGGTTATGCGCAACATAGAGGTTTTCCTGCAAAGCACTCAAGAGTTTGTGAGCGGGAAGGTGCATATTTCGTTGCATCCATACAGGTTTATGGTGGAAGGCATAGAATCGGAGCACGACCTAATGTCAGCAAAATATGGTACCTATGGCGAAATGAATAAATCATGGTCAGGTGATGATGTGAAGGGCTTTACCAAAATATTCGGCAACCAGACAGCCATTTACCACCAGGTGAATAATTTGAAAGTAAAAAGCGGTCATGAAAAGCAGTAGGATAAAGGCTGGCATAATCGGGGCAGCCGGATATACAGGTGGCGAAACACTTCGCTTATTATTGTTACATCCGAATGCGGAAGTTGTTTTTCTTCAAAGCAAAAGCCAGGCAGGCAAGCCAGCATATTCGGTGCATAAAGATTGTTTCGGACTTACTGAATTGGAATTTACTGCTGAGTGGAATGACGAGGTGGATGTGATATTTTTTTGTGCGGGTCATGGCGAAGCGAAAAAGTTTTTGCAGAATAATAAGGTTCCTTCCCGCATTAAAATAATTGACCTTAGCCAGGATTTCCGCCATAATGATAGTAGCACATTAGGGGAGCGTGAGTTCGTATATGGCCTTCCTGAATTGAACAAAGCCCAAATTCAAAAAGCAAAGAATATTGCCAATCCCGGGTGCTTTGCTACTTGCATACAACTGGCCTTGTTACCACTTGCCGCTAATCATCAAATCAATTCAGAGGTTCACGTATCAGCCATAACTGGCTCCACTGGGGCTGGACAAAGCCTGAGCGAGACTTCTCATTTTTCCTGGAGACAAAACAATATAAGTCCATATAAAATATTTGAACATCAGCATTTGAAAGAGATAACGGAATCGCTGGTTCAATTGCATCATGACTCAACACCCTATTTAAAGTTTGTGCCTTATCGGGGTGCTTTTGCAAGAGGTATTTTGGCGACCGTTTATTTAAAATCAGATTTAAGTCAGCGCAAGGCGTTAGATGTGTTTCAATCGTATTATGAAGATGCTCCTTTTACACATATAGTACCATTTGAATTGGATGTGAAACAAGTAGTGAACACCAATAATTGCTTTTTGAGCGTAAATAAAATTGGTACAGAGTTGGCCATTGTAAGTGCGATAGATAATCTGCTGAAAGGTGCAGCGGGACAAGCTGTGCAGAATATGAACCTTATATTCGGATTGGATGAAACCACCGGGTTAAAATTGAAACCAGTAGCCTTTTAAAAGACAAAGAATAATATAAAATTAACAAATGAAAAAGATAATACTATTGGCTATAGTCCTATTTTTGGGATGTAATACAGAAAGCCCACCAAGCCCTCCTTGTTCAAAAGCAGATGTAAAAAGCATGGTTTTATCAATGTTTGGCAAAAAACCTGAGCACTTAGGAAATCTTGACGAAGAAGTTGTTTTGAGCTATATGGCACCAGATTCTCTTGTTAATATTGTTTCTAATACAAACACTAACAACCTTTGCACTTGTGAAGGAACCCTTTATTACCATTTGAATAAGGACTCAAAAATGAATACTACAGTACTGTTAAAACTTTATATTAAATATACAGTTGAAATAACAGATGATGGTAAAACATTAGTTAAATTGAATCCGATTAGTGCTTCTCGGCTATTGGGAGAATAAGTTACAATATATGGATAACCTATCAAACTATGAGTAACATCAAACTATTTGAGAGTAAAAAAATCCGCTCGTCTTGGAATGAAGAGGAAGAGAAATGGTATTTCTCTGTGGTGGATGTTATAGAAATCTTGACGGACAGTCCGCGTCCACGGAAATATTGGAGTGCCTTAAAAACAAAACTAAATACGGAAGGAAGTGAGTTGTCCCATAAATTGGGACAACTGAAAATGCAATCTGAAGATGGTAAATTCTATTCAACCGATGTGGCTGATACGGAGCAATTATTGCGACTAATCCAATCTATTCCCTCACCCAAAGCAGAACCGTTTAAGCAATGGTTGGCAAAAGTGGGTTATGAAAGGATGGAGGAAAATGAAAACCCGGAGCTAAGTTTTGACCGCGCTATGAAAACCTATTTGCAACATGGGTATAGCAAGGAATGGATAAATCAGCGGCTAAAGAGTATTGAAGTTCGCAAAGAACTTACTGATGAATGGGAAAACCGGGGAGTAAAAAAGGGACAAGAATTTGCTACACTCACGGATATTATTACGCAGGCATGGAGCGGCAAAACAGTAAAACAATATAAGAAACACAAAAGCCTGAAGAAAGAAAATCTGCGGGACCACATGACTAACATGGAACTGGTATTAAATATGTTGGCAGAGGCCACTACAACAGAAATAAGCAAGGAAAAACGGCCTGAAAATCTTACTGAAAATAAAGTTATTGCAAAACAGGGAGGAACAATTGCAGGTAATACACGGAAAGCAATTGAAGCAAAATCAGGAAAAAAAATCGTAAGTAAGCTCAATGCAAAACAAATAAAAGCTATTTCTAAAAAGAGCAAAAAGGCAGTAAATGAGTATAACCAAATTTAATCAATATGAAACCATTTGATGTTTATCCGCTATTTGATATTGAGCCTGTAAAGGCACATGATTGCTGGCTTTGGGATAAAGAAGGCAAAAAGTATTTGGATTTTTATGGAGGCCATGCCGTTATTTCCATCGGGCATACGCATCCGCATTATGTAAAGAAAATAGAAGAGCAATTGGAAAAAATTGCATTCTATTCCAACTCGGTAAAGATACGCCAACAGGAAGAGTTGGCTCAAAAACTGGGTGTAATATCAGGCTATGAGAATTTTGCTCTGTTCCTATGCAATTCCGGAGCCGAGGCCAATGAGAATGCTATGAAGCTTTCATCGTTCCACAATGGCAGAAAAAAAATTATTGCATTTGAAAAGAGTTTTCACGGGCGTACATCTTTAGCAGTTGCCGCTACCAACGATGCTTCTATACAAGCTCCGGTAAACAGCCACGATATAGTTTTCTTACCTCTTAATGATGAAGCCGCTTTTGAAAAAGCCATGAACAACGATGTATGTGCTGTAATTATTGAAGGCATACAAGGTGTGGCAGGAATACAAATGCCCTCGGATGATTTTTTGAAATTGATCCGTAAAAAGTGCGACGAAACAGCAGCGGTAATGATATTGGATGAAGTGCAATCAGGTTACGGAAGAACCGGAAAATTCTTCGCCCATCAGTTTTCAGGCGTTAGTCCTGATATTATTACCATAGCTAAAGGCATGGGAAATGGATTTCCCGTTGCAGGCATATTAATTGCTCCGCATATAAAACCAAAGTATGGTTTATTAGGGACTACCTTTGGGGGAGCCTATTTGGCTTGTGTAGCAGCCATTGCGGTATTGGATGTGATAGAAATGCAACACTTAGTTCACAACAGCAAGGAAGTTGGAGAATATCTCATCAATAAATTGAAAACAATGGAGGGCATTAAAGAAGTGCGTGGCAGGGGATTAATGATTGGTGTAGAATTACACTCCAACGCTACCCAAGTTCGGAACGATTTAGTTTTCAAACACCAGATATTTACAGGTTCGGCATCCAATAAAAATACGGTTCGTTTGTTGCCTCCGCTAACTGTAACCAAAGTAGAAGCTGACCACTTCCTGAAAGGATTTGCACTAACATTACAATCACACTTACAAAGCGTATCACAATGAAAAATTTCACCTCGGTACATGACGTAAAGAATCCTGATAAGCTTATCAGGGAAGCTATTTCATTGAAGAAAAATCCATGGAAGAATGTGGCATTGGGAAAGAACAAAACCCTTGGACTGATATTTTTAAATCCTAGTTTGCGCACTCGTTTGAGCTCCCAAAAAGCAGGACAACTACTCGGTATGAATGTCATTGTGATGAATATGGACAAAGAAGGTTGGGCATTGGAATGGATAGACGGTGCGGTAATGAACACGAATAAAACGGAACATATAAAGGATGCGGCTATGGTATTGAGCAAATATTGCGATATCATTGGTATGCGTGCTTTTCCTACATTGACTGACCGCGAAGCCGATTACAGTGAACATGTAATGAAGCAATTGGTAAAATATGCCACTGTTCCGGTGGTAAGTTTGGAATCCGCTACCCTTCATCCATTGCAAAGTTTGGCTGACAGTATGTGCATGTATGAGAAGTGGCATAAGAACAAAAAGCCTAAAGTAGTTCTCACCTGGGCGCCCCATGTGAAGGCTCTGCCACAGGCTGTAGCTAATTCATTCAGCGAATGGATGCAAGCTATTCCCGTTGATTTTGTTATCACACATCCTAAAGGATATGAATTATCATCTACGTTCACCAAAGGTGTTAAAATAGAGAACGACCAGGCAAAAGCGTTGAAAGGAGCTGATTTTGTATATGTGAAGAACTGGTCAGCTTACGAACCATACGGACAAATGCCTACAGTAGAAAAGGACTGGCTCCTGAGTGCAAAAAAGATGGAGACAACCAATAATGCTTATATAATGCATTGCCTTCCTGTTAGGAGAAATGTGGAGGTGCCCGATGAATTGCTCGATGGAAAAAGAAGCCTCATTTCATTACAGGCTGAAAACAGATTATACGCTGCAACGGCTGTATTTAAAAAGATTTTGGAGAAGTCAAAAGACTAGAATGAAAGAGCTTACTGTAGTAAAAATCGGCGGAAATATTATTGATAGCAAAGAAAACCTCAATTCTTTTCTTCAGAAATTTAATACAATAAAAGGGGCTAAGATATTGGTGCATGGTGGTGGTAAAATAGCTACAGAAATATCTACCAAGCTTGGAATAGAAGCCAACATGGTAAACGGAAGACGTATTACCGATTTGCAAACATTGGAAATTGTGGTGATGGTATATAGTGGTATTAATAAATCAATTGCAGCGCAATTAAATGCCGGGGGAATTAAGTCAGTCGGTGTTTGTGGAGCAGATATAAATTTGATACCCGCTAAAAAAAGAACCAAAGGAGATATTGATTACGGTTTTGTAGGAGATGTTCTGACAGATGAAATGAAAATAGACAATTGGCAATTATTGCTCGATGCCGGAATCTGTCCTGTTGTTGCGCCCATTACGGCCGACGCTTCGGGGCAACTATTAAATACCAATGCCGATACCATTGCATCATCAGTTGCACAGGCATTGAGCAATATATATAATGTAAAGCTTATTTATTGCTTTGAAAAAAGCGGAGTACTGAGAAATCCTCTTGATGAAAACTCGGTGATTTCGAAAATTGGGATAGGGGAATATGAATCACTGAAAGCCCAGAAAATAATTTCCGATGGCATGATCCCTAAGCTTGATAATGCTTTTGATGCTATGAAGCAGGGAGTAAGCAAGGTAATTATCGGGCATGCCTTACATATTGAAAAGCTTACTGATCTAACACACGAAACCGGCACTTTATTGACGTTGGATGAAAAGTAATGATGCCATACAGCTTTTGCAGCAACTGATTACAACTCCTTCTTTTAGTAAAGAGGAGGATAAAACAGCCAATAGTATTGAAGCATTTTTGAAAGATAAGGGCATTGATGTAAAACGCCACTTGAATAATGTATGGGCAAAGAATAAGTTATTCGATGAATCAAAACCAACTATTCTATTAAACTCCCATCACGACACGGTTAAGCCCAATAAAGGATATACCAGAGATCCATTTGCTCCTATAATAGAAGATGGAAAGCTCTACGGACTGGGAAGCAATGATGCCGGTGGGCCCTTGGTAAGTTTACTCGCAATTTTTTTATTTTTTTACGATAAACCACTTACGCATAATCTCATTTTTGCGGCAACAGCCGAAGAAGAAATTTCCGGTAAAAACGGTGTTGAAGCATTGCTTCCGTTATTAGGTAAGATGGATTTTGCCATTGTGGGCGAGCCAACCCAAATGCAATTGGCTATTGCCGAAAAAGGTTTGATGGTGCTTGATTGTGTAGCACATGGAAAATCAGGCCATGCAGCCAGGGAAGAAGGGGTGAATGCTATTTATCAGGCCATCCGCGATATAGAATGGTTCCGCACCTATAAATTCCCCAAAGTATCTCCCTTGCTCGGCCCGGTGAAAATGAGTGTTACCGTTATTCATTCCGGTTCGCAGCATAACATTGTTCCTGATACCTGTGAATTTACTGTGGATATCCGAGTGAATGAATACTACACAAACGATGAGGTTCTGGAGATAATAGGTAAAAGTGTAAAGTGTAAAGTAAATGCAAGATCAACCAGGTTGCAGCCTTCTTTTATTCCAGAAGAACATCCCATTGTGAAAGCCGGAAAGGAATTGGGGCTGAAAGTTTACGGTTCTCCTACATTATCAGACAGGGCTTTGATGCGTTTTCCGAGTTTAAAAGTTGGTCCCGGTGATTCAGCCCGCTCCCATATCGCAGATGAATATATTTTTGTAAAAGAAATTGAAGAAGGTATCGAGACATATATTAATATGCTTAAAAAAATCCTTATCGCATGAGCAAGAAACTATGGCAGAAAGATATTGAAGTGAATAAGCTGATTGAGCAATTCACGGTGGGCAGAGATACCGAATTCGATATGTTGCTGGCCGAGCATGATGTTATTGCATCGAGGGCACACGCAAAAATGCTGGAGAAAGTGAAATTGCTCAGCAAAGAAGAGTTGAAAAAGCTTTTAACAGGTCTAGATAGTATAGAAAAGCAAATAAAAAAAGGTTTATTCAAAATTGAAGATGGGGTGGAGGATGTACATTCCCAAATAGAAATGCAACTGACCCGTACAGCAGGAGAAGCAGGAAAAAAGATTCACATGGGAAGGTCGAGGAATGACCAAGTGCTTACTGCTATAAAACTTTATTTAAGAAGTGAACTGGTTGCCATTAGCAAGCAGGTAGAAGAACTTTTTAATGTGTTTATAGAACTGAGCGAAAAACACAAAGAAGTGTTATTACCCGGATATACTCACTTTCAAATTGCTATGCCATCATCCTTTGGATTATGGCTCGGCGCTTATGCCGAAAGCCTTTGCGATGACATGGAACTCATGGTTGCTGCATATAATATATGTAATAAAAACCCGCTTGGTAGTGCAGCCGGTTATGGTTCATCGTTCCCCCTCGATAGAAAATATACTACCGAACTAATTGGTTTCTCGCAGCTAAATGTGAACTCTGTTTATGCACAAATGACACGCGGAAAATCAGAAAAAGCGGTTGCTATAGCTATGGCATCTGTTGCTCACACCTTATCGAAGTTCTCTTATGATATATGCCTGTATTTATCCCAAAACTTTGGATTTATTTCTTTTCCGGAAGAATTGACCACAGGCAGCAGCATTATGCCACATAAGAAGAACCCCGACGTGTTTGAGTTGGTTCGTGGCAAATGTAATATCATACAAGGAGTACCTAACCAGCTTACACTCTTGACTAATAATCTGCCAAGCGGATATCACCGTGAAATGCAACTTACAAAAGAAACCTTGTTTCCTGCTATTCAGCAATTAAAGGATTGCCTGAGCATTATAGCTTTTGCATTGCCGCAGATGAAAGTGAATAGTACTATTCTAGAAGATGAAAAGTATACCTATTTATATAGTGTGGATGCTTTGAATGAATTGGTGAAAAAAGGGATGTCATTCCGTGATGCCTATAAAAAAACAGGCATGGATATTAAACAAGGTAAGTTCGAAAGGCCTCAAAAGCTTACACATACCCACATAGGCAGCATCAATAACCTGGGGACAGACCTTATAAGGCAACAGTTCCGCAAGGTAATGAAGGGGATGGACTGATATAGAGGTATTGTCATTCCGGGCGTAGCGAGGAATCTCAATAAAAATTCTTATATTTGTCATTAAATCAAGTGCTTTGAGAATAGGGCGGTTTTCAGTAATAATTTTTGTGATAAGTTTTTGTTTTTATGGATGTCATAAAGATGTTCCTGCACCTCTTACTGCCATAACTACAAACTATGGCGGTACTAATGGGACGATATATGCTTTTACAATATACAATGGCAATTTAGTGATAGGTGGCAATTTTACCATGGCAGGCAACATTTCCGCTCAAAATATTGTTTTGTGGGATGGAAGCAACTGGTCGGCTATAGGAGCTTTGCGAACCGAAGTAATAGCTTTAACAGTTTATCATGGCCAATTGATAGCAGGTCTTTCAGATGGAAATATCATGCAATGGAATGGAGCATCATGGACTTCTATTGGAAAAGTTTTCAAGTCACCTGCTTCTATTAATGCTTTTGCCGAATACAATGGAAATTTAATTGTTTGTGGTGTATTTGATAGTATTACAGGATTGAAGGCATCTAATATTGCTCAATGGAATGGTTCAACCTGGTCAGCGTTAGGCGTGGGAATTAATATTGGGAGCTCTTCATTAGCCGTTTATAATCAAAATCTTATCGTGTCTGCCGGCAGTAATGTGGAACAATGGAACGGAACTTCGTGGACTTATTTGGGTAAAACTGATCTAAATACGGGTATTCAGACCGTGTATACGGACACTATTAATAATACCCTTATCGCGGTTGGTGACTTCGATAGTATTGCAGGTGTATTTGCTTCTTATGCTGCCCAGTGGAATGGAACAGCTTGGATTGCATTGGATAAGACACATGATATTTACAGTGCATGGTCAGTTGATATTTTTGACGGAACGATAGTGGTTGTAAGTGAGATTGGCGGAATTTCCAGTTTAAATAGGAACGCATGGACGGAAGTAGGGAGCACCTATAATGGGGGCAAATATATGGCCCCCGGATTTAATTATGCCAGCATAGTATATAAAGGGTATTTATATGTTGGAGGAGTGTTTGTTTCATTAAAAAATAGCGACTTGTCGGTTAATAATATTGCGCGCTGGAATGGGGCAAGCTGGTCGACTTTATAGTTCCCCTTTCACAAACAAATAACCAAAGCATAACATAAAATTTACCCGAAAAGGAACTGATTTATTGTCGTTTTTTGTCCCTCCATGGGCTTTTTTATCTATCTTTTACCACTCACCCCATACCCTGTTCATTCTCTGTTGAAAAAAATTGTAGGCTTAGTATATTGTAAATGATTATTTACTACCTTTGCAACCCCAAAAAATAGGAGGGGATATTAATTACAATAGCTAACAAACAGAAAATCAATATAATCGATGCCAACAATACAGCAATTAGTTCGCAAGGGCAGAGCAAAAGTTGAATATAAAAGTAAATCAGGTGCTTTGGACAGGTGTCCTCAACGCAGGGGTGTTTGCATCCGTGTATACACTACCACACCTAAAAAACCGAATTCAGCTTTGCGTAAAGTGGCCAAAATACGTTTGACCAATAAGGAAGAAATTATTGCTTACGTACCCGGCGAAGGACATAACTTACAAGAACACAGTATTGTGTTGGTACGTGGAGGCAGAGTAAAAGACCTTCCGGGTGTTCGTTACCACATTGTACGTGGTACATTGGATACCGGTGGTGTTGAAAACCGCAAACAAAGCCGCAGCAAATACGGAACCAAGAGACCTAAAGCAGGTGCAGCCGCTGCAGCAACTAAGAAAAAATAAATACTGATAACCTTACTGACCACTGACAATTTATAACAAATGAGAAAAGGCAAAGCAAAAAAACGAATACTCCTGAACGATCCCCGGTTCAATGACAAACTGGTTACCCGTTTTGTAAATAACCTGATGGAGAGTGGTAAAAAGAATACTGCTTACAATATTTTCTACGGGGCTATTGACAAGATCCAGGACGTTACCAAAGAAGACGGACTGGCTATTTGGAGAAAGGCTGTAGAAAACGTATCGCCTTCAGTGGAAGTAAAAAGCCGCCGTGTGGGTGGAGCTAACTATCAGATTCCATTGGAAGTGCGCCCAGATCGTAAAGTTGCATTAGCTATGAAGTGGCTGGTAGATTACTCACGCCTTCGTAAGGAAAAAACAATGACAGATAAGTTAGCAGGCGAAATTATGGCTGCTGCTAAGGAAGAAGGTTCAGCATATAAGAAGAAAGAAGATACCCATAGAATGGCAGAAGCCAATAAGGCTTTTGCCCACTTTAAATTCTAATTAAGAGAAAACACATTATGAGCGCGGATTTACATTATACACGGAATATAGGCATTATGGCACACATCGACGCCGGTAAAACAACCACTACCGAGCGTATCCTGTTTTATGCAGGTGTGAACTATAAGATAGGTGAGGTACACGAAGGTACCGCCACTATGGACTGGATGGTACAGGAGCAAGAACGTGGTATTACCATTACTTCTGCTGCTACCCGTGTATTCTGGGATTATAATGGAGGCAAATACAAGATTAATATTATTGATACTCCCGGCCACGTAGATTTTACCGTTGAGGTAGAACGTTCACTGCGTGTGCTCGATGGAGCTGTTGGTTTGTTTTGTGCTGTTGGTGGTGTTGAACCTCAATCAGAAACCGTATGGCGCCAGGCTAATAAATATGGTGTTCCACGTATTGCATTTGTAAATAAGATGGATAGGGCAGGAGCCGATTTCTTTAATGCCGTTCAGGAAATTAAAGATAAACTCGGAGCTAACCCTGTTCCAATTCAAATACCTATTGGTTCTGAAGAACTTTTTAAAGGGGTTGTTGACCTGGTAAAGAATAAAGCTATTATTTGGCTTGGAGATGACCTCGGAGCAAAGTGGGAGTATTCAGAAATTCCTGCTGACCTGAAAGAAGCTGCTGCTGAATGGAGAGCTAAGATGGTAGAAAGCGTGGCCGAATACGATGATAAGATGATGGAGAAGTTCTTTGAAGATCCGGATTCTATCACCGAAGAGGAAATAAACAACGTACTGCGCAAGGGTACTATCAATATGACTATTACCCCTGTACTTTGCGGTTCTTCATTTAAAAATAAAGGTGTTCAACCTATGTTGAATGCTGTTATGGCTTATTTGCCAAGTCCTATGGACCTTCCTCCTGTAAAAGGTATCAACCCTGATACGGATTTAGAAGAAGAAAGATCCGCTGACCCTGCAGGTAAATTTGCCGGATTGGCATTTAAAATTACCACCGACCCATTTGTGGGCCGTTTGGCATATTTCCGTGTTTATTCAGGTACGCTTAAGTCTGGTTCATATGTATTGAATACAAGAACCGGAAATAAAGAACGTATCTCTCGTATATTCCAAATGCATGCCAATAAGCAAATTCCTATTGATGAGATTATTGCAGGAGATATTGGCGCTGCTGTTGGATTTAAAGATATCCGTACCGGAGATACCCTTTGTGATGAGAAGTTCCCGCTCACATTAGAGCAAATGACCTTCCCAGAGCCTGTTATCTCTATTGCTGTTGAGCCTAAAACCCAGGCCGATCTTGAGAAGATGGGTGTTGCACTTGGTAAACTTTCTGAAGAAGATCCTACGTTCCGTGTACGTACTGATGAAGAATCAGGACAAACTGTATTGAGTGGTATGGGTGAGCTTCACTTGGAAATTCTGCTTGACCGTATGAAACGCGAGTTTAAAGTAGAATGTAACCAAGGCGCTCCTCAGGTTGCTTATAAAGAAGCTATTACTAAAGAAGTGGAACACCGCGAATTATATAAGAAGCAATCCGGTGGACGTGGTAAGTATGCTGATATGACAGTGGTTATAGGCCCTGTTGATGATGGCAAACTCGGATTACAATTTGAAAATGAAATTACAGGCGGTAACATTCCGCGTGAATATATTCCTGCTGTTGAAAAAGGATTCAAAGGCTCTATGTCGAATGGTGTATTAGCCGGTTTCCCTGTAGATAGCTTGAAAGTAAGACTTATAGACGGTGGTTTCCACGCAGTTGACTCGGATGCATTATCATTTGAAATTTGCGCCCGTACAGCTTACCGTGAAGCCATGAGAAAGGCAAAACCAATCATTCTTGAGCCAATCATGAATGTAGAGGTGGTTACCCCGGAAGATTATATGGGTGACATTGTAGGTGATTTGAACAAACGCCGCGGACAAATGCAAGGCATGGATCAACGCCACGGTGCCAGGGTTATCAAGGCACAAGTTCCACTTTCCGAAATGTTTGGTTACGTAACAACCTTGCGTACCTTATCATCCGGACGGGCTGCTTCCACTATGGAGTTTTCGCACTATGCTGAAACCCCAAGGAATATTTCAGAAGCAGTTATAGCACAAGCACAAGGTAAAAAAGCATTAGCATAATCATATTATATCCACACAAATGAACCAGAAAATAAGAATAAAACTGAAATCTTACGACCACAACTTGGTAGATAAGTCAGTTGATAAAATTATCAAGACCATTCGCCAGACTGGTGCAGTTGTTAGCGGACCTATTCCACTACCAACCGATAAGAAAATATTTACTGTTTTACGTTCACCCCACGTAAACAAGAAGGCTCGTGAACAGTTTCAAGTGTGTGCATATAAGCGCTTGATGGACATATACATAAGCTCGTCGAAGACAATTGATGCTTTAATGAAGCTCGAACTGCCAAGTGGTGTTGAAGTAGACATCAAGTAATTGAAAATTGATAATTGAAAATTTAAAGACATTATGTCAGGATTGATAGGTAAAAAAATAGGTATGACCCGTATGGCGGATGAAGCAGGTAACTATGTTGCCCTCACCGTTATTCAAGCTGGTCCTTGTGTGGTTACACAAGTTAAAACCGATGAAATTGATGGCTATAAAGCTATTCAATTAGGCTATGAGGATGCTACTGAAAAGCATACCCCTAAGGCAGAACAAGGCCACTTTAAAAAAGCCGGAACTACTGGTAAGAAGAGAGTGATGGAATTCCAAGGCTTTGAAAAGGAACTGAAAGCCGGAGAAATAGTAGATGTTACTATCTTCAATGAAGGTGACTTTGTAGATGTAGCCGGAACCTCTAAAGGTGAAGGTTTTCAAGGTGTTGTGAAAAGATGGGGTTTTGGTGGTGTGGGTTCACGTACACACGGTCAACATGATCGTCAACGTGCTCCCGGTTCTGCAGGTGCGTCGTCATTTCCTTCCCGCGTATGGAAAGGTAAAAAAATGGCTGGTCGTACCGGTGGTGTAAGAGCAAAGGCTCAAAACCTGAGCATTTTTAAAATTCTTCCTGAAAAGAACTTGCTGTTGGTTAAGGGTTCTGTACCCGGATACAATGGCTCTTACTTAGTAGTTGAAAAATAAGACGGCCAATTAATATAAAAACGAAGTAAAAGAAAATGGAACTGAATATAATAAATACACAAGGTAAGGAAACCGGCAAAAAAGCTACATTGAATGATGAAGTGTTTGCCATTACTCCTAACGACCATGCTATTTACCTGGATGTAAAACAAATACAAGCTAATGGCCGTCAAGGTACACACAAGGTAAAAGAACGTAACGAACACTCAGGTAGTACCAAGAAGCTGAAAAGGCAAAAGGGTACAGGTGGTGCACGTTCGGGTAGTATCAAGAACCCTGTATATGGAAACGGCCGTGCTCACGGACCTCGTCCGCGTGACTATGGCTTTAAGCTGAATATCAAGTTGAAGAGGCTTGCCCGTAAATCAGCTCTTTCTCAAAAAGCATTGGATAAGAAAATCACTGTTATTGAAGACTTTACCTTCAGCGAACCAAAAACCAAACAATGTATTGAATTCCTCCAAAACCTGAATTTGGAAAACAAAAAGGCATTGTTGGTATTGGGTTCTCACGATAAGAACATTATTCTTTCTTCCCGCAACCTGCAAGGATTTAAGGTGGCCCAGGCATCTGAACTGAATACATTTGATATTCTCAATTGCAACCAACTCATCCTTTCAGAAAAATCTATCCCAGTAATCGAAACCGTTTTAAGCGCACAATAAGCCATGAGTAATATAATCATCAAGCCCTTACTGACAGAAAAAATGACCCAACATGGCGAAAAACATAATCGCTTTGGGTTTTACGTGGCCACCAGAGCCAATAAGATTGAGATAAAAGAAGCCATTGAAAAGATGTACAATGTAACCGTTACCGGTATTCGTACAATGAATAACCCGGGCAAAGTGAAAAGCCGTATGAAACGTAGCGGTGTTCAACGTGCTAGGGTAGGTAAGTTAAAAAAAGCGGTGGTAGAATTGAAACAAGGCGATACTATTGATTTTTACAGCAATATTTAAGTTAGATAAGTAATAATAAGAGATTAACATAACAACAGATGTCACTAAAGAAGACAAGACCATTAACACCGTCGCAACGTTACCAGCTAACAGATAGCTTTGAAGACGTTACGGCAAGCAAGCCGGAAAAGAGCCTGCTTCGCCCGATTAAGAATTCAGGTGGACGGAATAATACAGGTAAAATGACCATGCGCTATATTGGCGGCGGTCACAAACACAGGTATAGGGAAATTGATTTCAAAAGAGATAAGTTTAACATCCCTTGTGTTGTTAAAACTATTGAGTACGATCCAATCCGTACAGCACGTATTGCGTTATTGCATTATGCTGACGGAGAAAAACGTTATATCATTGCACCGCACGGTTTAAAAGTAGGAAGCAAACTCCTCTCCGGCAAAGGTGTTGTTCCGAATGTGGGTAATGCGCTTAAATTAGGTGAAATGCCACTCGGTACTACCGTTCACAATATTGAATTACGTCCGGGACAAGGAGCTAAGTTAGCCCGTGCAGCAGGTACTTATGCCAATTTGAATGCACGCGACGGAAACTATGTAATTTTAAAGATGCCTTCCGGCGAAACTCGCATGGTGCTTGCAGCTTGCATGGCAACTGTAGGAAGCGTATCTAATCCTGATCATAGCTTAGAAGTTCATGGTAAAGCAGGCCGCAGAAGGTGGTTAGGCCGTCGCCCTCGTAACCGTGGTGTATCAATGAACCCGGTAGATCACCCAATGGGTGGTGGTGAAGGAAAGGCTTCAGGAGGTCATCCACGCTCCAGGAGAGGTATTCCGGCGAAAGGGTACAAGACCCGTCACCCTAAGAAGAGTAGTAATAAGCACATTCTTGAAAGAAGAAAAAAATAGTATAATAAAACTAATATAGCATGGCACGTTCAATAAAAAAAGGACCATTCATAGATTTCAAACTGGAAGAGAAAGTTACCGCAATGAATAAAGGCGCTAAAAAGACGGTTATTAAAACTTGGTCTCGCCGCAGCACTATTTCTCCTGAGTTTGTAGGAAACACATTTGCGGTTCATAACGGACACAAATTTATTCCCATCTATGTAAGCGAAAACATGGTAGGTCATAAGCTGGGCGAATTTGCTCCGACCCGCACTTACAGAGGTCACGCAGGTCACCGTAAAGCAGAAGCATCACCAGCATCCTAAAACTAAAGAATTAACACAGAATAACCAATGGGCTCAAGAAAAACCAATACGGCAAACGCAAGAAAAGAAGCTATGAAGACCACTTACGTGGCCAAGCTTAGCAATTGCCCCACATCACCCCGCAAGATGAACCTTGTGGCTGAACTGATAAGAGGAGTAGATGTATACAAAGCGCTGAATATACTTCATTTCAGCAGCAAGCATGCCGCTAAAAGAATGGAAAAACTGCTTCGTTCTGCAATTGCCAATTTTGAAGCAAAATCAGGCGAAAGAGCGGAAGATGCCGGATTATTTGTAAGCGAAGTGAGAGTAGATGGCGCTCCGATATTAAAGCGTTTCCGCCCGGCTCCACAAGGAAGAGCTTACCGTATCCGCAAACGTTCTAACCACATTATCCTTGCTGTAAACAAGAGGATGGAAGATGGAGCTAATGAAGCTGTGGCTCAAGGTGAAGAATTGCTTGAAGAACCACAAGTTCAAGATGCAGAAGTAGTGGAAACAACAGATACAACAACAGAAGAATAAACATAATACTCAATATAAACAAAACATGGGACAGAAAGTAAACCCTATAGGAGTTCGCCTCGGAATCATAAAAGGTTGGGATTCCAACTGGTATGGAGGAGATCATTACGCCGATAAGCTGGTGGAAGACGAACAAATCCGCAATTATTTGCTCGCACGTCTTTCAAAAGGCTCCATATCCCGTATCATCATCGAGAGGACTTTGAAACTCATCACGGTTACTATTAACACTTCCCGTCCGGGTATCATTATTGGTAAAGGTGGTAAGGAAGTAGATAAACTAAGAGAAGAGCTTAAGAAAATCACCAAGAAAGAAATTCAAATCAACATATTTGAAATCAAGCGTCCGGAGTTGGATGCCCGTCTTGTAGGCGAAGGCATAGCCCGCCAGATTGAAGGCCGTATATTCTATAAAAGAGCTGTTAAAACTGCTGTTTCTACTACCATACGTATGGGAGCAGATGGTATTAAGATAAGGGTATCGGGCCGTATTGAAGGTGCCGACATTGCCCGTTCTGAAACATTTAAGGAAGGCCGTACTCCTCTTCACACCCTCCGTGCCGATATTGATTATGCTGTTTGCGAGGCACACACAACTTATGGCAGAATCGGTATTAAAGTATGGATTTGCAGAGGTGAAGTTTATGGAAAACGTGATCTTTCTCCAAACATTGGAATGATGAAAGAAAAGAAGAACCTAAAGTTCAACAAACCGGAAGGAAGAGGTGATAGAAGAGATAATAGAAGCGGAGGTGGCAGAGGTGGTGATAATAGAGGTGGAAGAAGAAATGAAAGACGCGAAGCGTAATACTAATACTAACAATTTACAATTGACAATTTAATAAGTCATGTTACAGCCAAAAAAGACAAAGTTCCGCAAAATGCATAAAATGCCTCCTAAGGGTAATACCAAAAGAGGCGATCAGTTAGCATTTGGTTCATTCGGATTAAAAGCCGTTCAAGGTGCATGGGTAACCGACAGGCAAATAGAAGCAGCCCGTGTGGCATTAACCCGCCACATGCAACGTAAGGGCCAAGCCTGGATTCGTATATTCCCCGATAAGCCTATTACCCGCAAGCCTGCTGAAGTGCGTATGGGTAAGGGAAAGGGAGCTCCTGAATTCTGGTCAGCCGTAGTAAAACCGGGCCGGATTTTATTTGAAGTGGAAGGTGTTACCATGGCTGAAGCGCAAGCTGCTCTCAGATTAGCTTCACATAAGCTTCCCATCACTACCAGGTTTGTTGTAAGACGTGAATACGTTGAAGAAGTACAAGCATAATTAATAAAGAATAGGAATTATGAAAGATAATGGAATAAAGGCACTCAATGATAAGGAGTTGGCCGAAAAATTAAAAGAAGAAAGGGCGTTGCTTACCAAGTTGAAAATTCAACATGCTGTTTCGAGCATTGAAAACCCTGCAAGAATTACCGCACAAAGGAAACTGCTTGCGCAAATTCTAACCGAAACCAAAGCAAGAAGTATTAAATTGGCATCTGTAAAGTAAAGGCAGAACCTACACAATATTAGCATAATATGACACAAACAGAAACAGCAACAGCAATCACCACCGAAGCCCGCAAACTCCGGAAGGAAAAGACCGGTATAGTAACCAGCGACAAAATGGATAAAACCATTGTGGTGAGCGTGGAAAGAAGGATTAAGCATCCTAAGTATGGTAAGTTTATCAAGAGAACTTCGAAATTCTTTGCACACGATGAAAAGAATGAAGCCCATACTGGCGACTTAGTTATGATAGGAGAAACCAGGCCAATGAGCAAAAACAAATGCTGGAGATTGGTAAAAGTGGTTGAAAAAGCCAAGTAGTAGGTAGTTGATTATTGAATTTTAATATAAAAGCGAAATGATAACACAAGAGTCCAGACTAGTAGTAGCCGATAATAGCGGAGCCAAGGAAGCCCTTTGTATCCGTGTATTGGGTAATAGCAATATGAGATATGCCCGCATTGGCGATAAAATTATTATCACCGTTAAGGATGCAATACCTACCGGTGGAGTAAAAGCCGGCACTGTATCGAAAGCTGTTGTGGTAAGGACAAAAAGAGCTACTAAACGTGCTGACGGTTCATTTATCCGTTTTGATGATAACGCTGTAGTATTGCTGAATGACGCTGATGAACTGAGAGGAACCCGTATTTTTGGCCCGGTGGCCCGGGAATTACGGGAAAAGCAATTCATGAAAATCATTTCCTTAGCACCTGAGGTATTGTAAATAAAAATAAAGAGAACAAACGAAAAATTGATTAATTTCGCAACCCCATTTTTTAGGGCATGAAAACAAAAATAAAGATAAAAAAAGGCGATTCGGTAAAGATACTGGCCGGAAACTCCCGTGGAAAAGAAGGCAAAGTGTTGGATATCGACACTACCAGGTATAGGGCATTTGTAGAAGGCGTGAACATTGTTCACAGACACACCAAGCCTAATCAAAAGACCCCTAAAGGAGGCATTGTAAAAAAAGAAGCCTCTGTTCATATTTCTAATCTAATGTTGGTAGACCCTAACGGTGGTACGCCAACTCGCGTGGGAAGAGCTATAGATGAAAAGACAGGCAAATTGACCAGGGTTTCTAAAAAATCCGGACAAGCTATTAAATAAGTAATACGAAATGAGCACAACAAAAACATATAACGCAAGATTAAAAGAACAATACTTAAAACAGGTTGTTCCGACCCTGCAAAAGCAGTTTAACTATACCAGCAGCATGCAAGTGCCTAAGCTGAAAAAAATATGCCTGAACCAAGGTATTGGTATTGCCGTATCAGACAGAAAATTGGCTGAAAATGCAGTAAATGAAATGACTGCTATTACAGGCCAAAAAGCAGTTACTGCTAAATCACGCAAGGATATCGCAAACTTTAAACTCAGGAAAGGTGTAGCAGTTGGGGTTCGTGTAACCCTCCGTGGCAATAACATGTACGAATTTCTCGACAGGCTTATTTCTGCAGCCCTGCCACGTATCCGTGACTTTAAGGGAATTGACCGCAAAGGATTCGACGGGCATGGGAACTACACGCTCGGTATTACCGAACAAATTATCTTCCCTGAAATCAACATGGATAAGGTGACCAAAATTATGGGTATGGATATTACGTTTGTAACATCTGCCAACACTAATGAAGAGTCTATGGCACTGCTCGAAGCATTCGGAATGCCATTTAAAAAAGAAAACACTAACGACTAATCCTGCGCGATTAGCAAACATAAAAACAAAAAAGAAAAATGGCAAAAGAATGTGTTAAAGCACGCCAGGTGAAAAGAGAAAGGGTTGTGGCGCAATATGCAGCTAAAAGAGCTGAATTGAAGAAAGCAGGAAACTATGCTGAGTTGGCAAAGTTGCCTCGCAACGCATCTCCCGTTCGCTTGCGCAACCGCTGCAAAATGACCGGCAGACCACGTGGATATATCCGTCAATTCGGTGTATGCAGGAATATGTTCAGGGAAATGGCTCTGATGGGCAAAATACCCGGAGTAACAAAAGCAAGTTGGTAATATTATTTTTTAATTAGAACAAATCGATCATGACAGACTCAATAGCTGACTATTTAACAAGACTCCGCAACGCCATCAAGGCAAAGCACAGGATAGTGGAAATTCCTTCTTCAAACCTGAAGAAAGAAATCACCCGTATTCTTCACGAAAAAGGATATATCCTGGATTATAAAACCGAAGAAGTTCCGGGTCATCAAGGTATTATCAAAATTGCACTGAAGTATACCAACTCAGGCCGTCTTCCGGTTATCAAGAAATTGGATCGCGTAAGTTCACCGGGTCTCCGTCGTTACGTTGGTGCTACCGAAATGCCCCGTGTATTGAACGGGCTTGGAATTGCTATCGTTTCAACCTCGAGAGGTGTGATGACAGATAAAGAAGCGCGCAAGCAAAACGTGGGTGGTGAAGTAATCTGTTATGTATATTAATATTTTTTAATTCAAGAAGAGATGTCCCGTATAGGAAAATTACCGATAAGCATACCCAAAGGAGTTGAGGTATCTATAGCGAAAAACGTGGTTAAAGTGAAAGGCCCGAAAGGCGAATTAACTCGTACTATCGACCCTGAGATCACCGTAAAGGTGGACAACGGCGAAGTAGTATTGACCCGCCCAAGCGAACAAAAACGCCATAAATCATTACATGGTTTGTACCGCGCATTAATCAGTAACATGATTACCGGTGTAAATACAGGCTTTAAAACCGAACAAGAAGTAGTAGGTGTAGGGTTCAGGGTGGCTGTTCAAGGACAAGTTGTAGATATGACACTTGGTTTTTCACACACTATCATATTTGAACTTCCAAAAGAAATTAAGGCTACTGCTACTTCGGAAAAAGGAAAAGCGCCATCCTTAACGCTGGAATGTGCCGATAAGGAATTATTAGGACTTGTTTCTTCTAAAATACGTTCCCTGCGTAAACCTGATGTTTATAAAGGAAAAGGTGTTAGATTTAAAGGTGAACAACTTCGGATTAAGGCAGGTAAAGCTGCAGCAGGCGCATCTAAATAACTGGGTGCTATAGCAAATAATAAAAAGAGATTAAAAAAGAACTAAAATGGACAACACAAGAAGAAGAAAAATAAGATATAAAATCCGTAAGAAGATTGAAGGAACAGGGGAAACTCCGAGGCTTTCGGTATTCAGAAGCAATTCTGAGATCTATGCTCAGGTAATAGATGATATCAGCGGTAAAACCTTAATGGCTGCATCATCTCTCGAAAAGGAATTTGGCAAAGAAAAAGCCAATAAGACTAAATTGGCAAAAAAAGTTGGCAAAATAGTAGGAGAGAGAGCATTGAAAGCTGGTATTGAAAGCGTAAAGTTCGACAGAAGCGGATATTTATACCACGGCCGTGTAAAGGCTTTGGCAGAAGGCGCGCGCGAAGCAGGATTAAAATTTTAATTGGATAATAAAACGTATACATGGCAAATAAAGGAAATGTTTCGGTAAAAAGAGTTCGCTCAACCGATGTTGAATTAAAAGACAGGTTGGTAGCTGTTCAACGTGTTACCAAAGTAACCAAAGGCGGAAGAACATTCAGCTTTGGCGCTATTGTGGTAGTAGGTAATGAAAAAGGTATCGTTGGCTTCGGACTCGGTAAAGCCCGCGAGGTTACCGATGCTGTTACCAAAGGAATTGAAGATGCAAAGAAGAACCTTATAAAAGTAAGCATTCATAAAGGTACCATTCCGCACGACCAATATGGAAAGTACAGCGGTTCTGAAGTATATTTAAAACCTGCCGCTCCTGGTACCGGTGTTATTGCAGGTGGCGCTATGCGTGCAGTATTGGAAAGCGTTGGAATAAAAGACGTATTGGCAAAATCATTAGGTTCGTCTAACCCGCACAACGTGGTTAAGGCTACCATCGATGCGCTGATACAACTCCGCGACCCAGCTACCGTTGCGTTGGGCAGAGGTATTGAATTGGAAAAAGTATTTAACGGTTAAGTCGGATGCCCGACAGGCAATAAAGCAATAACAGAGCAAACAAACAGAAAATGGCTAAGATCAAAATAAAACAAGTACGCAGCGGAATTGACCATCCTGCAGACCAAAAGAGGACATTAAGGGCTTTGGGATTCACCAAAATGAACCAGGTTCTTGAAAAGGAAGGTACTCCGCAAGTAATGGGAATGATTCGTAAAGTTCATCACCTAGTGGATATTGTAAAATAAATAACAGCATAAGAAAAAACGAATGGAACTGCATAATTTAAAACCCAAAAGAGGATCGACTAAAAACCGCAAACGCATAGCGCGTGGCGAAGGTTCGAGAGGTGGTACTTCAACAAGAGGTAACAAAGGAGCCCAAGCTAGAACAGGATACCAGGCAAAACGCGGATTTGAAGGTGGTCAAATGCCATTACACAAACGTGTACCTAAATTCGGATTTAAAAATATTAACCGTGTTGAATACAAAGGTATTAACATGGATGTTATTGCGGAATTAGCTGATAAGACCAAAGTAAAAGAACTTAATAAGGCATTTTTTGTTGAACATGGATTAGCTCACAAAAAGGACCTTATAAAAATATTGGGCAGGGGTTCTAATAAAATTGCAAAGGCGTATGAAATTACCGCTGATGCTTTTTCGGAAACTGCTAAAAACGCAATTGAAGCTAAAAACGGTAAAGCAATTGTAACACCAGCTCCTGTTAATAAAAAATAACCTATTAAAAGCCTTTCCGGCAAATAAGGAACAGTGAAAAATCTAATCAATACCATAAAAAATATTTTTGCCATTGAGGATCTCAGGGTAAGAATTCTTAATACACTTGGCTTTTTGCTGGTGTACAGGGTTGGCTCATATATCGTTCTGCCCGGGGTAGATGCTACTGCACTTGCTCACGCACATTCGGGAGGTGATAACGGTATTTTAGGCCTTATAAACATTTTTGCAGGTGGTGCTTTCGGACGTGCTGCTATTTTTGGATTGGGAATCATGCCTTACATCTCTGCATCTATTGTAATGCAGCTGTTGGGTATTGCAGTTCCTCACTTTCAAAAACTACAGAAAGAAGGTGCTAGCGGACAAAAGAAAATTGAACGTTACACCCGTGTGCTTACTGTTGTGGTTACGGCATTTCAGGCTCCGGGCTATATAGCATCTCAAATTGCTGCCTCAGCCAGCGAACCGGTTGGAATATTCTTTTATGTTCGTTCAACACTTATTCTTATTGCAGGAACAGTTTTTGTAATGTGGCTGGGTGAAAAGATTACCGATAAAGGAATTGGTAATGGTATCTCCCTTATCATTATGATTGGTATTATTGCCCGTTTACCTTTTGCTTTCGGTTCTGAATTACTTGAGAACAGATTGAAATCTGATGGCGGTGGCTTAATCGTATTCCTGGTGGAAATTGTATTCCTGGTGTTGGTGGTTATGGCCACTATATTGCTGGTTCAAGGTACACGCAAAATACCGGTACAGTTCGCAAAACGCATCGTTGGTAACAAACAATATGGCGGCGCACGTCAATTCATCCCTTTAAAGGTGAATGCTGCGGGTGTTATGCCTATCATTTTTGCTCAGGCAATTATGTTTCTTCCTTTAACCGTATTTACTTCTTTATCAGGAAGTTCAACAGCGATGTCAGGCTTGGTTGCAACCTTCTCCAATATCGGAGGATTCTGGTATAATTTTGTATTTGGGCTCATGATTGTTGCCTTTACGTACTTCTATACAGCAGTTATCATTAATTCCAGCCAAATGGCCGATGAAATGAAACATAACGGCGGCTTTATTCCCGGAGTAAAACCCGGCAAAAAAACGGCTGAATACATCGATACAATTATGTCGCGCATTACATTGCCCGGCTCTGTTTTCCTCGCCATTGTGGCCATTATGCCAGCATTTGCTATGTTGTTTGGGGTAAGTAACCAGTTTGCAAGATTTTACGGAGGTACTTCATTGCTTATTTTAGTAGGAGTAATGATGGATACTCTCCAACAAATAGAAAGCTATTTGTTGATGCGCCATTACGATGGATTGATGAAGACCGGAAGGATTAAAGGCAGAACATCGTTGAGCGGACCAGGCGTAGCTGCTGCTTAACGTATTTTTACCTGTTTTGGGAACCATATA